>ERZ869936.123-NODE-123-length-103170-cov-6.849459_pt1 | contig 103170 bp, 84 predicted proteins | sample MGYA00520876_ERZ869936 | MGnify/ENA primary metagenome ERZ869936 (study PRJEB32218, sample SAMN09650985) | biofilter metagenome | isolation source: enrty point of leading RO module | place: Saudi Arabia: Thuwal, RO plant located on Red Sea | collected 2016-02-17 ...
TTTTGTTCCGTATCCACTGAAAATGGACCTTATTCTTGGGTGTGTAAATAACAAAAAGGTAATAGCCAAACACCGAATTGTAGGCTATTTTCAAACTGGGAATACCGGTGCGTTCCGATTCCTCCTTTTGAATTTTAAGCAAAAAATCTTTTCCCGAATAGGCCAGCCCCCTGAGGTAATCGAGTTCCTCACTGACTCCGGATGCAATCACATTCCCTTTGGCAACTATATAGGGAGGATCGTGGTGAACTTCCCGGGAAATTTTTTCCTGAACCGTTTCACAGCCGTTTAATTGTTCGCCGATTTTTTCAAGGGGAAGATTCCCGGATTCAAGAAACAAAGTTTTTATTTCAGAAAGGGATTTCAGCGAACGCTGTAATTGAACCAGTTCCTTTGGGCTAATTCTGAGGGTGGCTATTTTTGAAGCTACCCTTTCCATATCCGAAAAGTGCTCACGGAAGCCGCGTAACAAGGTGTCTGTTTCAGGATTCTCCAAAAAATATCCCACAACAGCATGCCGTTCATTAATTGCCTCAACTTCCTTCAGGGGAAAAGCCAGCCAGCGCTTCAACAACCTGCTGCCCATAGGGGTAAGCGTTTTATCAATCACCGAGAGCAAACAATTTCCTTCTCCATAATTCGAGGAAAATATTTCAAGGTTACGAATGGTAAACCGGTCGAGCCAAACGAACTTATCCTCTTCAATTCTGCGAATGGAAGAAATATGCCTTACTTTATCGTGTTGGGTTTCGGAAAGGTAATGCAGGGCAGCTCCGGAGGCCGCAATACCCAGCTCCAATCCTTCAATACCAAAACCCTTAAGAGAATTCGTGGAAAAATGCCGGATTAATTTTTCATATGAAGAGGGAATATCGAAAGCCCAATCATCCAGGGGATAGGTGTAAAATGAAGTTCCGATCCAGTCAATTATTTCTTTTTTTGATGGCTTGGGAAACAAAATCTCATTGGGCGAAAAGCTTTGTACAAGTTTTTCAATATAATCAGGTGGACCCTGGGCGCAATAAAACTCCCCGGTGGAAACATCAAGAAACGAGACTCCTGCAAGTCCTTTTTGCAGAACCACGGAACAAAGGAAATTATTTGATTTGGTGTCCAGGACTTTCTCATTATAAGAAACCCCCGGGGTAACCAATTCGGTTACTCCTCTTTTAACAATAGTTTTGGTTAGTTTGGGATCCTCTAATTGGTCGCAGATGGCAACTCTTTGGCCGGCCCTTACCAGTTTGGGTAAATAATTATCCAGGGCATGATGGGGAAATCCGGCCAGCTCCACGCTGGAGGCTGCACCGTTAGCCCGACGGGTTAAAACAATACCCAGAATCCGGGAAGCCTTAATAGCGTCTTCGCCGAAAGTTTCATAAAAATCACCCACTCTGAAGAGCAATAAGGCGTCGGGATGTTTCTCTTTGATGGCATTGTATTGTTTCATCAAAGGGGTTTCTGAAACCTGCTTTTTACCCTCTTTTTCCTTTTTCCGGGTTTCCATTCCCGTAAATTTACAAAAGACGGAGGAACGGGAATTTTCCTTTTTTAAACATTTTTTACCCCGCCGAAAATTTACCTTTGGACATGCGAAAACTGAAAAATGAGGAATTAAACAGGCCTGAGCCCCAACAGGCTTTGAAGGAGCATAAAATTCCGGTTTCGGTGGTTTTAGACAATGTCAGAAGTGCATTAAACGTGGGTTCCGTTTTCAGGACCTGTGATGCTTTTGGAATTGAAAAATTGTGGCTTACCGGAATTACTGCCTGTCCGCCCGACAGGGAAATCCAGAAAACAGCCCTGGGTGCAACACTCTCAGTGCCCTGGGAATATCGTAAAGACACAATGGAAATTGTCCGGGAACTCAGGGATGGGGGTGCAGAAATAATAATTGTAGAGCAAACCACAGCCTCGGTTCTCCTTCAAGACTATAGTTTTTCCTCCCAAAAGAAAACGGTTTTGGTTTTCGGACATGAGGTAAATGGGGTTTCAGAGGAAATTCTGGGCTTATCCCATGGAGCTATTGAAATACCACAGTCCGGAGCGAAACACTCCTTAAATATTGCTGTTTGTGCGGGTATTACTTTGTGGGAGGCCTATCGGAAACTCAGGTAACTCAATCTCTTCTCCGGGGATTTTTTCTCTTTTCGGCAGGAACCGGATTTTCGGTTTTAAGGGGATTAAGTTCTTTTTCCAGTCTCTTCAGGGCATAATAGTCGCGGTATAGGAGTTTGAGATCAGAATTTACTTTATTGGTATATGCGTAATCATAATCGAACTGATCCTTATTGATGGAATAATTCACCTTGGCAATAGGCTTGTTTAGAATGCTGACATCGAGGCCATCTATCTTTTCAAAAATATCCAGGGAAAAAGGAAAAATAAAGGCAGCCTTTTTTTCTTTTGGAACTTTAGTGTTTACTTCTATTTTTTTGGAAACAAATCCTTCTTTGGTAACCAGAATATAGAATTTCCTATCCAAGGGTAGCCTGAACTCACATTTTCCTTTTTTGTCGGTAACAACCTTTAAAAGATATTGACGGGTAGTATCGGAGTAAATAAAAATTTCTGCATTTTCAAGTTGAATTTCCTCACCTTTTTCAAAAGCTTTGGAAATTTTTACCACGCCCCGCATTTCAAGATATTCCTTCTTGGATTTGTCAACAATAAGTGAGGTATCCTGGCCACCCCCAAAGGAAAGTAGTGGAACGCAGATGAAAGCCGCGGCCAGGGTAAGAAATTGAAAATAAATTTGACCCCTTTGCATCCTGAGTGGATCGCTGTTTAAAACAAATTTACAAAACAAATGCCAGATTTTAAAAAAACGGCCTCAAATTAAGCTATTGCTATACAGCTCATTACATCCAAAAAAAGGGGGTTTTTGAAATGTTAAAAATACGTCAATACCTGTTCAGGCGCCTGAATCAGTAACGATTTTTCCGAAGATTTTTCAACACTACCAATTATTTGGGCTTCCAGATTAAACGATTCTGCCAATTTAATAAGGGTTTCCGCCGTGGGGAGATCCGTGTAAATTTCCATCCTATGGCCCATATTAAACACCCGGTACATTTCCTCCCAGGTGCTGTTACTTTCCTTCTTAATTATCTCAAATAAGGTGGGAACCGGAAACAAATTGTCTTTAACAATTTTTACCTGACCGGCAAAGTGGAGAATTTTGGTTTGGCCGCCGCCGGAGCAATGGACCATACCGTGGATTTTCCTGTGGTATTCCTTAATAAAGGGAATCAAAACCGGGGCATAGGTTCGGGTTGGAGACAAGACCAGTTTTCCGGCAGTTACGGTAAGTGGCGCATGAAATTTACCGGCCGGGATGGAAACAGGGGTTCCCAAATTGTAGGAACCGGAATAAACCAATTCAGCATCCATATCCGGGTCGAAGGATTCAGGATATTTTTCTCCAACTTCTTTTCCAAATACATCGTGGCGCGCGGAAGTCAGTCCATTACTTCCCATTCCCCCGTTATATTCCTTTTCATATTTGGTTTTTCCGGAAGAGGCCAGTCCGACGATCACATCCCCGGCCTGAATATTCTTATTATCAATAACCCTGTCACGCCGCATTCGTGCCGTAACGGTAGAATCAACCACCAGGGTTCTTACAAGATCACCAACATCAGCTGTTTCTCCACCGCAGGAATAAATTTCCATTCCCCAGCCCCTGAGTTCATCAAGAATTTCCTCGGTAGATTCGATGAGAGCCTTGATAATTTCCCCCGGAACCTTTGTCTTGTTGCGACCGATAGTAGAAGAAAGAAGGATTGGGCCGGTGGCTCCCACACAGAGAAGGTCTTCTGTATTCATATACACAGAATCGCGGGCGATTCCGTTCCAGACCGACATATCGCCCGTTTCCTTCCAATAGGCCCAGGCTAAAGAAGATTTCGTACCTGCTCCATCGGCATGCATGAGGCTGCACCATTCAGGGTCATTCGTAAGAAAATCGGGAAGGATTTTACAAAAAGCTTTTGGGAAAAGGCCCTTATCTACATTTTTTATGGCTGCATGTACCTCTTCTTTTCCGGCAGATACGCCACGCTTTCCGTAACGGGAACTTGTCATGGGGCAAAAATAAAACAACCCGCGGATTCGCGGGTTGTTTTGAAAGATTTTTAGTTTTTTGGTTTGTCGGGATTACCACCCGGCATGGTAGTGGTCTTTTCGTTCTTCTTGTCGCCGGTATCAATATCCCCGTCTTCCCCTCCACCTTCAATAAGGTCGTTGTTCAGCTGAATTTCAGGGAAGGGATTGTCTTCCTTAATTCCATCTTTTGGTTTATAATCTTTTCTAAGGATTGAAAACACAACGCGCCGGTTCATTTCGTGTAGGGCTTCAAAGTCGTTTTTATTGGCTTTGAACTTATTAATAAAAGCTTCCTGGAGGACAGTTCCTTTTGGCACCACCTTTCCACTTGGAAGAGTAACATCATTGTCCAAAGTTTTAGGTTTAGACTCGCCGTATCCTTTGGCAACGATTCGGTCACCGGGGATACCTTTGGAAATAATATACTCCACACAGGTTTTTGCTCTGTCGAAAGAAAGCTTTTGATTATACTCCGCAGAGTTCCTGGAGTCGGTATGGGCACCAAGCTCAACCACAATGGTTGGGTTTTCAACCAGTGTTTTATATAGGAACTCAAGAGAATCTTTAGGATTTGAAGGGTGGGCCAGATCGTACTTATTCAGGTTGAAAAGAACAAGGGGCATTTTGATTTCCTTCTTAACCAGAAGAAGCTCGAAATCCTGCTTAAAGTCTTTGGATTTGGTTTCACCAACTGTAGTGAATTTGTTTTTTGGGTTCCCAAGGTAGCCATCGGGAGCTTCCGGAGTCTTAATATCAACGCCTGAAGCACCAACAACATAAGAAGTGCTTTCATTAATGTAACGGGCAGCGCCGTTGGCATCAAACCGGTAAAATCCGGTTTTGTCGGTCTTGATTTCGAATTTGGTTCCATCAGAGCCAATCAATGTAATGGCAGCATTTTCGATCGGCTTACGTGATTCCTTCTCAGTTACTACACCGGAAAGAGTATAGATAAGGGGAGGAACAGTAAAGCGATAGATATCATCACCGCCTTTTCCACCGGCACGGTTTGAGGTAAAATATCCACGCTCAAATTTTCCTTCGAAAATGATACCGAAATCATCTCCGGCGGAGTTCATAGGGAATTTAAGATTAGTCACATTATCCCAGCTTCCTTCTCCCTTCATATCGGCCTTGAAAATGTCAAGTCCGCCCATTCCCAGGTGACCGTCGGAAGAGAAATAAAGCGAACCATCGTCGGATATGTAGGGGTACAATTCGTCACCGGAACTATTAATAGTTGGGCCTAAATTCACAGGATTTCCCCAGGTTTTTGCCTTTTTATCAAATTTAGACATCCAAAGGTCCAAACCACCGTAACCACCGGGCAAGTCTGATGAAAAAACCAAAATTGTTTCTTCAGGATTTACGGTTGGGTGCCCAAGGTTATTACTATCGACATTAAAGCTGATTGGCTTTGGCTCATCCCATGCATTTCCTTTTTTCTGGGAAACATAAATCTGACACTTAACGTGTTTGTTCTTTTCAACTCCGCAGCGCGTGAAATACATGGTGTTGAGTTTTTTATTCATCACCGGAGCAGCTTCGTTGTATTTTGAATTAAGTGGGGCAGCAAGGGGAGTTGGGGTTTTCCACTTTCCGTTTTTGTCAACCTGAGTCTCAAAAATATCAGCAAAAATTTGCCCTGCGCTATTGTCGGTTCCACCACCCATGGCACCTTCCCGTGTAGAAGAAAAATAAATGGTTGTATAACGCTTATCCGCCCAGCAGGGAGCATAATCCCACTCTTTGGTATTAATTTGCTGAAGGTTTTCAACTTTATGACGGGTAGGGCTTTCTTTCCATTTAATAGCCAGTTCGCAGGACTTGATGCCATCTTCGCCACGCTTATCGGAAGGGACTTCCTTTTTGTAGTTGGCATAATCGGTCATGGCCTCTGAATATTTTTCCTGTGCTTTTTTGGCATTGGCCATGTACAAGTGAGCAATAGGGTCAGGATATTTGGCTTTAATAGCTTTTGAATAGTAAGATTCGGCCTGTTTCTGGTCATTGATGAGGCGATAACATTCCGCAGTTTTAAACAGGATTTCTGCCTTTGTAGCCTTTTTAGCTTTGGTTACGGCTTTCTTATACAAGTCAATGGCCGTAAAATATTCATGATTCATGTATGCTTTTTCAGCATCCTTGTAATAGTTTTTTTGTCCAAATACAATGTTGGCGGCAATCAAGAAAACACAAAGGGCAAAATGCTTGGAATACCTCATATCCTGGTTTTTAAGTTGTTGAAATTGTGGGTGCTAAAATAATTATTTATTTCAAACTAAAAAAAGAAGAAATGTTTTTTTTATCCCCTGAAAACGAGGGCCTTCCAAGCCCAAAATGACAGAATCAGGGTTAAGGTCAAGAAGCCTGCTTCAAATCCATTAAAAGTTTGGTTTTCAGGTGCTGGAAAGCCCATTTTTCCCATTTTTTCAAAAGAAGTTGGGGTACAAATTGGTAATTATTATTAGTTTTGCAGCCCTATTTCGGGAAAAGCTCTTTGGTAGAGCGTAATCCCGCAAAGCGGGATTTAGGTCGCGGGGAGGGGAAATAAAATAAGCGGAAGTAGCTCTTTGGTAGAGCGTAATCCCGCACAGGCGGGATTAAGGTCGCGGGGAAGGTGAAATATAATAAGCGGAAGTAGCTCAGTTGGTAGAGCGTAACCTTGCCAAGGTTAAGGTCGCGGGTTCGAGACCCGTCTTCCGCTCCAAAGCCCTGTTTTTTTACAGGGATTTTTTTTTACTACTCTGCCCGGGTGGTGGAACTGGTAGACACGCAGGACTTAAAATCCTGTGGCCATTGCGGCCGTACGGGTTCAACTCCCGTCCCGGGTACAAAAATTGGTTTAGCCCAATTTCATTTGCGTCCTACATGAACCCGGAATTTCTTCCGACGCTTTCATCCCTTCTCCAAATAAACATCGAATTAAAATCCTGTGGCCAGGTGAAAACAGAAAAAGAAAACCACTGACAAAACCGATTAAACAAATTTCCATCTATTCCCCCGGAAGGCAATTTCACACAACCCCCAATTGTCGCTAACCCGACTTTTTTCCGAGGCTAATAAGTCGTATATTTAGGGTGATGAATTACTTAATTCCTGCTTTTTTAATCCTTTTCCCGGTTTTTTCCCCGGCACAACAAGGACAAGCCCTCTCCTCCTTTTCAGGAAGACTGGAGAACTCTGGCATTTCCCTGGAATGGGTAACCAGAGCAGGAAGTTTTTGCCAGGGACTGAAACTTTTTCACTCGACTGACAGTTTTATTTTTTCAGAAATCTATGAGTACCCGGGTATTTGCGGGTCTTCCAACAGCCCTGAAAAGTATACCTACTTTCACAAACCCGGTTCGCAAAACGGTCCTCAGTATTATTATCTTGACCTCGGCCCTTCCGGTATTACGGAAACCATCCGGGTTGATTTTTGGTTTGCAGGCCCTGAAAATCTGATTTTGTTTCCAAATCCTGCCACCGAATTTTCTCAAATAAAATTATTGCCGGGATTTAATTTTCCTGCCACGATAAGTATTACGGATCCTACCGGTAAAACTCTATTCAATTATGCAGTTTCTGAACCCGGTGAAATCTATCTCCTCAAGGATGAGGTGGGAACCGGCTTGTTTTTTATCCGGGTCAGCGACAGCAAAGGGAAATCCTTTTCCCGAAAGTTGATCTTTAATTGATTTTTTTCCGGCCCTGCTTTATTTCCGACCGTTTCTTTTTCGAGTCAAGCCGTTTTTGTTTGGCAGCTTTCCCGGGTTTTGTCTTTTTTCGCTTCTTTCGGGTCTGAAGACCCTTATTCAAAATTTCCAGTAGTTTTTTCAATGCGTCTTCCCGGTTACTTGCCTGGCTACGGGTCTTCGTAGATTTAACCACAACAATCCCCTCCACATTACCGGACCGAATTAAAAACTGAAGAATTTTTTCACGATCCGTTTCCGACAGCGAATGGGAATTCCTTACATCAAAACTGAGCTTTACACCCGTTGAAACTTTATTGGCATGCTGCCCCCCTTTCCCGCCCGAGGGGAAAAAAGTCCATTCCAATTCATTTTCAGATATCAAAGCAATCATGTATTTTTAAGGAAATATGAAAAAACAATTGTTGCTTGGGATCATGCTGGCATTCGGCCCATTCTTTACTATGAATGGCCAGAACAAAGTTATCCGAAAAACAAATGTGCACATTAACTATTTTCCGAATGGAAAAATTCAGTCCATAATTAAAACCAAAACAGCCCAATCGGCCGGATTCAATTTCGACAGCAATTTCAAGAGGAACAGATACCGGGAGGTGGTTTTTGACGAATCCGGAAACCGGATTAGAACCATATTCCAGAAAACAAAAATAAGTCAGGCCGGACGGGACTGCTACCTTGTAAAACGAATCAGCACTGATTTCTTTTCTTCAGGAAAAAAGCAAAAAAAAATAAAGGAACGATGCGACAGAAAGAAAACCGTTGAAAGGCATTTCAACCCGGATGGAAAATTAATCCTGAAAAGGATTATTATTGATAAAACCCAATGAAAACCACCTTTCTTTTAATCGTTGGGTTTCTTTGGTCCGGCTCCGGAATAAAACTGCAGGAAAAATCCATCATTAAGCCTGCTGAAAATATACTTTGTCTGAATACGGATACCAGAAACTATTACCGGATCAACGATAACGGAATCTACATTTATTCAGGTTCTGAAAACAAAAAAGCCGGGAAGCATGAGTTCTTTGTCGCTCAGGAAAAAATAACCCCTACCGGTCTGTGGATGACCTTATCGCCTATGGATTCCGTAAGGAAATATTACAAACAGGGAAAATTTCCCCTTTCCCCGGTTCCCAAAAACAACCCCACACAAAAGCCTGTAAAAAAAGGAAAATTAAGCGGCATCCGGATAGCCCTGGATCCCGGGCACATTGCCGGAGACAGGGCAACCGCCGATCTGGAAAGAAAAATAGTTCCCATTGAAGAAAATAAGGAAAAGGGAATCCTTAACGCTACGGTTATTGAGGGGGTTTTGACCCTGGCTACCGCCAATCATCTCAAGGAGCTCCTGGAAAAAGAGGGAGCAGAAGTTTTAATGACGCGGGATAAACCAAATGTTGCCTCCTTTGGAATGAGTTTCGGCGATTGGAAAGCAAAGAAATTCAAATCCCATATTGATAGTCTTTTGAAACGCGGGGAAATTTCTAAAAAGAAGTATGATTTTTATCGCTTAAGGGCAAGGGAAGAAATTATTTTCCGTGATTTATTTTTACAGGAAGACCTTAAAGAAAGGGCTAAACTGATCAACGCGTTCAAACCCGACATTGCCTTAATTATTCATTACAATGCCGATGAAAAAAACACAGATTGGATCAAGCCAACAAAAAAAAATTTCTGTATGGCATTTGTCCCCGGGGGATTTAGCGGAAATCTTCTTCAAAAACAGGAATACCGGATTCATTTCCTCCGCCTGCTTTGTTCTCCTGCCCTCAGCCTTTCCGTAAAGTATGCAGGAATAATCTGCAGAGAATTTGAAAAAACGCTCGATGTGCCTTTGGCCCGGAGCTCTGATGCCGAATATCTGCAGGAAACTTCTGTTTTCACCGGAGAGCCCGGAGTCTTTGCCCGTAATCTCGCCTTAACCAGATTGCTTACCTGTCCTCTGGTTTATGGCGAAACTCTTTATCAGGACAATGAGAAAGAATACCTGAATCTTGATCATACCAGGTTTGGCCAGGGGCAGACCCCTCAACGGGTTATGGATGTCGTAAATGCTTATTATTCAGGGGTTTTAAAAATATTTTCGAAGTGATGTATCTTTTTGTTTTCTCCTCCATTATGAAAGAAAAAAGTCATGGCAGGAAAAAACGAATCACCCCGGCAGAAAATGATTGGCATGATGTACCTGGTACTGACTGCCCTACTGGCTCTAAATGTAGCCAAGGAAATTCTGGATGCATTTGTATTGGTAAATGATGGCTTACAGGCCACGAACCGTAATTTTCAGCAAAAAATTTCGCATCAGTATGCCGCCTTTGAAAAGGCATTGTTGCTGGATGAAAAAAAAGTAAGACCCTTCCATGAAAAGGCTAAAAATGTAAAAGCCAGGTCGGAAGAAATGATGGCCGAAATTGAAGCGTTAAAGAAGGAACTGGTTACCCTAACCGAGGGCTTGCCAAAAGAAACCGGCGACACCTTAAGTCTGAAATGGGTAGGAAAAAAAGACAATTTTGACATTCCTACGCAAATTCTGATTGGAAATTCTGAGGATGTAAGCCGGGGAAAAGCCTTTGCCCTAAAACAGAAAATAAACGCCTATAAAGAATTTCTCTTTTCGATATTGGATCCCATCGACCGCCCCAACATGGATTTGGGCCTGGACACCCGCGATCCTGTGAACTCTCCCACGAACGAGAACTGGGAGCTTTACAATTTCTACCATTTGCCTCTGGTGGCCGTGGTAACGAATTTATCGCGGATTCAAAACGACATAAAAAAAGCTGAATCGGATGTGGTTGAATATTTGTACAAAAAAGTGAATGCCGATGACTTTGTGTTCGACACCATTGTGGCAAAAGTAATTCCGCGATCAAACTATATTCTCATGGGGGAAGAGTATCGGGCGGATGTGTTTCTTGCGGCATACAACACCACCAAAAATCCGGAAATAAGAGCGGGGTTCTTACAAGGGAAATCCCAAAGCCCGGGCCTTAATCCGGATCCTATCCCGGTTGAGGATGGCACGGGGAAATTCATTTTCAAGGCCAATAAAGAAGGGCTTCAAAAGTGGGGAGGCGCCATAACCATTGAAAATTCAAACGGAGAAAAGAAATCATATCCTTTTGAATCGGAGTTCCTGGTGGCCCGTCCATCCGCCAGCATATCTCCTACCCTCATGAATGTACTTTATATGGGCATTCCTAATCCTTTATCTGTTTCAGTTCCGGGTATTCCTTCCGAGGATTTGATAGTTTCCATCGATAAGGGAGGCATAAGCAAAAACGGCTCAGAATATATTGCCAGTCAATTGACTCCCGGTTTTGCCAACATCAATGTATCGGCTAAAATGGAAAACGGGAAAACCATGCCCATGGGCAGCATGAAGTTCCGGGTATTGCTTTTGCCACGACCTGTAGTTAGGTTTGGAAATCATTTAGGCTTGTTAACCCCCTTAAGTCTGATCAAAAAAGAGGGGAAGCTAACGGGAGCATATCCGGACGGGACGGCGATTAACGCAAGCCCGGAAGTGAAATCATTTACCATGGTAGTTCCCGGACCGGGCGGGGTGGAACAGAGTTATGAATCCAAAACCGGCTACCTCACCGACGACATGAAAAAGATTCTGGATGTTTTAAAAAACGGAACCCGTGTTTATTTTGAAAATGTGGTGGTAGAGGGGCCCGACAAAATCAAGCACCGGTTAGACTTTCAGATAAAACTGGCAAAGTAAGGGTTGAGCCACGAGGGAAAAACCTAGTGGGCTTCTTTCTTTGAGAACCGGGCAAAGAGGTCTCCAATCCAGTCGAGGAACTTTTTCAGGAGATCGTAGTAAAGGGTTATGGCCAGGAATAGCGACATGCCCCAGATAACACAAACATTCACCCAGAAGGTATCAAAATAATATCCCATGATTTTTTTGCGGGGGGCAAAAAAATGGGCTCTGAATCCTTCCGGATCCAGGAATACCGGATCTACCCTTTGAATAATTTCCCCATCCTTTTCAATGATCCGGTCGAGGTCGGTGGCATTTTTAACCAAATCACTCAGGGATTCGTTCTCGTAGTCGTTTTTCAATTGAAGAAAGGCTTCCTTATCAGCATCGGTACGGTTCATTTTAATCGTAAGCTTATCCTTCTCGTTGCTGCTGTCGTTATATCGTTTTATGTAATACCGGTTCAGATTATCCAGATAAGCACGGGTTATTTCGGCCACTTCCGGTGTAAACAAGTCAGGGAACAAGAGATCGAGACGGTCGAACTTTACGCTTTTAACTCTTTTTACTTCCTTTCCGATTTCATTCCGGATCAATTCAAGATCGGAAACCAACTGTTCTCTCATATGCGGCTTTGAGAGATTGAGTTCGCAATTGTCGACCTTGGTCCGGATACGTGAAATCCAGTAAGTCTTTTTAAAGTCGGCGTAGGATGCAGCTTTATCGAACTGATAAAAATTCTTTTCAAACTTGTTCGATTTAAACTGGTTCACAGCCAAAGCTTCAAAAGCCCATCGACTGGCCATAACTTCACCTGTAATGGGCACATTTTTCTGGCTGGTAATGGTAGGATTAAGCTTGTCAAACTTAACAATAACACCACTCAACAAGAGCTGGGGAATTAGCAGGAATGGAATCAGGATATAAATAGTCACAGCTGAATTAAATGCAGATGAAATATTGAGTCCCAGCATATTCGCAAAACAGGAAGTGGAGAAAAGCACCATCCAGTAATCGAAATACATCCCTTTAATGCCCAAAATCATATTTCCAACAAGTACAAAGGTGAAAGTCTGAATAGCGGAAAGGACAAACATTATAGTAATCTTACTGAACAGGTAACTTATCCGGCTCAGGTTCAAAAAGGATTCCCGTTTTTGAATTTTCCGGTCTCTGATAATTTCTTCTGCTGAAACCGTTAATCCGATAAAGAGGGCTACCACAACCGCCATGAAAAGGTAAGCGGGCATATTTTCGTTTTCTCTGAAAATATACCCGATTTTATTGGTTGTGTCGGTGTTATAATACCGTACCAGGTAGGAAAGGATAAAGGCGAGCAGCGGGGCTTCAAGCAGGTTGATGATCAGGTATTGGGTATTCGTAAGTTTAGCCTTTACGTCCCGGGTCATGAATACCTTCAGCTGCTTAAGCTTATTCGGAATTTTAAATGTGCTTTCGGGAATGTCGGTATGGTCGTCGATAGGAATAATCCGGGAGCCGATTTTCTCTTCATAGAGGAGGTTCCACTCGGTGGGAGATATCTTACGGGTTTGGGTAAGATTTCCATATTCATCGATTACCTTAGTTTCAATAATGTTAAAAATCTGTTCAGGATTAACGTTACCGCATTCAGGGCATTCGCTCACTTCACTGTTAACGTGATTAACGGCCTGTTTGAAGTAAATAACTCCATCGACCGGATTTCCGTAATAAATAGGATATCCTCCCACATCAAGAATGATGAGTTTGTCGAACATTTTGAAAATTTCGGAGCTGGGTTGGTGAATTACCACAAAAAGGAGTTTTCCTTTCAGGGCAAGTTCTTTCAGCAGGTCCATAATATTCTCCGAATCTCTGGAGGAAAGTCCGGAGGTAGGCTCATCCACAAATAAAATATTGGGTTCGCGAATCAGCTCAAGAGCAATGTTCAACCGCTTTCTTTGTCCACCCGAAATGGTTTTTTCCAGGGGGTTCCCAACTTTTAAATGCTTCTTTTCGAAAAGGCCAAGGTCCATCAATACCTTGTCTACCATTTCAATTATTTTGGAATCGGGAAGATTTCCAAAACAGAGTTTTGCATTATAAAAAAGGTTTTGAAAAACGGTAAGTTCTTCAATCAGCAAATCGTCCTGGCTGATATGTCCAACCACGCCCATTACTTCATGGCGTTGGGTGTGAATATTAATACCATTAATGAGAACCTCGCCCTGGCTGGGTACTTCGTTTCCATTCAGAACATTGAGGAGGGTTGATTTTCCGGCTCCCGATCCTCCCATTATTCCAATCAGTTTTCCACTTTCCTCTACGATATTAATGCCGCGCAACCCCACTTTTCCGCCTTTAAATTTATATTCGAGGTTCGTGGCGGAGAAAGAAATCCGGTCTTTGGACTTATCGGTGAGGAAGGCAGCAAGAATATCAGAGTAGTAAATAGGGCTAACCTTTGATGAGCGGAGTGAAGAGCCTTCAACAAGGATATAAACCTTTCCGGGTGTAATAATTTGTCCGTTCAGCGCAAGGTCAGAGCCTCCGAAATACATGAGAACATACATGTTCACACTTTCCACAAAAAGCACTTTTACCTCACCGGTAATGGCTTCGGAGAATATGTGCCGGGATTGGGTGAGACCCGATTCCCGTTTATTATTTATAATGAGTGTATTGGACGTATCATGGCTTTCAGGGGTGTTCTGAACAAAGGCCATGATGTTTTTAAACTCATCAAACTCAACATTAAATGTTTCGGCAACCGTTTGAACAAATTCGAGTTCCTGTTCGGAAATCTCATTGGAGGAATGAATAAATTCAATTAAACGTATGAGTACAACAATCTTTTGCTTTTGAGCAAGCTCAGAATTGATCTGGGTACATATCTTTAAAATCTTAACGGAATTAAGCGAGGTTCTTTTCTGGGAACCGTCCTTTTTCTTGGAAACCTGATGGTGGGCTTCCAGAAATTCGTCGAAAATTTTAAGGTATAACTCAACCTGCTCAGTAGAAAGCAGTTGTTTAAGGAAGGATTGTACAATGGCCCTGCTGCTTGAAGTAACCCCATCAACTTTTGCAATAATCGCAAAAAGTTGCATTAAGGCTTTTAAAATACTTTCACTCATGCAGGATCAGTTGTGGGGCGGTATGGGGAACTATTGTTTAAAACCAATCAGCAATACCGCACAACCTGAGGCCTGGGTTTCGGGGTTTAGCATGGCCTCAATGGTGCAATCGATGGTGGAAGTAATTTTAAAATCCCAATAGGGGGCATTCTTAAAATCCTTGTTGGTAAATAGCACATTTCCTTCCTGATCTTTAATAGTAAAAATCAGATTCCCGTCGGTAAGACCCGAGCAGGCGGCAATTCTGTAAACCGTTCCTCCGTAGAAAGTAGTACGGAATTCCGCATACTGATCATTTAACAACAGGGTTCGGTAAGTTTGCCCGTCGGAAATATATTGCTTTGTAAGGTGCTTATTACAAATACTTGCGATGGTATCACAAATTTGCGCTTTGGAACTGGTGGCAGCCAGGCAGAAAAACAGAATTCCAAAAAAATACTTTTGCATACGGCTCAATTTTTTATTCAACGATTAGAGACCTTAAACCTTCAACTTTGCTACTAATCGAGTTCAGTTGTTCGGCGGTGATATTAACGGTAGTTTTTGAAGTAAATGTGGTTGTTTTGGAGCCCTCATCAGTTATAGGCTTTTCATACACATATCTGTAATCAACCCCTTCAAAGTCGCGTTTAAGATCGCGTAATCCATTCAGAATTTCTGCATACTCTTCGCGTCCCGCATAAGTTTCAAGCAATCCAATCAGATTACCGAGTGAAATCTTCTGTTCGGCGATACGCTGCTTAATTTCCTCATTGGCTTTGGATTTATTAACGTTTACGGCAAAATAAAGTGCTTCAATCCACCCACCGGCCACGATAAGTGCACCGATATCGCTGCGATCATTATTCTTAAGAAAATTATCGGCAGAACGGTAGGCACCTGCCACCAGAACAAGCATGGAGTCTTTGTTGCCGATATTGTTTTTAAACCTTTCAATAAGAGTTTTCTGAAATGCCCCGCTTACACCCAGATCATCGGCAAGTTTCTGAGATGCCTGAAAATAAGCTATGGCATCCTGATTCTGGTCATACATAGTAACATATCCAAGGTCGGCCCCATAAACACCCAGGTTAAGGGCTTTTTGCATACGGGTGGCATAACCCTTTACCCTATCGGGTGAATTAAGTACTTTTTTATCGTAGGTAGCTCCTGCCCGCTTAATAAGCATGGCGGTTTGAAAAGGTGAGGGAATGGAAAAAATCTTCCCGTCAACGGAAATGGTCATGTTGGCACCGGTATCCCGGTTTCCTCCGTCGCCGGTTCCGTTACCTTCTTCTCCGGGACCGCAGGAAATGAGGTTCATGGATACAAAGGCCAGCGTTAAGGTACCGGCAAACCAGGATTTAAAATTCATATTTCGCAATTTAGATTAATTAAAAAACCTTGTTTCTTAAAACCTGTCAAAAATAACATTTTATCCAATAAAACAAACAATTAAAGTTCAACAAATTAGCTAAGAAATTTAGACCTATTCAAACTAAGGAAGGAGTAAACCGAGGCTCCAATTAGTTACCTTTGCTTTATGCTGAAAAAGGAGGAAAAAAACCTCAGGTTTGTGGCCACCACCATGGCCGGTCTTGAGGAGGTATTATTGGCCGAAATTACCCGTCTGGGGGGGAGAAATGCCCAGCGACTTACCCGTGCGGTATCATTCGAGGGGGACCTTGGATTTCTTTATAAAAGCTCCCTTGCCCTAAGGACGGCCATCCGGATTTTAATTCCCCTTAAGGAGTTCAGGGCCCATGGCGATGATGATTTATACAAAAAACTAAAGAAATTACCTTTTGAAACCCTTTTTGGCCTCGACAATACTTTTGCTGTAGAGGCCGTGGCTCATTCCAAGGTTTTTACCCACAACCAGTTTATTGCCCGCAGGGTTAAGGATGCCATTGCCGACCGGTTTCGGGAATTGTACGGAAAACGGCCCAATGTTGACCCCAAAGACCCTGATTTTCAACTGAACCTTCACATCCGGGAGGAAATTTGCACCCTGTCGGTAGATGCCTCCGGGGAATCGTTGCACAAAAGGGGGTACCGGACTTTTAGCCACCAGGCTCCGATAAATGAGGTTTTGGCCGCCGGATTGATTAAACTTTCAGGCTGGGAGGGGAAAGATAATTTTTATGATCCCATGTGCGGTTCGGGAACTTTGAGTATTGAGGCGGCGCTGATGGCAGCGAATATACCTCCCGGGTATTTTCGCAGGGGTGGCCTTGAAAACCGGAGGAACCCCTACGCGTTCATGAACTGGCCGCATTTTGAGCCCGAATTATTTGAAAAAATTTACGAATCGCTGATCGCCAAAGTGAAAGAACCCGGATGTAAGATATTTGCCTCCGACATTTCTCGTGAAAGTGTAAAGTCGGCCGAACAAAACATCAAAGCTGCAAAGGTTGAGGATTGGGTGAAAACTTCCGTTTGCGATTTTTTCCAACTAAATAAAGAACCCGGACCTGCACATGTAATTTTTAATCCTCCCTACGGAGAAAGAATTTCCGAATCTGACGTAGGTAGTCTTTTTAAAAAAATGGGCGACCGGTTCAAATCGCATTGGGCAAATTCCCGCATTTGGCTGATTGCACCCAATAATGAAAATTTAAAAAAGATAGGGTTACGGCCTTCCCGCAAAATTACCGTCTTCAACGGTCCTCTTGAGTGCAGGTTTCTCCGCTTTGAGATGTATGAAGGTTCGAAAAAAAGCCTTTTTGAAAAATCCGCCGGAGAAGCCTGAACTGCATGGAACGAAAAACATATTTCGTCAATGTTTTATTACCACTTCCCCTTCCGGGCACTTTTACCTACAGGGTTCCGTTTGAACTAAACGAAAGGGTTGTATCGGGTATGCGGGTCCTTGTATCCTTTGGAAAAACCAAAAAGTTCTCCGGGCTCGTAACAGAAATTCACGAAAATCCGCCCAAGGATTACCAGGCTAAATATGTTGAAGAGATTTTGGATCCTGAACCCATTGCCGGTTCCATTCATTTTAAATTCTGGACCTGGCTGGCAGAATATTACTTGTGTTACCCCGGCGAAGTTATGCAGGCGGCCCTTCCCGCAGGATTAAAACTAACCAGCGAATCGCATTTTATCCTGCATCCGGGGTTTGATGAAAACGAAACTGCCTTGAGCGATGAGGAATATTTGGTTTTGGAAGCATTGCGGACCAAGCCGGAGTTAACACCACTTGAAATTTCGGCCATTCTTGACGACAAAAAGGTTTACGCCTTTCTTAAGGGTAGTCTGCAAAAGAACTTTTTGCAGCTCAAAGAAACCGTAAAGGAAAAATTCAAGCCAAAGACCGAGCTCAGGGTTTCATTGAATAAATCCTATTCCAATCAGGAAGCCCTGGAAAGTGTTTTCAAAGGTTTGGAAAAGAAAGCACCCAAACAAACCGATACCCTGTTGGAATTGCTTAAACAACTGGGATCAGACCTGAGCGGGAGTGTTCACCGGGAACGGCTGAACCCGGAAGCCCACTGGACACAAATAAAAGCCCTTGAGAAGAAAGGGATTGTAGATATTCAGGAAAGAATCATCAGCCGGTTTGAGTCGGTTGAGCCCGAAGGAAAACCCAAGGAGTTAAGTGAAGCCCAGACGCGGGCTTTTGATCAGATAAAACAGGAATTTCAAAACCGCGAGGTAGTATTACTTCACGGGGTAACCTCTTCCGGCAAAACCGAAATATATGTTCGTTTAATTGAAGAGGTATTGAATAAAGGCAGGCAGGTTTTGTATTTAATTCCTGAAATTGCCATTACCGCCCAGCTTATTTCGAGGCTCCGTCATTATTTTGGCGATGCCGTGGGCGTTTATCACAGTAAGTTTAATGAGAATGAAAGGGTAGAAATATGGAATACAGTAAATAAGTTTCAGGCTTCTGAGGAAAGCAGGACCCGGTTTTCAGTAATACTGGGGGCGCGTTCCTCTATGTTTTTGCCCTTCAGGAATCTGGGATTAATCATAGTGGATGAGGAGCATGACCCCTCACTAAAGCAACACGATCCTGCTCCCCGCTATCATGCCCGGGATGCCGCCATTTATCTGGCAACACTTCATGGTGCCAAAGTTTTATTGGGAACCGCGACCCCGTCATTGGAAACCTACAGGAATTGCAAAGAAGGAAAGTTCGGATTGGTAGAAATCCAGGAAAGATTCGGGGGAATATCGCTCCCGGGAATTACTCTTTCGGATCCGAGAGAGGGCGAAGAAAAGAAGAGCGGTCCGCCTCCTGTAATAGGGAAGAAGCTGGGGCAGGAAATTGAAAGCACTCTCAAATCAGGTGAACAGGTTATTTTGTTTCAAAACCGCAGAGGGTTTGCACCTGTTCTTGAATGCCGCTGGTGTGCCTGGGTTCCCACCTGTGAAAACTGTGATGTATCACTGGTTTACCATAAGAGCAGCAACCAGGCCCGTTGTCATTATTGTGGATTTTCACAAACGCCGCCTGCACGCTGCCCTTCCTGTAACGACAACCATATTACCATGTTGGGAACCGGTACTGAAAAAGTGGCTGAGGAGTTGGGATTCTTATTTCCGGAAACCCCAATTGCCCGGATGGATCTTGACACAACGCGATCCAAATACGGACACTACCAGATAATTTCGGATTTTTCAGAAGGCAAGACTCAGATTTTGGTAGGAACGCAGATGGTAACCAAGGGGCTTGATTTCGACAGGGTTGGATTGGTAGGCATCATAGATGCGGATGGCTTACTCAAACATCCGGATTTCAGAGCACGCGAAAGGGCGATGCATTTGATGTGGCAGGTTGCGGGGCGTGCCGGACGACGAAATAAAATCGGGAAAGTGGTAATTCAAACACGGAAGGCAGATTCCGATTTATTCGAATATTTAATTCACAATGATTATAAAACCTTTTTCCATAGGGAAATGGAAGAAAGGCAACGGTTTAACTTCCCTCCCTATTGCAGGCTGATTAACCTGACATCTACCGGAACGCATCGCGAGGAGTTGGATTTTTTCTGTGGATTTTTAAAGCAAAGCCTGGATCCGCTATTTCCGGATCAGGTATTAGGACCCGAATATCCGGCAATAGCAAGAGTAAGAAACAAGTTCCGAAAAGTGATTTTAATAAAATGTTCCCGGAACGAAAATCCCGGAATTATAAGGAGCAAAATTTCCGGTGTTTTGGAAAGGGCTTCCGATTTTCAAAAGCGGGAGGGATTAAAAAGCATTCGGGTAATTCCGGACGTGGATCCCATGTAACAAAAAATGCCCCGCAAAAGCGGGGCATTTCTCAAAAAACAAAAAGTAGTTTTTATTCTTCTACCTGAATCATTTTAAAAGGTACGCTGATGATAGCCTGATAGTCTTCTCCGGCCTCAAGCATATCTTCATCATCCTGTTCGTAATACCAGTTGATGGTAATCTTGTTGCCATTTTTATGGATGGCTTCAAGTTTTTTGAAAACATCCAAAATGCATTTGGAGGAACTGGTATTGAAATATTCCAATTGAATATTTACATCAGTATTCGCCTGAGGCTTTGAGGAATATTTTTCCAGGGTTTCAACCAGGGGCTTATAAAATTCAATTGAATTTTCAGGAATTGATCTCCCCTTAATTTCCAATACACCTGACCCGAAATCGAAATTAATGGTCGGGGTTTTGGGTGTTCCTTCAATGCTGAGTTTTTCCATAGGACAAATTTTAGTTTTGAGCGATTTTAATGTTTAAACTGAAAAACGAATAACGATCATCAACGGGCAAAAAGTTGTAAGCCAGTTTTTCTCCCGACTTCCTTGCAATATCGATAAATCCAAGGCCACCGCCACCTTTTTGTGACATCTCGCCGTTATTCAATACTGTTTTATAATATTCTTTCAATTCTTCCTTACTTAAGGAGTTTATGGTGTCAATTCTTCCTTTGAGTGGATTTACATTATCGGATTTTACATAATTACCGGTAATGATATTATATTGATTATCCACCCTGCCAATCATAAAAATGGCTGCCCTTCCCTTCTCTGCCACTTTATCGTTTTGGTCTATCTCATCCATATGATGATACAGATTCTGCAGACATTCAACCAGCACATTGTACACTTTCCTTTTCACTTTAGGCTCTTCCTGCATATTATCAAGCTTAGACTCCATGATTTGCAAAATGGAGGTAAGGAGTTCAGAAGTTACATCTCCTTTAAAAGAGAGCATAATGTTATTACGCTCCATTTTGTCATAAAAATCATAAATGTCCAACATACTCTTGATGGTGGTTCTTCAAAACCGGGTTAAAGGGCCTTTGAAAAACCTGTCAAACCTACTTTAATTTTTCAAATTTCCAAAAAATATTTATTGGCTGCAATATTAACAATTTTGACCTTATCTCCCTGATTATCAATTCAGATCAAATTGGAACTTATTGCCATCGATGGTAATGGTTGCTTTGTTGTCGCAGTTGCCATTTCCAAAGTCAATAATCCGTTTCGATTTCCCTTCGGGGGTAAGTTCCATAATACCCTTGGTAATCCACGCGCAGGTGCGGGGCCGTACCAGGGGATCAGTACTATTAATCTGGACCTCAAAAGTTTTCCCTTCTCTGTTGGTACCATCGGCGGTACCCCGGACTTTAAAAGTATCATCGGAAGGATCGAGTGGGGTTCCGTTATCAAGCCATTCAAAAGTCCGGTCACAGCCCCAAAGAATGTTCCAGGTACTTTTTTTACACTTTCCGTTCGTTACAATCTGCCGGTAGGTGTTTTGGTTTTTAATTATCCGAATAGTGCCTTCGTATTGGATTCCGTTAACGAAATAATTGTCGAGAAAAATATCAACGGTATCAACCGGGTTATCCCAGCTTTGGTAGAATACGGCACGGATCATTCCCTTTCTAACCTTTCCGTCGGTTCCGGCACATCCGGTTCCATAATCCATATAGAGGGTTACGGGAAACCCGTCAAGGGTATCTGCAGGATCTACGGAATCGCGCGGACAAAGAGATTGGAAAATAGGTGGTATTCCATTTCTCTGAACCCCTTCTTCATTGATTGCCAAAGAATTAACCTCTGGGAAAATGCGCGTAAATTCCGCCTCACAAAGGGAATTATCAGTGGCTGAAAGGGTCTCGGTATCAATTTCATCGCGTTTGCAGGAATAAACTACAACTGCAATGGCGGTAAGAGTTAGGGCCGCCGCAATAGTGAAATATTTTTTCATGAAAAAAATTATTTAAGAACCTGATTTATAGGTACGAACGCAAATATAAGAAATAAATTTCCGCATCCCATAATTTTGGAGGGGAAAATCAGGGGTTTTTCATTTTTCAAATTGGGAAAATTATTCTCCTGGCAGATAAACTCCGGGTGGGTATTAATTTTATTACATTTTGATCCCGATAACCAGAATATCATCTACCTGTTCATGATCCCCTTTCCATTCTTCCAGAGCAAAACGGATCGATTTTTCACGGAGAACCATGGGTTGATTTTCCACCGACAATAACAGATTATTCAGGTTCTTAAGCATAAACTTCTTTCCTTTTTGTCCCCCAAACTGATCAGCATACCCATCGGAAAACAAATAAATACTGTCGCCGGGGAATAAATCTACTTTATGCGATTGAAATTTCTGATTCTCCCCGGTGGCCAGCCCTCCTATAGAGAATTTATCGCCCTCATACTTTGTTAATTCTCCCTTGCGAATCAGAATCAGGGGCCTGAAGGCTCCTGAATACGTCAGGCTCTTATCATCGGAGTCAAAAACACAGAGTGCAATATCCATTCCGTCACGGGTTTCTACCGAATGAGTTCCCTGTTTCAGAGCGTTTCTGACACCCAGGCTTAACTGATCCAGAATTTTTCCGGGATTGGTTTCCCCCATCTCCATCACAATCTGGGAAAGAAGGTTATGCCCTATCATACTCATAAATGCTCCCGGCACTCCATGTCCGGTACAATCAACAGCAGCAATTATTTTCTTTCCGTTTTTAAGGCCGAACCAGAAAAAATCACCCGAAACAATGTCTTTCGGCTGATAGTACACAAAGGATTCGGGAAAATGTTTTTTAATTTCTTTTATTTCGGGCAAAATGGCTTCCTGAATTCGCTTGGCGTATTCAATACTGGAAGTTATGTCGCGATTTTTCTGAGCAAGCTCGGCGGTTCTTTCAGCTACTTTCTCTTCAAGGATCTTTTTTTCCTGCTCAATGGAACGGGTTCTCCATTTTGTGTAAGCCACAACCGCAATGATGGAAAGTAAAACGCAAAGGGCATAAAAAGTTTTTGTTTTCCAAAAGGGAGGGATAACCCTGAGTTTCAAAACGGCGCCCTCCTCGTTCCATGTTCCGTCGTTATTCGAAGCCCGAACGCGGAAGGTGTAATCTCCTCCTTCCAGATTTGTATAACTGGCAAATCGGATGGGAGAAGGAATTGACCAGTCCTGATCCACTCCTTCCATTTTATAAGAGTACAAATTCTTGGAAGGCATGGTGAAATCGAGGGAAACAAATTCAATCGAGAAAAAATTATCCTTATATGAAAGCTCCAGAAACTTCTTATAAAAAATGGAGGTGTCGAGAGCCACCGGTTTTCCAAATCGCTTAAAAGAGGTTATTACCACTTTGGGGACATGCGTATTTTCTTTTATGGAAGCAGGAATAAAGGAATTGAATCCATTGATACCTCCGAAGAACATTTCACGGGTTGTAGGATTTAAGAAGTAGGAACCCTGGATGAATTCTCCTTCCTGTAGTCCATCGATGGGTTCGTAATTTTTAAAGTGGTATTGCTCTCCATTACTTCCGGTTACTTCCATCTTTGAAATTCCTTTATTGGTACTCAGCCAAAACACACCGGCTTCATCTTTCAAAATGGCATAAATATTATCATTCGCCAATCCATCTTTCACGTAAAATTTTCTGATTTTCCCGGATTTCATGTCAATACGGTTCAGGCCCCGACTGGTAGAAACATACATATTTCCCTTTCCATCCTCACAAAATGAAAAAACAGAATTGGAGCTTATATTATCCTCCCCTGCCCCGGCCTTAATAACTTTTTTCACGGTACAACTTAACCGAACAACCAGCAAAACACCACCCTGTGTTCCTACCCATAAAATACCGTCAGCATCAAAATGGAGGGTCTGAACCCGGTTATGGGAGAGTCCGGACTCAACATTTAACACCTTTAATTCCATATTTAAAGGGTTCAGCTTGTATAAGCCACCCCCAAATGTGCAAATCCAGATATTCCCTTCCTTATCATCTTTGATTTCAAGGATTGTTTTATTGATGAATGGAGGCCCCTTAAAGTCCTTTTCCACATTTACCAGACTTTTTCCGGTTTTGGGATTGAACAATGATATTCCTCCACCAAATGATCCCAGCCAGAAAATTCCATTCGGGTCTTCATACAAGGACAAAATAGTTTTGTTTGAGGCGGTACAAACATCACGGAATGTCTGGTATTGGTTGTTCGCGCGATCAAACCGGGTAAGTTCATGACCTTTTATACAAAGCCATATAATACCATTTTGATCCTGATAGATATTATACACCGCATTGTCGGGAAGGGTATTCTCGGTACGGTGATTTTTTTTATAGTGATTGAATTTGGTGGTATTCCGAAAGAATACATTTACACCGGAATTGCCAGTTCCTAACCACATATTGTTGGCTTCGTCCCGATAAACGGAAACAAGCCCATTGGTTTTTAAACCATAGGGGTCTAACTCATCGGCATATTGAACGGAAAATGTTTCAGAGACCGGGTCTAAAATACAAAGGCCGCCATCACTGGTTGCCAGCCAAAGGTTCCCTTCGGCATCTTCTGCAATGGCATTAATCCAGTCATGACTCAGTGAGTTGGGGTGAAGGGAAGAAACAAAATGGGCCAGATATTTCTTGGCTTCGGGATCAAACTTTAAAAGTCCGCCGTTAAAGGTTCCAATCCAGATAATTCCATTCCTGTCCTGGTAAAGGGTTTTAATTTTATTGGCCTTCTCCCCTACGGATGAAAACCCTGCTTCGGTTGCGGGGAAATAAGAAAAGTTGAGGTCTTTTTTGTGAAACAGATGTAATCCTCCGCGAAAGGTACCCACCCAGATATTTCCTGATTTATCTTCCAGCAAATACCTGATGCTTCCATCCATTAATCCTTTTGGTTTATCGTTGGCGGCAGTTATTCTGATAAAATTTTTTGTTCCCTTTTTCTGGATGCAAAGACCTTTATCCGTTCCCACCAGCAAATCGCCTTCGCGGTCGCGAAGAATGCAATGCACCCGGTTATCGGCCAGCGATTTCGGGTCGTCCTCATTAAATTTAAAATGAGAAAAAGAATTTGTAACGGGGTCGAAAACATTTAATCCGCCCAGGTTGGTTCCCACGAAAATTCTACCGTCGGCGTCCTCAAAAAGAGCATTGATGTAATTATCGGAAAGTGAATTGGGGTCGTCGGGGTCGGCTCTGAAAACGGTAAAATTATACCCATCGTAACGGTTGAGACCATCCTGGGTTCCGAACCAGAAAAACCCTTTTCGGTCCTTAAGTATACAGCTCACTTCGGCCTGGGAAAGCCCTTCCCGGGTTCCAAGATTGACAAATTTCCTGTTTTGGGCCTGAGCGAAAAAGGAACAAAGTAGAAATAGAAGTGTGAGCTTCCGTAGCAACATTCGGCACTAAAGATAATAAAGAAAAACAGGTTGGGAGGCTTCCATATCGGCGATATAGGTAATTTTGCCTATGGCTCAGACGAATTGGTATGAAGCATGGTTCAGCAGCGGATATTACGAAACCCTTTATGAACACCGGAATTCCGATGAGGCAAATTTGTTTTTGGATAACCTTTTTGAGGCCGGATGGATTCCCCGAACGGGGAAGGTACTGGATGCACCCTGTGGCACCGGAAGGCATGCCCACTGGTTTTCGTCGCGGGATTACCGGGTAACGGGACTCGACCTTTCGGAACCCTTTATAAAAAAAGCCAAGGATCTGGAGCAATCCGGAAAGGCTGAGTTTTTCAGGCACGATCTGCGATATCCTTTTCGTACTAATTATTACGATCTAGCATTGAACCTATTCACCTCGCTTGGATATTTCGCTACGCGCAGGGAGGACGAGAAAATACTTATCAATTTTTACCATGCATTAAAGCCCGGTGGCACCTTTGTCCTGGATTTTTTGAATGCCGATTTTGTTGTTGCAGCATTGAAGCGGGAAGAGGAAGTCGTAAAAAAGGGACAAACAGAGTTTGCAATCCGCCGCACTTTTGAAAACAAACATCTGATCAAAAAAATTCACATTAAGGACGGAAAAACGGAAATGGAGTTTCACGAAAGGGTCAGGGCTTACCACTTTTCTGAGCTGGAAAGTCTTTTAACCGGCAGTGGATTCAAAATTTTTAAGACTTTTGGAGATTACAGGCTGGGGACCTTCGAAGTTGAAGATTCGCCCCGTGCCATTTTTATCTGTCATAAGCCATGAATCCGGGGGAATACATCGTTTTGATTTTAGGGGTAATCCTTTCCGGGGCCCTGATTGTTGCATATAAATTGCCGGGTCATGTATTAAAGCTGATTCTGGCTTTTTCCGGAGCCTTTTTACTTTCCATAAGTTCCAATCACCTTATCCCCGAAATATTCGGAAGCGGAATAAAGGGGCTTGGTCTTTTCATTATTCTGGGATTCCTGATTCAATTGGTGCTGGAGTATTTTTCGGAAGGAATTGAACACGGGCACATTCACAAACACGGGCACCATGAAACCGGATTCCCGATAACCATGATGCTGGCCCTTTCCCTTCATGCCTTACTGGAAGGTGTGGCCCTGGGTGCCGGGCATGCTGATGCCGGCCATTCTCATGATTCGATGTTTTGGGGAATCATTTTGCACAACATTCCCATTTCCATGGCATTGGTTACCCTGCTTTCAGCCTCCGGACTTGGACGGGGGAGAGTATTTATCTGGTTGGGTTTATTTTCTCTCATGACCCCTCTGGGCGGTTTACTTGCCGACCCCTTGGCGGATCATGTTTTTGGCGACCCGCTGGGATGGAGGGAAAAAGCTTTGGCTATAGTGGTGGGGATATTCCTTCATGTGAGTACCACCATTTTATTTGAGTCGACCGAAAACCATCGGTTCAACCTGATTAAGTTCCTGGTTATTCTGGCCGGGTTTGCTGCCGGCCTGTTATAAAAAAAGGGCCCGAAGGCCCTTACTTATTTTTTAATCAAAACGATTTACAATTCTTCCTGTTGGAGTTTCTGGCGATAAACGGCCGATTTCCAAGTATCGCGTTTGCGAACGGAGGGTTTGGTAAATTGCTGACGGCGGCGCAGTTCACGAACAACACCGGTTTTTTCGAATTTCTTCTTAAACTTCTTAAGGGCTTTCTCAATTGATTCACCCTCTTTTACCTGTACAATAATCATAAATTAAAATACCTCCTTTTGTTTGGGAGGCCAAAGGTAAGAATAATTCTCTTAATTTTTCAGGTATTGCTGGAAAAAGTCGGTGGTGGGGACTTCCTGGTTTTCGATTTTAACCGTGTTGATGTTTCCACTCAGAAAAAGGCGAAATACCCAGCGCATATCCTTGCGACCGTCGTCGAGGGTAACCTTTCCGGTATATAAACCCGTGGCATTGTCTTTTTTCAGGGTAAAACCAATCTCATTTTTATAAAGTATGGCTTTTTGCCGGATCAGTTCGGCCTGAGTTTCCTGCTCCACACCCACAATAACAAATTCGAAACTACCCTTTGAAATTCCCTGGTCGATCTGTGCCTGAGTTCCGCTCAATACGGCCGTATAGGCAGGATTACTCTGCTGGGCAAACAGGGATGAGCAGGCTAAAAGGGTAAGGGTAAGGAAAATTGATTTTATGGTTTTCATGGAATAAGATGGTTTATTAAACAAATATATGCAAAGAACGTACCCAAAGCTAAAAACAAGACCCCTGAATTTTGCATTCCGTTGCATTTCAGCCACTAACGAATAAGGGTAACATGACCTTTCTTTTCACGGATATAGTAATTAAAGTCCATGAAATTAATCAGATACACATAAACCCCTTCGGGAGCCCTGGCTCCGGTGTTATGCTTTTTCCCATTCCAACCCTCGTAGGGATCCTGGGTTTTAAAAATAAGCTCCCCCCATCGGTTATAGATTCTAAGGGTATAGGAAGATTCAATAATTCCGGTAAACAGTGGGACAAAAATCTCATTCACACCTGAATTGTTGGGCGTAAAACAATTAGGCACATAAAAAGTATAGTACCCTTCCACCAAAACAGTCATTGAAAAAGTATCGGTACAGCCGAATTGGTTAGTCACAATCAGGGTAACCAGGAATGTGCCATCGGAGGTATAGGTATGAACCGGATTCTGGAGGGTATCGGTATTTCCATCACCGAAATTCCAGAACCAGGAAACTGCACCCTGTGACATGTCGGTAAAGCTGCATTGGGGGTCGACCAGGGTAACCACATTGGGGAAATGAGTAAACTGAGCGGAAGGGGGTGGAAGTCCCACAACATTAGCCGTTGCGGTATGCGTACAATTATTGGCGTCGGTAACGAGAACGGAATAAGTTCCCTGCGATAAACCGGAAAGTGTGGCCTGGGTTGCCCCGTTACTCCATTGATAAGAGTAAGGTGACTGACCGCCGGAAAGATTTAAAGAAGCGGTTCCCATTCCGTATAGACAGGTATCATCAGAGCTCAGTATCTGGGATGCCATCGGTTGAGAAACCGTAACTCTTACCGTATCGAAGGCCGTATCATTTACACATTCAAATACCACATAGGCGGCATACTGAGTGGTGGCGGTGGGATTTACGGTCATTGAATTCCCGGTTCCCAAAGCCACCGAATTTGTGACGTCGAACCAGTTTATTACCAGGGGTGTCTGAGGCCCGTTTGGGGTAAATCTTTTACCGTCGTTATTGGCCGTCCATTGGGTTGAATTTCTGCCGGGAACAGCAAAGGCCGTGGTTCCGGCAAGATTCTGAATGCCCTGAACGGCAAATCCGTTTTGCCAGGTAACACAGGTTGGCTTATTCAGAATAAAAACATCGATTACATTGGTGGTTTCGTACAGGATAATCTGGAAAGTTCCTATCAGGTTGGTACAACTGTAGAGGGGGGTATTCAGCCAGTTTACCACCATCCGTCTGAAGGGAGCGGTTCCTGTAACATAATATCGGATTGATCCCCCGGAAAGAGAGGGCCACCAGTCCTGCCAGATTCCCATAATGCAATCTTTGGGAACTCCTGCATTGGTACTGGGAATGGGTTGGGCTGAAAAATTGGTAGGTCCGTTTGAAAAACCTACCCATCCGTTGGTTCCAATATCGAAGGTTGTTCTTGTGTTCCCAAAAAAACAAAAAGGAAATCCAATGGGAATCCCGAAATGAACTTCATCATCACCATTGGTTTGCCACACCAACGGCGTTCCCGAATTAAAATTATCGGGGGTATAGGGAATGGTACTAACCGAATAAGAAGTGGTTTGATAATTGGCGCCCGGGACGTTGAGAATCCCGTTCAGGGTTAAAGCCTGCGGACTGCATAAAACAGTATCACGGTCGATATAAAATACCGGAGTCTGGGTGTTCTGGGCAAAAAGCCCGCAAACTCCGGAGGAAAAAAGACAAATAAAAAGCCACTTAAGCCTCACGAATAAAGGGGATTAACCTGTAAATATAGCAAAGGGAGGGTTTTCAACAAAGCGAAACAGTCTAATTCATTGATTATCAACAGTGTTTAAAAAAATAATCCACAAAAAGCGGTCAAAATAAAAGGGTTAATTAATTTAGGCCCTCAATAAAAAAACGCTTATGAAAGTAACAGTTGTTGGTGCAGGCAATGTTGGAGCAACCTGCGCAGATGTAATTGCACACCGGGAAATTTGCAATGAAGTTGTATTGGTTGATATCAAAGAAAATTTTGCTGAAGGAAAAGCATTGGATATCTGGCAGACGGCTCCGGTAAATATGTATGATACACGGGTAACCGGATCTACCAACGACTATTCCAAAACCAAAAATTCAGATGTGGTTGTTATTACCAGTGGTTTGCCAAGAAAGCCGGGTATGTCGCGCGACGACCTGATTTCTACCAATGCAATGATCGTAAAAACGGTTACTGAAAATATTATTAAAAATTCTCCCAATGCCATTATCATCGTGGTTTCGAACCCGCTGGATGTAATGACCTATTGTGCTTTTCTGACAGCCAAGGTCGACAGCAGCCGGGTTTTCGGCATGGCTGGAATTCTGGATACTGCCCGATACAGGGCTTTTCTTGCCACTGAATTAAATTGTTCTCCCAAGGACATCCAGGCAGTGTTAATGGGTGGCCATGGCGACACCATGGTTCCTCTGCCCCGCTACACCACCGTTTCCGGAATACCGGTTACCGAACTTATTTCTACTGAAAAACTGGATGCCATTGTTGAAAGAACAAAAAAAGGTGGCGGTGAGATTGTAAATCTTCTGGGAACTTCAGCCTGGTATGCTCCCGGTGCTGCTGCTGCCCAAATGGTGGAAGCCATCATCCGCGACCAAAAGCGGATTTTCCCTTGTTGTGCCTGGCTTTCCGGTCAATATGGCCTGAAGGATATTTACCTGGGTGTTCCTGTCAAACTTGGAAGAAAAGGCATTGAGGAAATTATTGAGCTCAAATTAAATACCGATGAAATGAAACTTCTAAATGCATCGGCAGGTGCAGTGAAGGAAGTAATGACGGTCCTCGACAACATGAAAGTGGTCGCCTGAGGAGAAGCTCCCTTATGGCCATAACCATTCCCTTAAAATTTATTGATGTGGGCGGAGACGGATTCCACCTTCACGCCATTTTTCATATCGGTAAAAAACCGGTTCGCATGGTAATTGATACGGGTGCCAGCAGAACCGTTTTCGACAAGCAAAAATTTGAGTCTATTACAGGGTCATCCGACTCCCTCCTTCACGAAAAATTAAGTGCCGGCATCGGAGGAAGTGGTCTGGAAAGTCATGTGATCCGCTTTTCCGGATTCCGGTTGGGGAAAATTGAGTTAAAAAAATACCAAACCGTATTGATGGATCTTTCCCATGTAAATAATTCCTATGCTCAAATGAAAATAAAAGAGGTTGACGGAATTCTGGGAAGTGACATAATGAAAAAGTTCAAAGCAAAAATAGATTTCGGAAAAAAAGTTCTGGTATTATATCCCCCAAAGAAAAAATCAGTTTCCCGCCGCAATTGAATAGGGGTCGACCGATAGTTCGGTTTTGAATCCGGGAACCGGATCCAGCGTATTTAAATTTATTATAGTAAGGTAGCCATTCCTGCCTCCGCATTCGGAAGCATGATGGGGAGCGGGACCTCCGGTGGTTTGATTCCGGTTTGCCACATAACAAACACCGGTAACATCATTGAGGGCAATGCCATGAGGCTGATGTCCTGTATATATTTTCTTTATCAACTGCATCGTGTTGTAGTTTATCACAGCCACACTTCCCCGTTTTCCCGGAAAAGAAGTAATGTCTTCCGGACAGGTAACCAAAAGAAAATTCCTTGAAGGTGAAATTGCCATTTCGCTGGGGAGTCCGGACAAAGGAATAATTCCCATTACACTATCGTTTGTTGTTTTTACGATGCGAACCCCGCTGTTAGCGGTAGATTGACAGGTAACAAAATATTTTGACCCATCCGGAGCAAAAGCAATTTCATGAATTTTAAGAGTGCTGCTACCCGGATCCGGGAATGCCGGAGGGGCAAGTGAAATTTGGGAATAATTTGAAATGTCCGAAGTATCCATTTTGAAAATCCCATTCCCATTCTGCATACCAATATACAAGGTGCTTCCGCGAACTACATTTCCGTGGGGTTCAATCAGCATACCCTGGTAATTGGCAACAACGGACATGGTAACCAAATTTACATCAACCAATCCGCCATTGGCGTTCCAGTCGACCACATAGGCCCTTTTTCCGTCGGCGGAAATATCAAATGTGTTCCAGCTTCCGGCTCCGAGGTTTACCTGAGAAATCAATTGACCGGTTTGAACCGAGAACTTCTGGAGAAAATTCTGGTTCCCAAAACCCACATTAAAAATCACGTAAAAAAAATAACCGTCGGGCGACAGTTTAATCATGTGCGGAGATTCAATGTTGTTGAAGTTTCCAACTTTAAAATACCGCATGCACAAATTTGTTTCCTGATCGAATACCGCAACTTCGTCGCAACCCTGGTTTGAAATAAAAAATCTCGGGCGGGCAGGGTTATCGGAAAATTTTACAAATCCTTTTCGATCGGGCGCTCCGTTGCTGATCCAGTTAAAAACTGTTATCACCTCTTCTCTGCTCAGGGGCGGGGCACCAACGGGCATGGTAGGACTTAAGGTTAATCCGAGATCTTCGTGGGTATTAATATAAAAGGCCAGCGTGCTGAAATCGGTTCTGTAGGGAATAACCACAGCCCCTCCGCGGCCTCCGCGAAACAACGATTCCCATGATTCCAGATTCAGTCCGCCCGCACCCTCGCTGCTGATGGAATTATGACAACCGGATACAGCACATTTACCCAAAATAATTTTCCCTATGGCATCGGGATATCCGCTTTTCTCCAAATCAACGGCAGGGAGGTCTTTCCTGCAGGAGTTAATTACCGGCAGCGCAAAGATGGACAAGGCCATCAGAATACTAATTCTGCGGAGCACCATTATTTATCCAGCATCTTATTTTTGAGCGGTCGGCTTTGGAGAGGCTTCCTTTTTTGGGCATATCTTTTCTGATGTTTACCCTTTGATCGAGGCTACCATCATCGGCTTTTGCTTTTAAACCTGCATAGGTTGTGAAATCGCCGTTTGAGGATCCTGCATTATGGCAGCCGCTGCTGTTGCAATTGGCATTTACGAGGGGACGAATATCGTTGGTATAGGAAGCGGAAACATTGGCGCAATCAATATTCCGGAGGTCGTCGCGGCAACCTGAAAGGAGTAAAGAAAAAATCAGAGCACAACCTGTAAAAAAAACAAGGGGTTTATTCACTGACCGGGATTTGAAGGTTAAGTTCTTTTGATTCGCCGGGGAGGAGTTCAACACGCATCATCCGGTAGCCTCTTACAGAATCCATTTCCATTGGGTCGTAGCCAATGGAACCGAACACATGTTCACCGGCACCCAAAACATCAATGGTAACCCGTCCCTGAGCGTTACATTGAAAAACTTTATCATACATAGAGGGGGAATAGCCAGGGAAAACACTTGTTCCTGACTTCACCATAACCAAAGCATTGGGAATCGGGACCGCATGATGTAAAACTTCAACATGAATTTTCAATTGAGAAGTAATGATTACCGGCGGCTTATCCCTTTTTTTGCAGGAAGCAGCCGACAAAAACAACAAAACCATAAATCCAAAAATATACCTCATCGTTGAATAACAATTTTACGGGTACTTACCTCGCCTTCGCTAAACAGGCTTACAAAATAAATTCCGGGTGCAAAGGCCGACAAATCAATCCGGTTTCCCGTTACTCCCGAAAGTCTTTCGGTTCTGACTATTTTACCACTGATATCTTTCACGGTTATTTCAGGATTCTTTAACGGACGGAGCAAAGAAATATTGAAGATTCCATCGCCGGGATTTGGGTAAATGGTGAAGGAATTTTCAAAGGCATAATCCTTTTTTCCCACGGTAAGGTCGCCGATATAGAAACCCAACCCGCCCCGGAAGTTTCCGATTACAAAATCAAGCATACCATCTCCCGTAAGGTCGGAACCGAAAATATTGGTTCGTATTCCTTCATTAACTTCATTAGGCCGCCACAAAATCGAATCGAACAAGGTCCAGTTGCCCAATACATTATTATCAATATTCTTATAATGGTAAATCAGACCCTTTTCTGATCCGAGATACAATTCATAATTACCGCTATCGGAAAATAAAAACGGAGAGGAATAGCCCTGAAAAAGATTATTCGGCGACAAATCAATTCCTCCTAAAGTATCGGAACGAAGTGTAAAAACCGGGGCGGCGGCAGTTCCGGTATTCTCATAGTAATTCAGGTTGCCGGCTTTTTCTCCAATAATCAGATCCAATAATCCATCGCGGTTAAGATCAAATAATTGCGGCGTTCCGTTTGAACCAACATCAATAACAGCGAAGTTGGCGTCAAGGACATTAAGGACGGGGGAACCAAAAGCAATAGGATTTCCGGGTCCTGCCGTGTTTGGGAAAAAATGAATCCGTCCGTTTTCATCGCCAACATACATATCCAGATCTCCATCTCCGTCGATATCGCCGAAGGTGGGTGCCATACTCAGAATACCGGGCAGTTGCGATTCCAGGTTCATCCAGTTATCCGTGACGTGAGTAAAAGCAGGGTTTTGGGCCGTTCCGGTATTTTTCCAGGCAGAAATGCGGGTAGCAATTACGGTTTGGCAATTGCCTGAGTTGCTTCGCGTAAAAGTATTTCCAACCAGCAGGTCTTTGAGTCCGTCAGCGTCGAAATCGACAAATACGGGATAGGCTCCTTCGCCCACATCGATCATATCAGCCTGTAAGAAATTATTCATCTGATAGGTGAACACGGGAAACTGGGCAGTGCCGGTATTTTTATAAAACCAGATGCCACGATTATCCTCTGAAACATTTTCCGCATTGGCTCCCACAATTAAATCCTTCTTCCCATCGTTATCCACATCGAGGTAAAACCCGCAGGGAAAAATACTGAGATCCACCGAAACAGAGTTTGAGGGATAAAGCGCATCAAATGAATTAAAATCGGCTAAAGAACTATCGCCGGCATTGAACAACATAGCCATGGAGCAGCAGGAAATATCGCCGAGCAAAAGTTCAACGGCACGATCGTTATCAAGGTCGAGACAAAGGAGGCAACTGCCGGCATGTTGAGGGGTGGGAGGATTTTCAAGGCGGTTAATGTTGATTCCGCAATTGGAAGCATTTTCAGAAAAATCACCCCAGTTGCCGGTAATGTAGCGGAACTTGAGGCTGTCGCAATGACCATACAACTCCATGGAACGGTTTTTATGGTATTCCACAGTAGTACCATTTAAGGAAAAGGTAACCACATCCAAATCTCCATCGTTGTCAATGTCGTATAAACCCGGCAGATCTACACTGGAAACATAAAGATTTACCCAGTTGTTGGGCGAATATTCAGAATACATCAACTGAGAAATCAAAGTAAACTGAAGTCCGTTCTGAACGGAAGAGGTATTTTTATATACGGCAAAACCGGCATTGGAATAGGTGAAAATATCATCCTTACCATCACAATTGTAATCTTTCAGCAAAACCCAACTACGAAGATTGGGAGGAAACTTCTTTTCGTATTCCGGTTTGTGCACATAGCTAACCGAATTGGGTGTTCCTGTATTAATGTATGTGCTGATTTTATTTCCCGTGCGATCGAAAATAAAAAGATCCTTTATACCATCCTGATTAAGGTCGATTTCACTAACCTGAACAAAATTATGTCCACCCACCCAGGGGTTTTTCAACTGGACCGAATTTTTAAAAACCTTAATCGTATCGGCCCTTCGAATGGGAGCCTGAGCAAAGCCTGAAAAAAGCGGGAAAAGAAAGAAAAGAAATACAGTAAACCGGATCATACTTTGCGTTTAGGTAAAGTTAAGGAATTTCAGCCTTTAACCCGTTTGGGGACATGGGGCATCCAGGCTCTCCCAAAATCACGAAAAAATATGGGTGGGACGGCAAAACGAAACACAACTAACTGTAAAACAAATAGTTAATTCGCTGTTTCTGTCAATTTAATAAAATCCTATATTTGCACTCCTTTTTTGAACCCTATGGGGCCATTAAGGTATTGAATATTAACAACCTGAGATAATTTAAGAAAATGCAAAACAAAGGCCTTATCCGAATTTTCGCCATTCTGCTTTCACTTGCCTGCGCGTTTTATCTTTCCTTCACCTGGATAACCGTAAATATTGAAGACGATGCACGATTGAGTGCAGAGGAATATATTTCTAAACCTGCCATCAAAGAACTTGCCTCCAATTATTCTCAGGGTCAGGCCGGGAAAGAATTGTTTTTCCTTGACAGTGTAAAAGCTCAGAGAACCCAGCGTTATCTGGATTCCATGAAAACGGAGAAAGTTTTCCTTGGATTTACTTATCTCGAGTGTAAAGAAAAGGAGATAAATCTTGGTCTTGACCTTAAAGGGGGAATGAACGTTACGCTGGAAGTAAGCATCCCCGATATTATTCGTGGTATGAGTTCCAGACCTGATGATAAAAAGCTGAACGAAGCCATTGCCAACGCTCTGGAAAAAGAAAAAAAAGACACCCGTGATTTTGTCACCATATTTGGCGAAGAACTTAAAAAATCAGACCCGTCAAATAATATCAGTTTTTACTTCCGTACCATTGAATTAAAAGGTAAGGTTGATGCAAATACCAAAGACGAGGAAGTACTTGGGCTCATTCGTGAAACCGTTGAGTCGAGCATTAAAGTGGCTGAAAAAACCCTGCGTGCAAGGATTGACCGGTTTGGTGTTACCCAGCCTAACATTCAACAGCTTGAAGCTTCCGGAAGGATTCTCATCGAACTTCCCGGTATCACGGAGAAAGAAAGGGTAAGAAAACTTCTTCAGGGATCGGCCAATCTGGAATTCTGGGAAACTTTCGATAATAAAGGAGAAGGAAAAGACAAGGGCGTGGCCCTCATGCTGATTGATGCGAATACGGAGGTAAAGAAAATTCTGAATCCTGTTTTGGCTGATACAACCGCCGGCGACACCACAAAAAAGGACAACAAAATTGTTGACAAAAAAGTTGCTGAAGATGTAAAAACCACTCAAACCGATACAACCAAAAAGGACTCCGTATCCTTGTCTAATCTTTTGGGCACCGGGGAAAGTAAATCCGATTCCCTGTTAACAGCCAATGATTCTCTTGAGAATTTCAAAAAAGAAAATCCGCTTTTCTATGTTTTAAAATTAAACCTGGATCAGCAGGGTGCCCCTTACGAAGGACCTATTTGCGGTTTTGCCAATGTTAAAGATACTGCGGAGGTAATGTTTTATTTAACCCGTGAAAAAGTAGCACGGGTGCTTCCTCCTAACATTCGCTTTATGTGGGGCAACAAAGCCCTGAAAGGGTTTTTACCAAATTACCTTCCTTTGTATGCCATCAAAGTGAGCGACAGAAACGGAAAAGCTGCCTTATTTGGCGACATTATTACCCGTGCCCGCGTTGAGTTCGACCAGAGCAATAAAGGTAATGCCTCGGTTAGCATGTCGATGACCGACGAAGCAGCCAGTACCTGGGCTACTCTTACAAAGGCCAACAAGGGTAAAGCCATTGCCATTGTACTCGACAACCTGGTTTATAGTGCGCCCAATGTAATGAATGAGATTACCGGAGGGCAATCTTCCATTACCGGAGACTTCTCCCTTAACGAGGCGGAAGACCTTGCCAACATTTTGAGTGCTGGAAAACTGCCTGCAAGCGCCAAGATTGTTGAAGAAAGCATCGTGGGTCCAACCCTTGGAAAGGAATCCATTAAATCCGGACTTATTTCCTTTATTATTGCCCTGTTAATAGTACTGGCATTTATGGCTTTTTATTATGGTCGTGCCGGACTCGTTGCTGATGTTGCTCTTTTTGCAAACATGTTTTTCATCATGGGGGTTTTGGCTTCCTTCGGGGCCGTTCTTACCCTTCCCGGAATTGCAGGTATCGTGCTTGTTATTGGTATGTCTGTTGACGCGAACATTCTTGTGTTTGAGCGAATCAGAGAAGAACTACGGAACGGCAAAGGTATCAGTCTTGCCATTAAAGACGGGTATGCTGGAGCCCTCTCCTCAATTCTTGACTCCAACATAACCACCATGATTCTTGGTATAATCCTGGCAGTGTACGGAACCGGTCCGGTACAAGGATTTGCCGTAACCCTGATCATTGGTATCTGTTCCTCATTATTCTGCGCCTTGTTTTTAACCCGGATGATTTTTGAAACCATGCTGAAAAAGAGTGGTAACATTTCATTTGCCAATACCATGACGCAAAATGCTTTCAAAAATATTCAGATAAATTTTGTCGGAAACCGAAAATATTACTACATCCTGAGTGCTTTGATTATTGGAGCCGGAACTTTCATGTACTTCAAAAAAGGTGGATTTAATCTGGGTGTTGACTTCAAAGGCGGACGGAGCTATGTAGTAAGGTTCGACAAACCCATTAGTCCGGAAACTGTTATTAAAACCCTGACCGGATCATTTGGCGGTGAAAAGCCCGAGGTAAAAACTTATGGAAGTTCCAACCAGTTAAAAATAACCACGACTTATTTAATTGCTGAATCCAGTGAAGAGGCCGAAGCATTAGTGGAAACCAAGTTAAATGAAGGTTTAAGCTCCGCCGCCACCGACAACCCCTACTCCATTGAATCGCAAACCAAGGTAGGTGAAACCATCAGTCGCGATATCCGAAACGCTTCCGTATGGACCGTTGCCTTCAGCTGTATTGTGATGTTCCTATACATCCTGTTGCGGTTTAAGAAATGGCAATATGGTTTGGGTGCCACGGTAGCTGTTGTACACGACGTTGCCCTCGTACTTTCTGTTTACCTGATATTCGACGGCCTCCTCCCCTTCACCCTGGAGATTGATCAGCATTTTATCGCGGCAATTCTAACCGTAATAGGGTATAGTATGACGGATACGGTTGTGGTATTCGACCGCGTAAGGGAGTTTTTGACAGGGCAAAACAAAAAAGATGTCGTGGGTGAAGAAAGAAGAAACCTGATCAATTATGCGCTTAATGCCACCCTGAGCCGTACCATGATTACCTCATTAACCACCTTCTTTGTATTGTTGACCATATTTATTTTCGGAAGTGAAGTGATCCGCGGATTTACCTTCGCCCTTCTTGTGGGTATTATCATTGGAACCTATTCTTCGCTTTGCATAGCATCGCCGGTAGTAGTTGACCTTGATAAAAAAGGAAAATCAGAAAACTAATTAAAAGGGAGCCCGGCTCCCTTTTTTTATATTTGCAACATGGGGAGAACCTTACTTCTTCTTGAGGGAATTGGAACCGGAGAGCTGCTCCTTATCGTATTTGTATTCCTTTTGTTTTTTGGTTCCAAAAAAATCCCGGGAATGGCCCGAACCCTTGGAAAAAGTGTAAGGGAATTTAAAGATGCCGCCAAGGGAATTCAAAACGAAATCCAAAAAGAAACAGACCAGATAAAAGAAGACCTTCCGGGCAAAAAAGAAATCAATAAAATAATAGACAATAATTAAATATGAAAAAACTAATTACCATCGTTCTTCCCCTTTTCATTTTTTCATTGCAAAGCAATTTGTTTGCCCAAACCGTTCCCATCCATTGGATACAAAACTACAACGGCAGCGGCGACAATACCGATGAGTCGATTGACGTTGCCGTGGATCCTTCCGGAAACAGTTATGTTACCGGAAGCAGCATAGGAAACACCGGAACTTTTGATATTGTAACCGTTAAGTATGACCCCAATGGAAATCCTGCCTGGATTTCTTCATATAACGGTGCTTCAAACGATAATGATTTTGCTTACGATTTATTTTTGGATGCTTCGGGAAATGTATATGTATGCGGAAGCACAAAAACCGCCGCAAATCTGGAAGACCTTGTCGTAATAAAATATGACAACGCCGGAAATCAGGTCTGGGTAAGAACCTACAATAACTCTCCGGCTAACCTTCAGGATGCAGGCAAAAAACTAGCTGTTGATGCCTCCGGAAATGTATATGTATGCGGATATACAACCCTTGCCAACACAACCACCGATTGGCTGGTTATTAAATATGATAATGCCGGCAATCAGGTTTGGGTAGTTACCCATAATGGAACCAATAACGGAAACGACAACGCCACGGATATTGGTCTTGACGCTACCGGAAATATTTTTGTTACCGGATCGGCCAATGAGACTAACGGAACCCTGAGCGACATAGTTACCAAAAGGCTGAGTCCATCCAATGGGGCAACAGTTTGGACAGGAACCTATAATGGAGTTGCCAACGACAACGACTACGGAAAAGTTTTAGCGGTTGATAAGGCAGGTAATGTAATAGTTGCCGGTCGGTCTTTTGTTGCCGGAAACTGGTTCGATTATGCTACCATCAAATACAATGGACTTAACGGAACTCAGCTTTGGGCACAAACATATGGCTACTCTGATGCAAATACCACTATAAAATACGAAGAGGTTAATGCCATCACAACTGACTCTCTGAACAATGTTTACATTACCGGCCAAAGCCAGGGAAATGGAAATCAGAGTGCCCAAAACGATATTGCCACCATAAAATACTCACCTTCCGGAACTCAGTTGTGGGTTGCCCGGCACACCTCATCAGGAAATAATGATGACCGAGGACATGCGTTGGTGATTGACGACACTTTGAATGTTTATGTAACCGGGTACGTTTCGTTAACAATGAATAACCGTGATTTTATTACACTTAAGTATAATTCCTCCGGAACCCTGAAATGGAGTGTAACCCACGATGGCCCGGGAGGCTCCATCGATATTTCCAATGCCATTGCTTTAGGAAACGACGGAAGTCTTTTTGTTACCGGCTATGGAGATTATAATCCGACTACGCTTGTAAATGACGATTACCTGACCATCAAATACCGTCCCCAAAGCATTGGAATCCTGGAATGGAATCAGACTTCCCTGCCTCTCACTTTTTTCCCAAATCCCCATACGGGAACCGGACCTGTCAGCATTACCGGATTTCCTGTGGGAACCTGGGATAAGGTAAAAGTTGTAATAACCGGTATTTCCGGACAAGTGCTGACTTCCTTTGAGGCCCATACAGGTTCCGGAACAATTCAGTTTGGATCGGAAAATCTGCCGGCTGAAAAAGGAATCTACTTCCTCCGCATCGAATCGGCCGGAAATGGTAGCATGTTAGGAAGCGGAAAACTCGTATTGCACTAAGTTCCGGAAAGAGTTTTGAAAATTTTGGTACCTGCCGGACAATCATAGCAACGTTTTTCCGAGCAATAATTTTTTTCAAGCTGCATAATCCCCTGGGAATCCATTGCCGATTTCAGGTGAATACCCATACCTTTCCACTTCCGGATGGTGGCATTGCTTTCCCATTTAATGGATTCCAGAATTTCCATGCCCCTGAATTTAATCTCTTCCCTACCCGTCTGACGGGCATAAAAAAACAAAAAAGGAACTATCCCGTTTATGAAAATGAGGTCCCGGGACAAAATTCCTAACTCCGCCTCCCGAAGCGGGGAGAATCTTCCAAAATGAAAATGGGTTTTCCAATAATCGCCTGCTCTGACCTTCAACCAGTCTTTCCATTCCGAAGGCCCGTAATTCTTTTCTACCGGATCCAACAAGGAACCTTCTTTATTTAACAGATCCGCAAATTGAGCAAGCCTTACGGTTGGAAAATTATTAGGTCGCATCCGGAGAAATTTCCAGAGGTGGGAATCAAGAGGCACTAATGAGTATTTATCCCTGAGAAAGGCAAACTCAGCCTGAAGAGCCAGTGGGTAGTCGTCGGAAAAATACTGATCCAGAAAACCGGCCTGCCCGAATAGCAATGCCTCCAGATTTCCTCCCGAAGCCTTAACCTTCCTTATCAGGCGATAGCTTAAACTCCGGAACAGGAGTTCCATGGGTTCGCCATTTACCTTAAATCCAAAGGCCCGGGCGATCCAGAGAAGGAATACCTCTTCCGGATTTCCGCCCAGAGCCCGGGACAAACGCTTGAGGTAATTCATCCTTTGCTCAATACGCTCAATTGTCATTCGCGTAAATAGATTTTGCCACAACACATTATCGACATATCCTGAAAAGGGAGAACAGGGAGGGGTTTGAATAGAGCCCTTTATATACCCGTAAGCCTTCAATACGTCCGGCTTAATCACACCTGACAAATTCAATTCTTTAATAACTCTTCCCTCTTTATTTTTTACTCCACCCACGGCGTGTAAAACAACATGCAGAATCACATTGTTGTAGGCGGGATCGTTTTGGTGCCCGTGTTCATCCCATTGCAAAGAATGGACATGCATTTCAACATTTCCGGCCCAAAGTGTTCCTCCAATCCTGATTTGGGCATTTAAAAAATCGGGGCCCCCGTTGGTATTATATTCCCCAGCGACAACAATTTCAAGATCATCACCATCCGTCGTTTTCAGGCCTGTGGCGGGAATACAGGCATTTCTCCACAGCGAGTGCAAAAAAAGTTCCTCCATGCCCTAAAAATGAAGAACTATCTTCCTTAAAAACGGGTATGGTTTTAAAGTTGCATGCGCCCAGGCCCCAAGCTTCCTGATTTACAAGACATTAGAAGTTTGCCTTGGTTTTAAAGATTCCTGAAAGTTCACATCAGAACCCATCCTGTTGGGCAGGAACAAATAAAAATCCTTAAGTTTGTTTGAGACAATTAAAGCATATGGCCGGAGTAAATAAAGTTATTTTAGTTGGGAACCTTGGGAAAGATCCGGAGGTAAGAATTATTGGTGATAATGTTAAAGTGGCCAGTTTTTCCCTGGCAACTACCGAGACCTACCGCGACAAAAACACCGGGAATCGCGAAGAAAAAACGGAATGGCATCGGATAGTGTTGTGGAGAGGCTTGGCTGAGGTTGCTGAAAAATATTTAAAAAAGGGCTCTCAGATTTATCTGGAAGGTAAATTACAAACCCGTTCCTGGGGCGAAGAGGGGAACAAAAAATACACAACGGAGGTAATTGGCGAGAACTTCACCATTCTGGGGCGTAAGCCTCAGGAGGATCAGTCCTCCTCACAAAATCAGGAAATGAAATCCGACGGGGCTAGCCAGGAGCCCTTTTAAGCAAATTTCATTTTGGATCCCGACCCTGCCATATCAGTTTTACTTTCCGGACTCCTGTTTTATACCGGCGGATTCACGGCTTTCCATGCCTTTCTGCTGTCCCTTATTGCACTTCTTCTTGTTTTTTCCGGATGTTTCAGCGGATCTGAGATTGCCTTTTTTTCGCTACGCAATTCGGATCTGGAAAAACTCGATAAGCAGTCGCCAAGGGTTGCCGAAATAATTCGTGAAATTTTACGCAAACCGAAATTGCTGCTGGCCACAATTCTTGTAGGTAACAATCTGGTAAATATTACCATCGTAATTTTGTCCACCGTCCTATTCAATGATTTATTCTCCTTTGGGGAGCACCCCACCGCCGGGTTTTTGATTCAGGTTATCGGAGTTACTTTTCTCCTGCTTTTGTTCGGAGAGGTTATACCAAAAACTTTCAGTGGCAAAAAACCGCTTGAGGTTAGTCTTTTCATGGCCTATCCTATATTGGTCAGTCAGCGGATATTATTTCCAGCCAGTCGCGTTCTCATGGCTTCCTCCACCTGGTTCGAAAAAAAAATAGGCTCCAGGGAAATTTCACTATCGGTTGATGAACTTTCACAGGCCCTGGAAATCACAAGCGACGACAACACCCCGGAAACCGAAAAAAAATTATTGCGGGGCATCGTAAAATTCGGAAAGCTGGATGTGGCTCAGGTAATGAAGCCCAGACCGGATGTGGTTGCTCTGGAAAAATCCACCCCCTTCAATAAGGTAATCGACACCATCCGTAACAGCGGGTTCTCACGTATGCCTGTTTACGAAGGCACACTTGACAAAATTGCCGGCATCATTCACATTAAAGATCTTATCCCCTATTCCTCTTCCCCTCCCGGCTTTCGCTGGAATGAATTAATCAGGCCGGCCTTTTTTGTACCTGAAACAAAAATGATTGATGATCTTTTGAGGGAATTTCAGGGTAAGAAAATTCACCTGGCCATCGTTGTAGATGAATACGGTGGCACCTCAGGCATTATTACCCTGGAGGATATCATTGAGGAAATAGTGGGAGAAATCAACGATGAATTTGATGTAGAGGAAATTGTATATTCACGCCTCGACCCGAAGAATTTTGTATTTGAAGGGAAAATTACCCTCACCGACCTTGCCCGGATTTTAAACATTGATCCGGAAATCTTCCTTCAGAAGAAAAAAGAATCGGATACCCTGGCCGGGTTTATTCTTGAAATAACGGGAAGGATACCCGGCAAAAATGAAAAGGTAGTTTTTAATAAGCTTGAATTCATTATAGAATCTACCGACGGGCGTAGAATTAAACGGGTAAAAGTAAAACTCCCCTAAATTTCTTATATGGTAAAAAACATTTTCCCGCTGGCTGTTTTCACAGTATTGTTCTTTTCGGCCTGTGAAAACGAGGATGAATTTACACCGAGGCCCAGGGGGTATTACAGAATCGATATGCCCGAGAAATCGTATGCCCGATGGGATTCCACCTGCCCCTACTCGTTTGAAATTCCTTCCTATGGAAAAATTCTTCCCGACCCGGAGGGAAACAAAGAGCCATGCTGGATAAATCTGGATTTTCCACGCTTCAAAGCCACGCTTCACCTCAGCTACAAAAAAGTAGACAAAAACCTGCCTGAACTGCTTGAGCAATCAAGAACACTGGCCATTCAGCACCAGGTAAAGGCAAGCGGCATGCGGGAAAACCCGGTAATAAATCCTGAAGACAAGGTTTACGGGCTGATATATGAGTTTTCAGGGAATACCGCCTCCTCACTGCAGGTATACCTTACCGACAGCACCCTGAATTTTGTCAGAGGGGCTTTATATTTCTGGGCCAGACCCAATGCCGACAGTTTGAAGCCTGTGCTGGGATTTCTGAAAGAAGACATTTTCCACATGGTGGAAACCTTCCGGTGGAAATAAAAAAAGCCCCGCAAATGCGGGGCCTTTCTCTCCATTAATTAAATTCTTAGTGAACCACGTTCATGGGCTTGCTGTGGAATACATTTCCATTACCGGTAATCCGGTAGAAATATGTTCCTGACTCAAGCGAAGAAGTATTCAGATTTACATAGATGGTTCCGGCGGGAACATTCTGCATGTAAACTACTTTTCCGGTTAAATCAACAACCTCAAGCTTTACATCAACGGTTAAATTATCAAAAGGAATAACCGTTGATTCGTTAGCAGGGTTGGGGAAGTTTTGTCCCAATGATACAGCCTGCATGGCGTTATCGAATTCTTCAGTGCTGGTTAATCCCCAGAACCAATCGTGCGATAATTTCAGGATGGTGTTTTTGCTGGCAGTTTGGGAAAGCTGCTCAATACCAATTCCCAGGTAAACGGTTTTATAGGTTCCGTTGGTGGCTCGCATTCCGGAGCGCTTGTTTACATTACTGTTGTAGTAATAAATTACCTGGCCCAGGCCGGCTACCGTGAGTTCATCAGGGTAGTAATTAGCTGACCCATAAACGGTATTGGTAATAGCATGGTTTCCGCTGGCTCCGAAAATTGGATCGGCAGCGTTTGCGGTAAGTTGGGTGTTGGTTGCGCCACCGTCGGCACCATAACCCGCATTCATATAATTGGTGAAGAAATTACGGGTATTGGTTGTCCAGTAAGGAGATTGCGCATCCCATGTTTCCCATGCAATATCCTGTCCGCAAATAAACATACACTTTCCTGAAGTATTCAGGAAGGTACTTAGCTGGGCAACCAGCGCGTCAGTGAGAGTTGGAAACGACCAGGCCATATTCATGTACAGGTTTTTTACGTTTCCAACAGCTCCATCCATTATGGCTCTGGTGAGAACATTCACATCTGTGATGGCATAATTGGTGTTTCCGGCAAATTGGAGACCGGCAGTAAACTGAGCCTGAAACTGAGATGGGAATCCGGTTCCGGTTCCTAATCCGCTGGTATTGTTAACCACCAGATCAGTTACGTTGGAAATAACATAAACGGTCATTTCCATGGGAGGAGCCTGAGGGTTTGAAACCGAAGTCATAGACAGTTTAAATGTTCCAACGCCGGGAGTTGCATTTGGGGTTACATTAATAACTGTTGGATAATTTGTGTTGGCAGGAATGGTTACCTGAGCAGTGGTGGTATAGTTAACAGCATTAACTGAAAATCCGCTCGTCCATCCGGCAGGAGCCGTTGAAGTCAGGGTATAATTGAACTGCTCGCTCACATTTCCGCTGTTTCCGGTCTGGAAATTAAAGGAAGACTGGGCTGAAGTAGTTCCCTGCTGAACCAATTGTGTCGGTGCAAACATAACTGCATTAATAACCTGATCGAAAGAAGCACCCGCCTGAATTACTTCCTTGGTAGTATTGTTTTGAAGGAAAACAATAACACCCAATTCATTCGAATTTTGGGCTAAGCTTTCATTATAGGTAAAAGGACCCCAGGTAGCTGAATTCCCCTGCGTTGGAAGGGTAAATGCCTGTCCGTTTGTTTGAGGCTGCAACATGTCCAGGAATACATTGGGGAAATAAGTTTCTCCGTTGTTTCCGGGAGGGGTTGCATAGGTTCTGTTACGCTCGATGATGGCGCCCAGGATATTGTAAGATCCGGCAGGAGGAGCGCCTACTGAAGTTACCGTTACGTTTACCGTACGCGTGGTTCCGTTATCTACTTCATTAACCAAAATTTTCAAGGGACTTCCTTCGCTCCAATACATATTCACATCGGATTGAGAGAAAGCACTTGGTGCTCCCGCTTTACGGTTTCCAAGCAATTTCACATGAGGAACACCCGTAACACTGTAATAAGTAGTACGACCCGCATTATCTGTTGTGTTCGCAGAATACATAGGATCTACTCCGGGCCAGCTGGTGTGGTAGGAAATGTGCCTAACCTTTTGGGGGTTGGGATCCAGAATGTTCGTTTTAAAGCCGGGGTTCTGACTGGCGCAGGGACCGCAGGAAGCCTGGGTAAACTGCTCCATCAAAACATACTTGGCACACTGAGCCTGGGCGGCAAATGCAAAACCCATAGCGGCGGCAAGTGTCAGGGTAATTTTTTTCATGATTGATTAGATTTAATTAATGGTAGGATTTGTTTCAAACAAATATATAATTCCGGCTAATTTAATAAAAGCCCGGTTTAGTAGCAAATTTGCAAAAAGCGTATAATTTCAAAACAAATATTCTCAGGACCAATTCATAGAACTTCCTTAAAACCAGTGCATTTACCATTAAAACAAAGCCTTATCTTCGTTAGATGGACCCGCAAATCCTGCAAACATCCATCGAGTACCTCAAAGGGGTGGGACCCGTAAAGGGCGATGCCCTTAAAAAGGAGCTTGGGATATTCAGATATGCCGACCTTTTGCACCATTATCCCTTTCGTTATGTTGACCGGACCCAATTTCATAAAATCAGTGAGATAAGTCCTGATATGCCTTCAGTTCAACTGAGTGGAAAAATCCTCCGGTGCGAAATCGTAGGACAAAAAAGGGGAAAACGCTTTGCAGCCTACCTGGAAGATGATTCAGGAACGGTTGAATTGATATGGTTTCAGGGAATAAAATGGATTAAGGAAAAGGTAAAACCCGGAAAATCCTTTGTGGTTTTCGGAAAACCGAATTTTTACGGAAGAAAATTATCCATTGCGCATCCGGAACTCGAAGAAACCGGCGGTGCCTCCCCGGATGAATTATCAGGCGCCTTTTCACCCGTTTACCACACCACCGAAAACTTAAAAGCAAAGGGGCTGGACTCAAGGGGTTTCCAGCGTTTAACCCGGCAATTATTACAGGAGCTTAAAGGCCAAATTCCGGAAATTCTACCCGAAAAACTTCTTTCGGGTTACCGGTTGATGGGCCGGGATGAAGCTTTTCAGAAAATCCATTTTCCCGAAACTTCAGAAGACCAGGAGAAAGCCGGATTCCGGATAAAATTTGAGGAATTGCTCTTTACCCAGTTGCGCCTCATCCGTATGAAACTGCTCCGGGAAAAAAAAGTCAGGGGTCCTTTGTTTAAAGAAGTAGGTGAAATTTTTAACACTTTTTTCAAAAGCCACCTACCCTTTGAATTAACCGGAGCCCAAAAGAGAGTGATAAAAGAAATTCGTTCCGATACCGCTACCGGACAACAGATGAACCGCCTCCTTCAGGGTGATGTGGGTAGCGGAAAAACATTAGTGGCCCTCATGAGCATGCTGCTGGCCCTCGATAACGGATATCAGGCCGCATTAATGGTTCCCACCGAAATTCTGGCCAACCAACATTACGACACGCTGATGAATCTTGTGAAGGGAATGGGTATCAACATTGGCCTCCTCACGGGAAGTACCAAAACTTCAGAAAGAAAACAAATTCAACTATTGCTGGAATCCGGAGAACTCCATATCCTGATTGGAACCCATGCGCTAATTGAAGAAGATGTTACTTTTAAAAACCTTGGCTTTGTAGTCATCGACGAGCAACATAAATTCGGAGTGGCACAAAGGGCCAGGCTATGGAAAAAAGGCCGGGATTTTCCACCTCATGTTTTGGTAATGACGGCCACTCCCATTCCCCGAACCCTGGCCATGACCTTATATGGCGACCTCGACATCAGTATTATTGATGAATTGCCACCGGGACGAACTCCTGTAAGCACCCTGCATCGTTACGAAACCCACAGAGCAAGACTCTGGGGCTTTTTAAAAGAACAAATCCGGGAAGGAAGACAGGTATATATTGTTTATCCCCTGATTGAAGAATCGGAAAAACTGGACCTGAATAATTTGTACGAGGGCTATGAATCGGTTTGCAGGGATTTTCCTCCTCCTGAATACCGGGTTAGTATAGTACATGGAAAGATGAATTCGGCGGACAAAGATTTTGAGATGCGGCGGTTCGAAAAAAAAGAAACCCAGATTCTTGTGGCTACCACCGTTATCGAAGTGGGTGTAAATATTCCCAACGCAACCGTAATGGTTATTGAAAATGCGGAACGGTTCGGACTTGCCCAATTGCACCAGCTAAGGGGGCGGGTTGGCAGAGGTGCGGATAAAAGCTATTGCGTTTTGATGACCTCACATAAGTTAACCGCGGAAGCAAAGGCCCGCATAGGAACCATGTGTGAAACCACCGACGGATTCCGGATTGCCGAGGTAGATTTAAAACTTCGCGGGCCCGGGGATTTGTTAGGCACACAGCAATCCGGCGAGATGCCCTTGCGGCTGGCCGACCTGGTAAGGGATCAGCAAATATTACATATTGCCCGGAATGTGGCCATAAACCTGCTACAGGAAGACCCCGACCTGGCAAAACAGGAGCACGAAGGCATTCGCCTGCAGTTGCAACACCTTACCCGAAACACAGGTGCCTGGGAAAAAATCAGTTAAAGCTATCCGGACACGAATAAAAACCGGCATTTTTCTACCTTTGTGCCTTTCGGTTCAGACCTATGAAAATATCCTATTCCTGGCTCAAAGACATTTACCCCGATATTCCCGGGCCTGAAAAAACAGCAGGCATTTTAACTCAAACCGGATTGGAGGTGGAGTCGGTTACACGAACCGGAATTCATCCTGAATCGCTGCCTGGTCTTGTGGTGGGTGAAGTGCTTGAAGTAAGCAAACACCCCAATGCCGACAAACTGTCGAATACCCGCGTGGATATCGGAGGCGGAATAATATTACCTATTGTTTGCGGTGCTAAAAATGTTGCTGCCGGCCAAAAAGTTGTGGTGGCCAAAACCGGAGCCAAATTATTTCCATCGACAGGAGAACCATTTACTATAAAAAAATCAAAAATCAGAGGGGAAGTATCGGAAGGCATGATCTGTGCCGAAGATGAAATAGGATTAGGAACCTCGCATGATGGAATTATGGTTTTGGATCCCACACATAAACCGGGCACACCCATTGCAGCTGTTTTTCCTGCCGAAGGCGATTTTATTTTTGAAATCGGTCTCACCCCCAACCGCTCCGATGCTATCTCCCATTTCGGAGTTGCGCGTGATATTTATGCCGCAATGTTCCGTGAGAAAACCGCCGGCCCTGTACTAAAAGGTATTTCGGATCCCAAAGAAATTAAAACCGACAAAAAATTCAACGTAAAGGTTGAAAGCCCCGAAGCCTGTTTAAGATACTCAGGGCTCCTGCTCCAAAATGTTACCGTCGGAGAATCGCCGGATTGGATGAAAAAAAGATTGGTAGCAGCAGGATTGCGCCCTATTAATAATGTGGTTGACATAACCAATTATGTGATGCTGGAATTGGGCCAACCCCTGCATGCCTTTGATGCCGACAAGTTGGGCGGAAATGCGATTGTGGTAAAAAAACCGGCTTCTGCAACTGTTTTTACTACCCTCGACGGTCAGCAACGAAAAATAAGTGCTGATGATCTCATGATTTGTGATGCCGAAAAACCCTTATGTATTGCCGGCGTTTTTGGCGGACTTGAATCCGGAGTGAGCACAGCAACAAAAAATATTTTTTTAGAATCGGCCTGTTTTGAACCGGTTCATATCCGGAAAACCGGAAAAAGGCTGGGACTTAAAACCGACTCTTCCTTTCGATTTGAACGCGGTACCGATCCGGAAATTACGCTTACAGCTCTGCTCAGAGCCACAAAACTCCTGAATGAAATTTGCGGTGCCGAACCGGCTTCCGCCCTCTGCGATATTTATCCCAAGCCACCGGCCAAAAAAATTATTGATTACAAACCGGCCGACTTTGAAAACCTTACCGGACTGAAACCCGAAACTTCTGAGTTGAAAGAAATTCTACGCAGGCTCGACATAAAAATTATTTCGGAAAACGGTGGCGTACTCAGTCTTGAAATCCCCCAGTATCGCACCGATGTAAAACGGGTGGTTGATGTAACTGAGGAAATTTTGAGAATTTATGGGTATAACGAAGTCCCACTGCCCGATAGATTTCGCACCGCACTCAGTCAGGGCCCAAAACCCGACCGGGAATTATTGCGTTTGAAAATATCGGAGCGACTGGCAGGAGCAGGATTTTTCGAGATTTTTAATAATTCATTGGGTAAATCCGGGGTGGGAACCGAAAAGAATTCCGGGCCTGTAAAAATTTTAAACCCCTTGAGTCAGGATCTGGAATTTCTGAGAACCTCTCTCCTACCCGGCTTTTTGCAATCCATTGCCTTTAACCGAAACCGGAAGCAAATGAATTTGCGGTTTTTCGAGTTCGGAAAAGTGTACTCGGTGAAAGGAGAACAGACGGCTCTCAAGAATTTTCATGAGGAAGAAATGCTGGGATTGGCCATAACCGGTAACAAAACCGAAGAAAGCTGGACAGGTACACATACCCCGCACAGTATTTATTTTTTAAAAAATACCCTGCATCAAATTTTCTCATCGCTGGGATTGCCTCTTGATTATAAACCTATGGAAGCCCGCGAAGCAGGAAGTGGCCTTGAGGTTTATTCCGGTTCAACCCTATTGGGAATGTTGATTTCCGTAAATCCCGGTCTGTTAAAAGGAGAAGACATTCGTGGTAATGTTTTCTTTGCCTCGCTTTCCTGGGACAAAATGCTTTCCCTGGTTCCCACCCGTGCCCTGGCCTATAAAGAAATAAGCAAATTTCCCGAGGTTATCAGAGATCTTGCTCTTGTAATACCTTCCGGCCTAACCTATGAAGCCATTGAGAAAACATCGTTTGAAACCGAGAAAGAACTTCTCAGGAAAGTAGAGCTTTTTGATGTGTATGAAGGAGAAAAAATAGGAAAAGGAAAAAAAAGTTATGCGGTACGATTTACGCTCAGCGATCCTCAATCTACCCTCACGGATGAGCGTGTTGAAAATTCCATGCAAAGTCTGATAAAAATTTTCAGGGAAACACTGGGCGCAGAAATCAGGTCCTGAGGAATGAATTTCATCCAGGACTACCCGGTTTCCCATATCCTTCCGGAATTATTTTCCGGGATTTCCCATAATCCCATCACAGTTCTTGAGGCTGCACCCGGAGCCGGAAAATCCACCATTGTTCCTCTGGCTCTGTTACAGGAAAAGATGTTTCCCGGGAAAAAAATAATTATGCTCGAGCCCCGGCGTCTGGCAGCCAAGAGTGTGGCCTTGAGAATGGCTGATTTACTTTCGGAAGAAGCGGGTCAATCCGTAGGTTACAGAATCAGGCATGAAAAGGTTCCCGCAAAAAAAATTGAAGTAGTAACCGAAGGATTACTCACGCGCATCATTCAAAATGATCCCGGGCTGGAAGAATATGGACTCATAATCTTTGATGAATTCCATGAACGCAGTCTGCATGCCGATCTGGCGTACGCGCTTACGCGTGAAATCCAAAAGCAAATCCGGCCCGACTTAAAAATCCTGATCATGTCGGCCACGTTGGGCGGAGCATCTTTCATGGAAAAAATACCGGAAGCTGCTTTTATTCGTTCTGAAGGCAAAATGCACCCCTTGACTTTTACCTATTCGGGAAGAAACAATCAGGCGGGGCCGGCCGAAAATACCGTTCCTGTTATCAGGCAGGCTTTGCGGGAACAAAAAGGCGACCTCCTCGTATTTCTGCCTGGTATTGGAGATATAAACAGGGCTTTAAAAATGCTGGAGGAAGAGTCCGGCATTTTAGTAACTCCCCTGCATGGAGGATTGCCCTTTTCGGAGCAACAAAAAGCCTTGTTTCCTGACCGGCATGGTTTGCGTAAAGTTGTGCTTGCCACCAGTATTGCCGAAACCAGTTTAACCATAGAGGGAATAAGCACGGTTATAGATTCAGGATTTTCCAGGGTTCCCAAATTTAATCCGGCTACCGGATTGAGCAGCTTAGCTACTATTCCATCGCCTATGGATGTTGTAACCCAGCGGGCCGGAAGGGCCGGAAGGCTGGGCCCGGGTCATTGTTACCGGGTTTGGGACGAAGCTTACAACCATTTCATTCCCAAAACCCTGAAGCCCGAAATAGAAGACGCCGATTTATCGAATTTGGTACTTGAAGTTTTTTCCTGGGGTGCAAAAAAGGCCGGCGACCTGGATTGGATTACACCTCCCCCGGAGAGTCTATGGACTTATGCCGAAGGATTATTGAAAAATCTTGGGGCCATTGAAAACGGAAAAATTACGGAGCGGGGAAAAGAAATGCTGAAATTTCCGGCGCATCCCCGCATTGCCCATATGATTCTCGAAGCCCGGAAAACAGGAAAAGAAAATCCGGCCATCCACCTGGCAGCGCTGTTGGAAGAAAGAGATTTTTTACCCCGGGAAGCGGGTGCCGGAATTATGCTCCGTCTGGAAGAGTGGTCGAAATTCCGGGCGGGTAACTACCGTGGCCCGTACAGGAAAATTCTTGAACGGCTTGAAACCTCCGTAAAAAACTCACCCGGCAACTTCAACCGTAAAGAGCCCATTTTTAGTTCCGCATACGAAATCGGGAAAGTTCTTTATTTTGCTTATCCCGACAGGGCTGCCAGAAGGGTAAGCAAAGGGCAATACCGATTAAGTTCAGGAAAAATCTTTGCCCTTGAACCCTTCGACGAACTTAACGAAGAAGAGTTTCTGGTTATTCCGGTTCTCGACCCAAAACCCTCGCCCGGAAAAATTTTGCTCGCCTCTCCCCTTGCCCCGGATGATTTGCTTTCGGGTGCCCGGGAATTCAGTGAGGTGGTGCTCGACCCACAATCGGGAGAATTGGTCCGGAAAAGCGGTAAAAAATCAGGGGCACTGGTACTTGAAGAAAAAGTTTCCCGGGATTTATCCGAAGAGGAAAAAGCAGAGCAATGGGAAAAAACATTCGCTCAAAAAGGTCTTGATATGTTACAGGCCGATGAACAATACAGGGAATGGATTCTCAGGATGCAGCTATTCAAAAAACACCTGGATGCGTCGCTTGAAATTCCGGATGAATCTTTCATTAAAAAGAATTTCAGAACCCATATCCTCCCCTGGTTTTCCGCTGCCCGTAAGGTTTCCGACTTCAAGAAAGTATCCTTGAAGGAAATCGTCGCATCCTTAGTCGATTACAAAACAATGGATGAAATTAACAGGCATATTCCCGAAACTATGGAGGTTCCTACCGGATCAAAAATAAAGATCCAATATACAGGAGATGAAACTCCGCCGGTACTGGCTGTTCGACTTCAGGAACTGTTCGGACTTACGGAAACCCCAACGATAGCCGGCGGTAAAATTAAATTGCTCATTCACCTGCTATCACCCGCCTACCGCCCGGTTCAGGTAACCTCCGATTTATACAGCTTTTGGAAAAACACCTATCCGGAAGTACGAAAAGAACTCAGAATACGCTATCAAAAACACCATTGGCCTGAGGATCCCTTCACGGCAGAGCCTATGCGTGGCCCGAAAAAAAGGAAACCGGGAAAGAACTGAGCTTCTTTTTGTAAAATAAGTATCTTTATTTACTCAAAAAAAGAAAAATGAGGGTCCGTTTCTTGATTTCGTTTTTTTCAGGGCTTTTCCTTTTTCAACTATCCCTCCCTGCCCAAACACTTGCCAACCTTCACCTGAATTTGGCTTCCAGCATTGATTCGGTAAAACTTCAGGCCGCCAATCAACTGACCGATTACTATCTCTACAAAAATCTCGATAGCGCAAAAAAATACAACGAGCTTTCCTTTAAACTTGCCGCCGGCAAAAACCAGGAAACCAAAAATTTTTATGGCTACCTCTACCGATCAGAAATACTCAGGCTCGACCAAAACTATAACGAAGCCTTTAATTCCATCCAGCAAGCCCTGGATATCGGAGACCGGCAGAAGGACAATTTGCAGATTATTCTGGCCAAATTAAAACTCAGTCGTCTGTACCAGGATTCCGGGAATGAAAAAGAAGCGCTTGGGATACTCCTTTCCTCTCTTGCCCGGGCAACCGAACTGAACCACCATATAGCTAAGCTGGAATCATACAACGAGCTGGGATTGTATTTCAAGAAAATCAACAACAACACCATTTCCCTTGAATATTTTATAAAGGCCTTTGAACTGGCTAAAGAATCGTCAGATCATGAAACCTTTTTCGACCTCTGCATAAATCTTGGTTCATTATATGAGCGTACCCAGGATTTCAACAAAGCGCACGAATTTTATAAACTTGCGCATTCCAAGACCCATCCCTCAGATATTGCTGATCTGGCTGTAGTTTTTTTCAAATTTGCCAAAATCTTTGCCCGTAACAACCAACTCGATTCCGCTTTCTATTATTATCAGCAATCTACCGAATTTCATTCCCGGATGAACGATGAACGCGGTTTAGCCCATGACTACTACAACATTGCCGCCCTCCATTTCTCTAAAAACGATTTTGAACAAACCGACAAATGGCTGGGTGAAGCCGAAAGCCTGAGTTTAAAATACCATGATTCGGTGCGTCTGGCCGCCATTTATAATATCCGGGCCAAGGTATCGCAGAAAAAGGGAAATGCCGGACTGGCCAAAACCCAATACCAGAAAGCCCTCTCATTTATTAAAACCAAATATTACAAGGAAGGATTTCTGGCTCTGACGCTTTTCAAAAACCTGAGCGACATATACCTGAGCGAAGGAAATTACAGGGAAGCTTATGAAAATCTGAGGATTCACAAACAAATTTCCGACAGCGTGAATGCCATGAATGATGTAAAGAAGCAAACCGAGATTAAGGCCGGCTTTGAATACAATACCCTCCTTGAAAAGCAAAGACTTGAGTCAGAAGCCCGGGAGAAAATTAATCAGGCTGCCCTTGAAAATGAAAAGCAAAAACAAAGTTATTTACTGATCGGACTTGGCCTTTTTACCGTATTTCTGGTTTACATTTTATACAGCTACAAGCAAAAACAAAAAGCCAACGAAATTCTCGAAAAGCAGAAGCTGGAAATCGAACGCCAGAAGGAACTGGTTGAGGAAAGGAACCATGAAATACGCGACAGCATTAATTATGCCCTTAAGATCCAGACTTCAAGTTTACCGGAAACGGAAAAACTCAAGGAGCTCCTTCCCAACCATTATCTTTTTTTCAGGCCCAAGGATGTGGTAAGCGGTGACTTTTACTGGGCTGCCGGCAATAAAGACCGGGTTTTGTTTGCAGTGGCCGACTGCACAGGGCATGGAGTTCCCGGGGCTATCACGAGTATGATCGGCAGTATGTTGCTGAACGAAATTTTTTACGTAAAAAAAATCTACCAGCCCAATCTGGTTTTGGAAGAGCTGAACAACCTGGTTAAAAAAACCCTGAAGCAAAAAGAAAGTTCGGAAAGCAGAGATGGAATGGACATTGCCATTTGCCTTTGGGAAAAGGCAGAAAATAAACTTTATTTTTCCGGTGCGAACCGGCCTCTTTATTTATTCAACAACAATCAGGAATTCATAGAAATTAAAGCAGGCAAAGCTTCCATTGGAGGATTTGTTCCCATGAATCAGCAATACCCCATTCACCAGGTTTCACTAACCAAAGGCGATAAAATTGTACTGACAACCGATGGATATGCTGACCAGTTTGGAGGACCGGAAAACAAAAAATTTACCACAAGGGTTTTAAAAAACTTATTGTCAGATATCATGTTTTCCGAAAGCGCCAATTCGGTGGAGAAGATTTCAATTGCCTTTGAAAACTGGAGGGGAACAAACGAGCAAACTGACGATGTTTTACTTTTCGTTTTAACTGTTTAATAAAAAAATTAAAGTTTTCAATCCTGTATAAAAAACCAGCCAGAATGAAAATTATATCAATAAAAAAAATCTGCCGGGCCCTGAGCGTTCTTTTTATTTTGCCATTTTTCCTCCCGTCCTGCAAAAAGAAGGATGTAATTATTCCCTTGGAAGGCACCCCGGTTGTTGGTACAGGCAATGTTGATGTTTCATGGACCTTTGACAAAGCCCACAGCAATGTAAACTGGGAAACTAAATACATGGATTATTCCAGCGGAATGCTTACGGGTCGGTTTAACAACTTCGGGTTTTTCCCAAAATTTACATTTAACGAGTCTAACTTAAATCTTTTTAGTCTTAATGCCTGGGTGCAACTTTCTTCCGTTGACTCAGGGGAACCGGGAAGAGACGGTCCAGGAAAATGCATACGGAGCTATATGGGCGTAACCTATCTCGATACCAACAAAACCATTACGGACCCCTTAAGTGATACTGCCTGGTTCCGGAGTACATCAATTTCACGCTCAGGAAACGGATTTGTGGTTCGTGGGAGCTTTTATTTTAACCGTTACCGGTCTCCCAGCGGGTATCCCGATGGGTCAAAAATTGTTAAGCCGGCCCTGTTGTACCTTTTCTATAACGGCACAAGAGATTTTGACACAAATGGCGACAATATTACCGATCGTTACAGGGCCTCGTTTACAGGAAGGCTGAGTTTTCTGCGCTCCGACCACATGGATGTAAATTCCACCATTCAATGGGTTCCTGTTCCATCCATGCAGGATCTTCCGGGAAACACAGTGGCTGCCAATAATAAAACCTATGGTGTTTGGACCACCAATGTGGCCGACCAAATGTACTTTACTATGCACATGCAATTTTATAAGAACCACTAGCTATGGAGTTACACAGGTTTCGGATTTTATTGTTTCTTTGGATCCCGATTTTTTTCTCCTGTAAAAAAGAAGCCGGATTTGGCGGGAAAAAAGAGGTTTCGGGAAAAGTAACTTATAAGGATGGAGTAAGCGGAACTACTCTTCCTGCCCCGGGAGCTATCCTAAAAGTGGCTTTTGGAAGCCGAGGCCCTACATCGGATTTCGATTATGTAATTTCAGCCGATACGGAAGGAAATTATTTTCTTAAAGGGTTGAACCCCGGGGAATATTATTTTACGGCTCAATACCGGGACGCAAATGGTTTTGAATATTCAACCCCCGGTGCGACGGTAATCATAAAAAGAAAAAAAAATGAACTCAACCTTAACTTTGTTCTGGAATAGAATGGGAAATACACCTGTCGATACAAACCTCTATGGCAAAAGCATTGCCTTGATTTTACTTTTCATAAATTCTTTTACCGCAAGTTCACAGGCACCGGGCTGGCAATGGGCCTGGGGAGCCGGCACTACAGGAAATGAAGCCGCCACCGCTTCGGCAATGGATCCTTCGGGTAATTTATATGTATGCGGATGGTTTACCAGTGCCAGTATTTCTTTCGGATCAACTACACTTCTGAATGCCTCGAATGGAACGGCGGATGTATTTGTGACCAAATACAACAGCTCAGGATCGGCAATCTGGGCCGTAAATTTTGGTGGAAATGATGGCGAACTTGCATATGGAATAAATGTAGATGTTAATGGCAACATCAATGTTACCGGCTCTTTCAACAGCCCCAGCATTACTGTTGGAAGCACAACTTTAATTAATTCAGGTTCCGGGTCGGCCGAGGTTTTTGTTTTCCAACTAAGCAACGCAGGTACTGTAAACTGGGCGAAGAGCGGAGGCGGAAGTGGGCACGACCGTGGCATGGGAATTACTTCAGACCAGGGCGGGAACATTATTGTTACCGGTTGGTTTGCCAGTACAACCGTGAATTTCGGAAACGGAAATGTGAGCAATGCCTCGGGAGGCAGCAACGATATTTTTGTGGTAAAATACTCGAGCTCGGGCAATCCGATCTGGACCAAAAATTTTGGGGGAACCTCCAATGACATGGGGGTTTCCGTGACCTGTGATGCATCAGGAAATATTTATTTCACCGGTCATTTTTCAAGTTCTTCCATAAATTTCGGCACCGGATCTTTAAACAACAGTTCGCCCGGATCACCCGATATATTTTATGCAAAACTGAATAGCTCCGGAAATGGAATTTGGGCCAATGCTGCCGGTGGTCCCTTTGATGATTTCGGAAATGCAATTACACTCGCGGGGAATTCCCTCTATGTTACAGGGTCCTTCTCGGGAAACAGCATTCAGTTTGGAACCTTTACTTTAAACAACAGCAGCCCTGGCTTCGGGGATATCTATATTATGAAATCCGATCTAAACGGAGTAGTTAGTTGGGCCATAAGTGCCGGGAGTTTTGACGATGAGTCGGGACTTGGAATTGCAGCAGATCAGGCGGGAAGTGTTTATGTTACGGGGTATTTCATCAGCAACAGTGTTTCATTTGGGAATCAATCCATCACCAATAGCGGGCCGGGCCTCCGGGAAATATTTGTCTGTAAATATAACACCTCCGGAAACATACAGTGGGTTCTGAGTGCGGGCAATACCGGAGAAGAAACCGCTTATGGCATTGCCTGCGATGCCACCGGAAACCAGGTAAGAATTTGCGGAATGTTTAACAGTGGAATTGTTTCTTTTGGGTCTCATTCCGTTTTTAAAGGATGCGGGGATGATATTTTTGTTGCTGCATTGGGCACGCTGGTAGGAACCCATAATCCGGAAAGTACAGGTAATTTCATTTTTTGGTTCGGGAATGAAAAGGAATTCTATCTGGAGCTTCCTAGTCTTCCGGATCCAAACACCTATATCAGCTTTTACACCACAGGAGGGGCTTTAGTTTTCCTGTGCAAAATCGAAAATAAAAGAACTTGCATTAACACCCACCAACTACGGTCAGGAATTTACCTTGTCCAAATTCAATCGCCTGGTGGAATTTCAAAAACAGAAAAAATTTTTATTAATTAGTCATTTTTTCACCCCGGGTGCCATTATTCAATTACCAAAAAACCAATTTCAATCCAAGCAGCCAACAAAAAATTGGGAACTTTATTGGAATTAATCAGGGAATCCTTACCGCAAGCACACATACATCATCCACCTGCTCCAGATTTCCCTTCCATTCAGCGAACAGCTGATCCAGTTTTTGTTTTTGTTCCTCCATTGGCAGCAGGTAATTTTCAGCCAGAATTTTTTTCAGATTTTTGAACTTAAACTTTTTCCCTTTATCCCCTCCAAACTGATCGCCAAATCCATCCGTAACCAAATACACAACATCTCCGGGCATCAGGGTCAGGGAATGATTTTCAAAAGGAATTCTTTTTTCGGCATAGCCCAGATGTCGCTTGGTACCTGCAACTTCTTTTACACCCCCGGATCCCACGATTATTAGAGGCCTTGAAGCCCCGGAAAAATTCAATTCACGGGTTTTCCGGTTCAAAACACAAAAGCCCATTTCAATGCCATCGCGGAGGTTGGTGGCCACATCGTTTCGGAAAAGCAGATTCTCCATACCCTGGCTCACAAACTCAAGCGCTTCAGCCGGGGAATTAACCTCTTTTTGCTTCAAAGATTGTTGCAGATAGGTGGCACCGATCAAACTCAGAAAAGCCCCCGGTACACCATGGCCGGTGCAATCGCCTACGGCGAAGCCTACAAGCTCTGTACCCTGGTTGGTTCGGATAAACTCCGAAAAATAAAAATCACCGCTTACTATATCCCGGGGCAGAAACAACACAAAAGATTCCCCCAACAGGCGGGAAAATTTTTCCGGATCGGGTAACAGGGCATTCTGAATACGACGGGCGTAATTGATACTGTCGGTAATGTCTTTGTTTTTTTCACGGATGATTTCCTCGTCGAGTTTGCGTTGGGTAATATCTGTATCAATAATAACAAAACGGCTTACCGAACCGGCGGCATCAAGAATGGGTGTAATGGTTGACTGAACCCAAAACTTATTACCCGCTTCGTTATGGCTTTCCGAATCGTAGGAAACACTCTGGGGGTTGGATTTAACCTTATCAATCAGACCGGCAATTCCGGGATAAGAACTTAATTCAATAAAGTTTTTACCTAAAATTTCTTTGGGGTTTTGGATGTTTCGGGAATACATACGGAGCAAACCATCGTTAATCCATTCGATTGTGCCATCTTTTCCCGCAATCAAAACCGCATTATCCGTACGGGCGGCCACAATGGAGAGTTTTTCCAGTTCCGCCTCCATTTTCTTCTTATCGGTAATATCGGAATCGATGATAATGATGTGACTTAATTTTCCCGATTCATCCAACACGGGAGAGATGGTAGAAAATTCCCAGATTTCCTCATCAATCTTCATATTCCGCGATTCGTAGGTTTTGGGCTTGAGGGTAGCCATAACCTCATCCAGAATCTTGTGGATTTCAGGGTTATTGGAAATATCGCGGATGTTTCTTCCTTTTTTGGCAATCAGTTCAGGAAGGGTAATTTTATTTAAAGTTTCAAAAGTTTTGCTCACCCATTCCACATTTCCCTGAGCATCGAGGATGAGGATAATATTTTTCGTTTCCTCGGCCACCAGGGACAGGCGTTTGAGTTCGCTTTCCTTCATTTCGCGCAGCACATCCAGTTCCATTTCATGACTAACATCCTGTCCGGTGTAGAGGAGGGTGTTTCCCGGGCCCGGACTCTCCAGCCATTGAACCAGGAAAACATTTCCGGAACTGTCTTTAATTTTAGTTCGGTAAGGAATGGGAAGGATATTCAGGGGGTCTTGGATTTTCCTTTTCAGTTCAGGCAAAAAATCCTTTCCCTTGTGGAGCGGATCTTCAAAAATTTCGGTCCAGGCAGGTAAGTTTTCTTCAGTAAGGGAAAGCAGCTTAAAAAAGGAAGGTGAGGCATAATTTATCGTACCCCGGTCATCCACCAAAACCAGCAGGTTGGTATTCAGTTCGGTAATCAGGCGGAAAAATGAAGCCTCCTTATCCATTTCCCTGCAAATTAGCAAATCCCCTGAAATAAATCAGAGGCCTGAGGGCTGATTGAAACTTTAAAGAAAGTGGCCCGTATAAGCACATGTTATCATCAGGAGTTCCCGTGCTGGTTGTGCGGGACGGCAACCGAGCCGGTTTTACAAAGGCGGCCGCGGTGCCAGGGCAATTCAAACCTGCAATTTGCAGGAGGACGAAAAGCCGGATGAGCGCTGAGGCGAAAAAAAAGCAGCGAAACATCCTGAATCCTTCCCGGTGGCAACAAGAACTTTTAAAATATGTTGTCATGAAAAAAATCGTGAAAAAACTAAAGGAATTATTCTTCGGTGCCGGTTCAAAAATCCAGGCCATTCATGAAGAACCGAAAAAAAACGAGGAAGTCAAAAACACAACCGGAGAATTGCCGGAGAAAAAAATTAATACCCGGGAGTTTCTTAAATCAATAGGTGCTATTGACATAACGAAAGAGCGTTTGGGTCAATTCAGTATCATGGTTACGCATCAAAAGGTGGATCATGAAGTAAAACCGGAGAGCGGGGATGAAACCTACGACGATACGGCCGAGACCATGATAAGGAATTTGAGAAGACGAGGGAGGGGCTGAGTTGCGGGGGGTTCAAGCATTCAATTTCGAAACTTTTTGCGAATACCCTCGTAGAGAAAGGCGATTAGAAAGAAAAGCCAGTTCCTAAATTCCAAAATCGGAAAATCTCGGGGACAGGAAAAAACTGTTTCACTACCGGCATAAGGTCAAAACCCGGAACATATAAACAATGAGTTATGAAAACTGTTAAAGCAATATTTATCTCGGGAATAATTCAAGCATCTGTTTTTGGACAAAAAGCCAACTCCTATACCCAATCAGAAGTCGACAGTATCGTTAAAACTATCCGGACCCATGCCACTATCACCACTAAAAAGCTATCTGAAAAACTTTGTCAACCTTTTACAACTGAGGAGGAGAAGATAAGGGCAATATCATTCTGGATCATGGATAATATTTCTTATGATTATAAACAATCAAAATCAAACAACGAATACAGAATCTACCAAAAAAAGGGAGAATCGGAGGAAGATGCGATTTACCGGATAAAGTTGGGTGAAGCCCGGAAAACCATTATGAGGGGCAAAGGAGTTTGCGAAGATTATGCCTGGCTATTCCATATTTTATGCCAGGAAGCAGGAATTACCTCCACTGTAGTAATTGGCCACGCTGTGGATCCCGGAAAGCAATTATCCGGTTTAACCCGAAAACTTTATTCCAATCATGCCTGGAATGGAGTGCTTCTGAATGGGCAATGGATGCTACTGGATCTTACCTGGGCCAGTGGGTATGTAGATAAGAAGACCGGGGTTTTTACAAAATCCTATAACTCCTTTTACTATTTTCCTCCACCGGACTTATTGATAAAAACCCATTTTCCTACAAATCCGGACTGGCAGTTACTTGAAAAGCCTATAAACACAAAACAATTTATTTTGTCAACGAAAAAATGAATGGGTCTTTTGGCAAAACTAAATTTTTGCAAGAGGCTTACCCTGATAACCCGATTGGAACAACAATCAGAAAACGAAAGCGGATAAAAATAGTTTTGATTTGCATCCCCGCAAATGAATAATCCATTCATTTACATACCCCACCGGGTGGGAGCATCCGGATCTTTAACCAAAAACAACCGGAAAATTGGATAACTTAATGTGTCTCCTCCTTCAGTAACAGCCTTTATGTCTGAAAATGTGATCAATCGTCCGTGCGGAAGCTTAGAAACATAATCTCTCATGGTTTGGTTTAGCCTTATTCCCTTGGCTGGCTCGAACAACACTTCCCCGTTTTTAACCACCATCATCGAAAAAGAAACGATTTTCATTTTGGGGCCCGGAATATTTCCATAATAAGGTTTAAAACTACCCCCCAAAAGAACCATCTGATGAATAAATGAATCTGTTTTTACCTGATTAAAACTCACCTGCGGATAGGGAACAACCTTGAATGAAAAGTTCTGAACCAAAACAGATTTTTCTCCTTTTTTTTCATATACCGACAATAACAAATCTTTGCATCCTTTCGGGGGAACAATAGTTAATACGCTATCCTTTTGTACCACGGTCCCGGAAGAAACAGAAACGGTAAATTCCTTTTTCGCTTTACCGATATTTCTGATAATCAGCCGGTTTTTCACTCCGACAAACAGTAATCCATCGTCCGGGAAAATTTCAAAAGAACTATTTTCTTTTTTTACCTTATAAACCGGGATGTCTGAACCTTTCTTTTCCTGGGTGAAGGAAACAAATCCTGAAAGCAGAAATCCTGCAAGGGCCACAATATGAAATTTCATGGGTTCAAATGTTAAACATTGATAATATTTTTTTGCTGGACAATTCCGAAGTTTCAACTTTCTCCAGCACAAATTTGTATTCCCTGGCATGCGAGGGTATTTTTCCAAACTCCGAGGCAGGGAATAAACCTACTGACCCATCATTGAGCAACACAACCAAAAGGTTACTTACTTCGGAATCAAACTGTATTTTATCTCCACCTTTAAAGGTGTATAAATTATTTCTGCCCATTTCTGCCAAAAAATATTGCGTAGCGGGAATTTGCTTACCATTTTCAAAAGCAAAAACAGGTTGCAAAATTCTTGCATTGGGAAGCTTAAGCGGGTAGTCGGAATTAAAGATACCAAATTGCTGTACCGAAAACACAGAATACACGACACTCTTATTCGTATTATTTCTTCCTTCCACAAAGGCAGCCCTTTCCATGTCAGCAACTCTCTGGTTTTCCAGTGCTTTATACCTTGAAAGTTCCTTTTCCAGGATAGCCGTTGGACCGGACTGTGCTTGCAACTTTTCAAGCCTCAGGTAATTCTTATAGAGTTCTTCATATCGGGCCATTTCCTTTACATAATTGCTTTTGGAAACCACGGGGCGGGCAAGAATTTTCAAGGTTTGGCCATTACCCGAAAAAGATATGAGAAAATAGTCCTTTTCCGCTGTCCTTTCAATAGAAACATCGCTCCAGGGTAATTCAGCAGTTGCCGGATCGTATGCAATCTCGGAGGGTACAACCTCAAATATGGTTTCTCCAAACACCGCAATCTCGGGGAATTCTTTAGGATCTACTTCAATCCGGAATTGTTGTGCTTTGGGGTTGAGCACAACCGGCTTAATGGGCTCCCAGTTTTCTTTGGACAGGTTTTGCCCCTTGAGATTTCCAACCTCAACAGAATCGCCCGTGTAAAAGAGTTTATTGTCTTTCCCAAGGGGGACCCAGTTTTTGGCGATTGTATCCAGATAGTACTGGTTATAAGAATCTTTGGAATTCAGGGAAGCCATACGGACCGTAATATTTTTTCCCGGCGCAACCATCAGGGGATTATCGCCTGAAAAAGCAAGCAATTCAAACATTCCACTTGACTCAAAATGATACCTGGCTTCATTCGAATCAAACGTCATTGGAATACCCGCCAATAAAATATCGCCTACATTCCGGAATTCACGGTATTTAATTTCCACCGGACCTTTTGATGGGGTTCCATCCTTATTAACCACTGAGAAGGCAGGAATAAAAATGGTGCTGCCGGTGGAAAGATGCAGGAGCGTATCCTTTTCCGGATTAATCAGGGCAGATGTAAATGGGACCGGCCCCAGGGGTTGAACAAAAGATGTTTCCGGTTCGGTATTATTTGAAAGTCCAAAATACAGGCCAAGCAATACCGCCAATGAACTTAGCCCGATGCCCATCCATTTAAGGGCGGAGGGTGTAATAAGGGGTGGCTTGCCGGCTGCTTTAAGAACCTCATTAAAGTTCTTCCCGTTTTCAATGTCGTTCGGGGTAAGTGGCTTGGGATTTCTCCGAAAATTATAGGGTTTCATGATCTGATTTTTTTAAAAGTTTTTTAATTTTTTCAATAACCCGAAAAGTTTTCACCTTCGCATTATTCTCACTTATTTTCAGGATCAGGGCAATTTCCTTAAAAGAATACGACTCAAAAAAGCGCAATTGAATAAGTTCCAAATCATTTATTCCAAGCGTTTGAAGAACCAGGCTAATGGCTTCAAACCTTATCTCTGTGCTGAATTCGGGATCATCTTCCATTTTCTGAAGGGCTTCATCGGTTATGGCCACAGAAATTTGCTTACCGCTTGTTTGGTAATATTTCGCCAAAACCGATTTGGCAATACGAATAATCCAAAAACTAAAGGGTGCTCCGGTTACAACATATTTCGGCAGGGCCTGAAGAACCTGAACAAAGGTTTGGGATGCCAGGTCGTAAGCTGTTTCCAGGTCGGAAACGCGGTTGTAAATAAAACCCAAAACCCGGGGATAATGGATATGGTAGAGAGGTTCGAATTCAGCAGGATTCGCCTGAGCTTTTAAAATTTGCTCCTTCTCCCTTTGCGGATCTGCTTTGTTTATAGGTAAGGATTTCATATAAAAGGAATTGATACAAGTTAAATGCGGAAATGAGGAATAGGTTACAAGATTTTGGAAATAAAAAACAGGGCTGAGGCTATTGCCTGATTTTCAGTGGGTTATGAAAGCTTCCCAAAAGCTAAAGGATTCAAAAATTTGTTTTTCGATTTTTTGCGCAGGTTTTACGCGGTTACTTCCCGATACAAAATGTATATTTCACTTTAAATCATTGTCTTATATGACCTAGAAACAGTTAAGCAACAATTTTCCAGGCTTTTCCTCCTTTAAATTTATGTTTGAAAATTTGGTCTGTTGATTATACCCTATCTTTGAAAGAATGGAAAAGTTAATAAAACTCTCAATCTTAGTATTGGGTCTATCCCTTACTAGGTGCTCCTCTGTTTTATATCAAGTTGTAGAACTTGAGCCCAAAAATACTCAAACCAATAATGATGGATATCCCATTTTCGAAAATGATACAGTTCGTATTACATACAGTTTTTGGGATAAAAATGGAATTATGGCATTTCAAATTTTTAACAAATCCAATAAAGATCTTTATATAAACTGGGAAAAATCTTCCTTCATAGTTAACTCACAAAAATTTAAGTATTGGGAAGATAAGACTACGATTTCGTCTGGAGCGGTTTATTTATCGAAGAAAAAAGCAGGTTATTTTGACAACTTTGGAGTGGGCCTAAGTTCAAGCACCATTGTTAAGGATGAAAAGATCTCCTTTATTCCTCCCCAAAGTTATATATACAAATATACCTATGTTCTTCATCCAGGAAACTATTTTCCCTTAAGCCCAAACCAAAAAAAGATCTATGTTAAAAAAGATGATACCCAACCAAGAAGTACAGTTAGAAATGTTTATTACATTCAGGATACCTTCACCGAAAATAACTCTCCAATGATGTTTAGAAATTATCTTAATTTTTCCTTTGAGGAAAGCTTTATTCAAAAGTTTTCTTATGATAATGCATTTTATGTGAAAAAGGTATTAGAATTTGAGAAGCGCCTAAAAGACACACTCTTTGTTAAGGCACATTATTCATTTTATAAGGAAACTACATCCAATTATAGAGCCAAATAACTTTGACAATCAAATATTGTTTGTGCCACCACGATGAGAAGCACAAATCTTACAGGGGCAACCTGGCTTTGTAAAATGCCTGATGCCAACTGTAGTTTTCCCTCTACGATCCGCACGAGCAAAAACCTCATCAAACAATTTCTCTTCATTATTTTCTAAATATCTCCGAATGGAATAGGCACAGATGTCGGCCATTTGAATCATGCTGGTTAGAGAGGAATCAACAAAAAGTGGTGTTTCAATAATTTTATCTATTGACGTCCAAAGTGTTCCAGTTTTATGAAATTGTTTCATAAGGCCAGTATGCTTTTTCTCCACCGTTTCATTATTATCATGAATTAGTAACCCATAGGTTTTAACTTTTCCATTTCCAATAATCTCAGAATCCAATAAACCATTCTTGCCCTTCAAATACTTTTCAAATCTTGAGACAATTTGCTCAAATGCCTGTTCATCAATTGAGCTTTTTGATTTAGCGGGGTCAAAGAATACTTTGTCAATGCACTCCGCAAAAAGTCTTGCAAACCCCCATTTGCCAATACATTGAGCAACCTCAAAAACAAATGACTTCCGTTCATCATATGTGAGATGAATATAAGCCTCAGTTTGTCGATAATTTTTCTTTAATTGCTTCAGTCGTTTTGCTAATGTGGGTGACCTTTGTTGACGGAGCAGTTCCCCTCTGCGAAAAGCTTCAACTTGGGATCTTCTCTGAGGATAATCCAATGTGCAAAAACCGGAAATGCTATCTTGCTCCGGGTATCTTCTAATAAGCCATCCGGTGTGAATTTCTGACTCCACTAAAGAATACTTAGCCTTAATTTTATTTATGGCCTTCTCACAAGTTTTCCATTTCCAAATTGGAACCGAAAGGCCAGCTAAAACATAGTGAGATGTTGTGCCGGGGCTTTCAGAAGTGCCGGACTCATCTATATAAAGGAAATACATTAGGAAAAAAAGGCATAAAAAAAGCGACTGGTGATGAAGGATAAACCCTCTCATTGAGACGCGAGCGACTCATTCCAGACGCACACAATTATACGATTTTTAAACATACAAGTTTGCAAAAAAATGTTAAAAACAATAAATAATTTGACTGGAAATCAATCACTTGAAAAAAATCAAAGGGATTATTAGAAAGGATTCAACCGATCCTCTATTAAATGGTTTCTCCTAATCAACAATACATTCAATCTCAGAAAATATTAACTCAGCATTTTTAGGTAGTTTTTTACTTGAAATTATTAAACCGTAATGGAAAGAATCAATAAAAAAGTGGTTCCTCCCCAAACTTCCAGAATTCCCAGCTTTCCATTTGTAGGAAAATCGGAAGCCTTTCGGGGTATTATTTTGCACAAAGTAAGAAACAAAGCTTCCAACCTTAAAATAATATATGTCCGCACAGGTTCCCTTATTTTTAAAAATTCCAAAATCTCCTTTTATCCATTTGTTAGCCAAAATAAAATCTGAGGCGCTAATCCTTCTAACCCAACATTCCCCAATTATTCCTATTAGGCTCAAAGTTGCTTTGGCTTCTTTTAACAAACCCTTTACCTTTTGCTTATCCGAAGTCAAATTTTCCTCATTTTCTATATAAGATTCCATTAATTCTATTTGCTCTTCAAGGGAAATCTTGGCTTGCTCACAACTTCCATCTACCATAATATTCCTTCGAAAATCAGAAGTGACAATTTCAATTTCTGCCTCAAACTTATCCAAATAGTTTGGGCTCCCATTAGAATTTCCATGGAAAAAACTTCCAATTAGTAAGGGCAAAACAAAAAAAAATTGACTTAAATTTCACCATAAACAAAAAAGAATTTAGTTTACAAATAAGCTAAAAAACAGCGAAAAATGTCACTTTTTTTATTGATCCGCCCCCCTTATCAATGAGAACTTTCCTGTAGCATTTATCTTCTGAAGTGGGTCTGTCATAAGCTTCAATCTACCTGACCAAGTTCCCTCAATTAAACCACCTACACTTTGATACTTTGTGATGCTTACTACCACTGAGTCACTCATAACCATAGCGGCCTGTGCACAAGTTGAAACTGAATCATTTAATTGAACAAACAATACACTTCCGGTTGAATTTGAAAGTAAAAAATTCCCAACAGCCGCCCCTGGAAAATTTAAGGATAAAGCACCTACGTTATTTTTTAATTGCTGGACTGCGGTGTAGTTTTGATTAACCCCAAATCTTGCTGAGTTCGGATTTACAAGGAAGGTATTGTTATTGTACCCGCAAGCCCCATTATAATAGGTAATCTCGTTCACTCCGGCAGTCGGAGGCTGAGCAGGTGGAGGATTAGAATTGGGACTTTCACCCTTTTTACATCCAATGAAACCAACTAAACAAAATGAAAGTAATAGCCCTGCAATTCTCATATTAAAGGATTTTAACAACCAAATTTATCAAGGCAATTTTTAATCTTGATTCTAAAAATTACCTTACAATTGAATTATCTAATTTGTAAAAATCTTGAATCTTTTTTCATTCTCAATAATATAATAATTCCTTGATTCGACATCCAAGTTATCCTCCAATATTACAAACTCAGATCTAGATACCTTTTTGACTTTCCTTTTGATATTGTAAGGCGTATTACCTGCGTAGAACGAGACCTTTGCAATTTGTTTCCAACTTCCTTTTTTGTAAGAGTAAATATACAAAGTCCGCCAATAACTGGTAAAATGGAAGGTAACTACTCCAACTTCACATACGCCATCTTCATCTAGGTCACCGACATTATCTATAATTGCATCTATTGCATTTTTATGCGCAAGAGTTGGAAGCGAATTTGAAAAACGAATATTTAGCCAACAAATCGAATCCGCACATTCAGGAGAGTCTTCATTTGTTAACTCAATTTGAGGACCCCTAACAAATGCGGTGTCAGGCTCACCATCATTATCTAAATCCCCTAATAAGAACTTATTATTCCCAATTTGATTGCTAACGCTAAATATTTGAGAATTAAGGGACTTTACGGGGATCTCCATTGATTTAAGTCGCTTATTTAACTCAGAATTATTTGTGTCTAGCAACCCAAGAGCTCTATAAAAATATAATTGGTCCTTGGCTTCATTAATGTTTCCAGACTCTGTTGCCTTTAGCAAAATTTGATATTGGAATTTTTCCCGTTCAGCTTGTAAAACACGAGAATTATTTTGGTCGGTCAAATAAATATTAACCCCAAATCCAAGCATACCCAAAAGAAGTGAAATACCTATAGGGGTGAACATTTTGTGATACCACCTGTTTCTCCTCATTCCAGCTACCTCGAGCTCAAGCTTTTCCAGTTCTAGTTGCTGTTTTTTATCCATGAAATTGTAAAATCAAATTTTTGAAGCATCCATTTTGGGAAGTCTTGAATTTTGGGAAATTCAAATTTAGTTAAATTCATACTATTGTTGGGGAGCAACTTGAAATTTATCCCTTTGTATGATAAGTGAAACTCAAATATGAATAACAAGACATACGCAATCTCCGAAGGCGAACTATTCCTTGCCGAATACCTAGAAGACAAGGGCTTTCGGTTTAAAAAGCAGATAAAAATTGAAGGCTTAAAGGGAGACTCTAAAGCCTATCGGGTAGCCGATTTGTACCTAAAAGACTATAAAGTTTATATCGAATTTTTCGGGATGTGGCATGTAAGCGATGAAAACAAACAGAAATACCGGGAAAAAAAAGACATTTTTCAAAAAAACGGAATTCCATGTATTTACCTATATCCGGAAAATCTTGGAATTATTGAATTCATCCTTCATAAGCGCCTAATAAAGACCCTTAAGGAATGGAATATGACCCGACAACTTTTCAGGTATAAAACAATCCGATTTTGGAAGAATTATAAATGGCTTCTTATGACAACCCCAATTTTCTGGGTATTCTGCGTAATGTCCTTTTCAGACCCCCAGGACTCCTGGACATTAAAGCTTTTTATCCTTTCCTTTTGCCTATTATTAACCGCAGGCCTGATAGATGCCCTACGGGATGCAATTCTTGAGTGAAAACCTATTTGGGATTACCACAATGACCTATATCCAAATTTTTGGCTATTTATTTTCGGCGAAGGTGCTTTTTTATTAATATTGACAAACCATGATTTTAGTCTTTTAATGGTTTTTTTACTGAACAAAATACAAAAACATGAAGCCTCTTATCTCGATTCTATCTTTATTCCTTGTTTTTAACTCCATCCAGAGTCAAAATTGCAAGCTGCAATCAAAAACTGATGATTTTAATAAAACCACCTTGGTTCAAACAAGCCTTTCAACTATTTACAATTGGTTCGTAAAAATCGAATCTGGGTTCATGAAAGTAGATTCTTTTTTTTTAATTAAATTCGAGGTAACATATTCGGAGCACAAATCAAAAATAATTAACAAAGAATCCAAAGTTCAAATCCTTCTCGAAAACTCTTCAATTTTAGAATTAAACCCAATAAAAGAAGCCTCAGGAGATTTTACCCAGGTGGGATCTTCATCCTTAACCATTATTAAGTTTCAATGTATCTTAACCAAAAATCAACTGGAACAACTTTCCAAAGAACCCATTAAAAAAATAAGAATTAACTATTACAACTCCCCGGAGGATTTTGAAATCAAAGAAAAAAGCCGGAAAAAATTAGCAGAACCCGCCAAATGCATTTTAGGAGCTTAATGTTTTACTTCCCAATACAGAATTTTCTTAATCTTTCAGCAGCTTGATTTGTAACCTGTTTGCCCAAAACACTTTATCGAAGGTACAAAAAGAACACAAATGGATTCTTAATCATTCGCAAAAGATATTAGCAATTAGAAATTCAATACAAGAAAAATGGCAGGTGAGCAATCACCTGCCAAGAGTATAAGAAAATCACAATGATGAATTATTATCGCAAATTAATTTCATCAGCAGCAAATCCAAACATCTTCTGATACTTCATCGGGATTTCAGAGAAATTACCCTGAAACATTCTGATGTCGTTCTCCTTGTTTGCAGGGTAACCAAAGTATTGTAAGATTACCTTAGCGCACAGTGCAGTATTGTGTTTGGCTGCATTTATGTATCCGCGAAGGAAACACCAATTATACCATGCAATAATCGCGCTTTTAGTTCCGCGACTTTTTTCTATGATTACCGCATTACCATTTTGAAATTTTATTAATCTAACCTCCTCCAATTTCTTTAAGGCGGGAACAAGTTTTGTTTCAATGAAAATATCCTCAATGGTAATTGCATGATTGTCGTACCTGCTCCATGCTTTGTTATATTTCTTTTCGTAAAGCTGTTTCAATAAATTTTCAACGAAGTTCTTTACGAAGGCAAGCATCATCGAAAGTTCTTGCCAAAAGGCACGGATTGAAAAAGAGTTTGTGTTGTCCAACAAACTACATTCCGTATCGATGTCCGTAAATACAAAATCGCCAATACCAGAAACATATTCTACACTTTTGTCTTTACCATTTCTCCAGATGAAATAAAGATCGGTCAGCAACTTATCAGTTAACCTACTCTCGTATACAGTGAGCTCATATCGCAATCGAAAAAGAAAAGCTTCTGCTTCATGCCAACTTTTCTTTTTTGCAAACGAAACGTACACACTTTCCAATGCATCTACTTTTTCTTCGATTGCGTTAAACGCACAATTCAAAATTAGTTTTGAATAACATTTGTCTGCTTCCGAAAATGATTCAGGATTGGATTTTACCATCGCAGCGTTGAACACATCCTTCCGTATTTGACGCGAGTGGGAAAGAAGTACATCGGTAACCGCGTCTGTCAGATTTTTGACGCTTTTTTTTGAAAATGTCGTTGCCATAATGTTATGGTTTTAAGATTACCACAAAGGTACGGAAACTTTATAATGCGTTGATTAGCAGGCGATTATTTTAGGAATTGTTTTCCTGTTTTTCATTTTGTGATGAAATTTTTCTGAAAGGCCTCCGAAAAATCTGATAATCAAAAAGAAAGAAGAAGCATATTTTCGGACGCAAATATGCGCGGACCAAAATACCGGAATCAAAACCGGCATTTACCGGAAAAATTATATCCGTTCTATTGATGTGATTCCACTCACGCGAGCTTCGATGATCTTACCCGGCTTTTCGCCGACGCGCTCCACTTCAAGAATGAAAATGGGATGATGCAATGCGAGAACAGAGGCTTTAAAAATATCACCCTCTTTTAGCTGGCTGTTTTTTTGTGAAATGACTTTGAACTTCGATTTGCCAACATATTCAATATGCACCACTGTGTCCGGGCTGTATGAATATTGAAATTGTTCACCTATTTTTAATTTACCGGGCTTTAGTTCGCTGATTGTTCTTAGTTGTATATCCTTCTCACCTGAAATGGATTTCAGTAAATCTTCCCATGTTGCAAATCCCAAATAATTACTGAGAATATCCAATGTAAGAAGGCGTGGTTCTTTTACTGATTTATTGAATCCGAATAACCGTCTGAGAGTGGACGCACTAATGCGACATTTACATTCGGCAGAAATCTTTTCCGACAATGTATCGCAGTCGCGGGAATAGCGGATGCTGATTCCCGACTTTTCTTCTATCTTCTTTTTGATGATTTCAGAAAGCACAAAAGCAAATCTATAATGCAAAATTCCCCAATGTTTGAAATGGAAGAAATGACAGGAATGAATGAAATGAAAGGAATGAATGGGATGGGACTTTTTCCCATTATTTGCTCAAATTGCAATTTGTTACTTTCAGCAATAAACTGGCTTAATCTCAAATCATAATACTATGAATAAGTGGTCAATTATTCTACTCCTGATTGCAATCACAGGTGCTGATTGCTACGCCCAGCAGACAATTACTACCTACTACGATCCATATTATAAAACCAAGAAAAAGGAGGTTTATCAGGTGGATGGATACGGATATAAAAATGGTTCCTACACGTCCTACTATGAACACGGAGCAGTTTATGCGAAGGGTAGTTATAAAAGCGATGCGAAAATTGGCAAATGGACTTATAACATCGATGGGACAACCGACATCGAAACATTCGATAATGAGGGCAACAAAAATGGGTACTGGTTACATTATTGCACTTTTAACCGTAAAATCAAGTCTTTTGAAGGAACTTATAAGATCAACAAAAAGGATGGCGTATGGACGGAATATTATTGCGGATCAGAAACTAAAATTCAGAAAATAAAAAGTAAAGAAACTTATGTCAATGGTGAATTGAATGGATTTTGCACGTACGTGGATGAAGATGATTGGAAAACAGAGGGAACCATTAAAGGAATACAAAAAGTAGGTGAATGGAAAACCTATCGCAGTGATGGTTCGATTTTTAAATCAATTACATACACAGATGCGGGAAATGGATATAGCGAAGGCACAGAGATTATTTATTGGAGAAATGGGAAAATAAATGAACAGAGAAAAGTGACCGATCTGTTTTTATATACGGGTATGGGCCCCACATTAGAAAGGCAAGGACTCACAGGAGAGGAAATGTTTTATGATAGCTTGGGTGTTCTTTATGCAAAAAATGTGTGGGATAGTACAAAAACCAAAGGCAAGCATTATGAGTTTTTTCCCAACGGAAACATCGAAGTAAGTTGCGATGTTTTATTTACAAATAAAGCCTGGTTAAACGACGGTACCAAAACATGGGGCCGAATATATTCTGGACACCAAATTATTTATTATCCCAATGGAAATAAAAAATCAGAGTGCGATAAGGATAAAAATGGATACCTTATTGAGGGTACATATTACGGTTATTTGGAAAATGGCGAACCTGACGAGAAAACAAAAGCAATGTTGTTAAAGCAGGAAGAAGAAAAGAAAAAGAAAGAGGAGGAGTTGAGATTACAAAAGGAAAAGGAAAGGGAAGCGGAACTGCAATCAAAACTTAAATCACAGGAGGACTCAATCATTCTTTTATACAATCAATTTGTAAATGCCTATACCGAAAAAAAAGAATCACCAATACTTGTTGATGAATACGGAAAACCTATTGTGAAAACCACATATCCAAAAGGGAAGAATGTTTTTGAAAAGGCAGATACAGTAATAAAAGAAGAGATAGAAAAAAGAAAAGGGATAACAGATTCGAATCAAAAGCTTTTAGCGGGAGTTGAAATCCTAACATCACTTTCAAAATTGATTCAAATGTCGGCTGGTGACTTAAGCGATAAGGATAAGCAATTAAAGAAGGTTTCTGATCCAGCCGAAATAAAAAAGATTCTCGGCATATAGCTTTTCCCTCTCTTCCCTCGGGAAGAACATTTTTTCCATTAGGAATCTCAAAATAGATTCGTCCAAATCATCTAACAATGAACTGGAAGAATTTATCTGCGCGCCAAAAAAATGAATTCCTTGATAACTCTCTGAGAAAAGGCATACTGCGCGAGTACGCAATCCTGTTGCAGCTTCTCAACCAAATGGAAAAGCAGGAAAAAGAAGGCTTGCTGAAAACATACCCGCTGTTAGAAAAAGAATTTTCCAAACACCTGCTTGAACTCACCAGGCAGGTAAAGTCGCTGGCCGTCTCCATCCGTGCTGAAAAAACTTCCTGATATATATGAGTGGGAATAGTCAGGAGATAAAAAGTTCAGACAGGAGAAGTTTGAAGATCCAACCGAAATATGTGCCGCGCAGTGTTCGCTACCAGATTGTTCCGGAAATTAAATTAACCGGTAAATGGTTGTCTCAATACGGTTTTATGGTCAATGAGCGGGTGGAAATTTATTGCGAACGCGGCAAACTGGTTATCGTCCCGGAAAAAAATAAACCCACAACCCAATGAATACTTCGGCTTATGTTAAATTGCCATTTACAAGGCACGCCCATTATGGCAGTAGTTTTATTGTGATCGGTGCGCGACCACAGAACGGACGACAACTCTACTCCCTCCAGATCATTAAGAATTATCAGCCGGAAGAAGGCAGCGCAAAACCGTGGTGCTTTTTTGTGGACAGTAATCCTATTTCAATCGGTTCAATGATTAAACCCGAGCAACTGAAGAAGGTGAATCATGCTTTTCTCGAACTGGGAAGTTTCAAAAATGATTTCGTCAATGGGTTAAGAACATTTTTAGAAGACAGGCCACCATTTATATTAATCGATCACTTTGAAAAACTGTTCCCGTTTTATTCGAGCCAGTTCGGTGGTGTTTCGATGCAACCCAACAAGGCATTCTATGAACTGAAAAAATTATCACGTGAGTTTGATACGCCAATCATTATTACAACACATCTGTTCAACATTACGGAAGATCACGTGCAACAAAGGCCGATGCTGATTGATTTCCAGTCGACATCATTGGAGATTGCCGGTGATCAGATTTATGCGCTCTACCGCCCGGAATATTATGGATACGCAACCGATCCTGATGGCGAGTCTGTCAAAAATAAAATCATGCTTATTCAGCTAAAAGGCGGCTACCGGAACGAGGAGTCAATCAACTTTTATCTGGACGATGAATGGTTTACGCTGTACCCCGCTGATGCGGGAAACATCCTGCGGATGCCACCAAGGACTTAAGTGTAGGATAATTTATTTCTTACCCATTTACTAAGCTCAAGACTTCCAATAGCTTAACCTTCTGACTGAAAAAGATTCCTCAGGAGTTTTTCCGCGTCAGGAGGAGTTGGTAGATTAGCTAAACCACTGTACTTAAGCTGTTTACAGATGTTAAACTAAAACCATTTTACCATGAAACTAACAGAAACTCAGGAAAAAGTACTTGCCTTCATTGGTAAGTTTTCCGACTCTACCGCTGATGCAATTGCGCAGGGAACCGGGGTGCAAAAATTGCAGGTGTACAAAACGGTCAAGTACCTTTCAGAAAATGGAATGGTAACGATCACTACGGAAAATGGCACACCCACCTACAAAGCTGTGAAGGGTGAAGGGAAGTCGGAAAAGAAAACGAAAGCGAGCGATGAAGTGTATCTCAAAACCGGTAACCGCGATACATCCAAGCTGAAATTTCAGGGACAGGAATACGGGAAAGGACAACTGGTGCTTGCCGTGGTGAAGGCGCACGTTGAGAAAAACCCGCGGATGACACTTTCAAAGCTTAGGGAAATTTTCCCCGATGAATTGCAACCACGCTATGGAACTATTCAGGAAGTTTCCAAAGCGAAAAAATTATCCAGTGACCGCGACCGGTTTTTCCTGAAGCCCGAACAAATCCTCAAGGTGGGTGACAAAAAGGTGGCCGTGTCCAACCAATGGGGCTCCAACAATCTTCCTCCATTTCTCAAGGTGGCGAAAAGTCTCGGCTACCATATCAAATGACCCGATGCCATGGGTTAAGGTTTGCAAGGGAGGTGCTTCGGTGCCTCCTTTGTTTTTTCGGCCGGTCTCATAGGATTCATTAAGGAGAGCCGGATGCCACCCGGCCATAATCTACTACTCTTATGACAAGATATCACTCCTTATGTATGCCAGGAATGACGAGGAAAGACTTAACTGCATAGGTGGTTTTGTCAATTTGGCTCGTTTCATCATTCGGCATAGCTTATGTGCCAGAGGTAGACATAAAACTAAACACTATGTCCAACAAAAAATCCGGCCAAACGGTTAAATCGACTCCCAAGGTGGTCGTACCGAACCTCCCGAGCACAACAGGAAAACCTTCCGGCAAAGGAAGAGGAAACTACCCTCCGAAAAAAGGAAACTAAACTCAGAGGGAAACAACATTAAGGGCGTCTCATCAGGCGCCCTTTTTCATTACCATCTCTTCTCATGGTATTGGATATATTCATCCAGGGTAATTCCCAAAGCGTTCATCATCATTACCAAAACCAGCATCCGTTGTTCCTTATCCAAAGCATTTATCATTTTCATGGCCAAGATTACCTCCTGTTGGTGCTCATCAAGGGGTAGCTTGATTTTCTGACGCCATTCTCCCTGTTCATTTTCGAAGAAATCTGTCCTGCCTGTTATGTGTTCCATAGGTATAAATCTTTCTTTTATATATTTCTCATATTTAGTGGAAAATTCCTGAGAAATTATATTTGGCTATTTCAGGACAAATCCCCATTTTTGACCGGATCAGTCAAATAAACTTATGTCAAGAACAGAAGCATTGGGATACATTATCAAGCGTGAACGTGAAAAAAGAAATCTGCTATTACGCCATGTTGCCGCAGCCCTTGATATAGATCAGGCTTTGGTTAGCAAATTTGAACACGGAGACCGGATGCCAACAAAAGAACAGGTTGTACTTCTCGCAAACTACTTCCATCTTAATGAAAATGACCTAATGACGGCTTGGCTTGCGGATAAAATTTATACGGAGGTGCAATATGAAAAAATGGCTTTAAGGGCTGTTAAATTGGTTGAGAAAAAACTAACATCAAAATAATGCTATTAAGAAAATTGTTATTGGTTTTGGTTGGAGCATCAGTCGCTTTAGGATTGAATGGAAATCCTCAGGATACTTTGATTGATCACGCCAACAGAATTTCTCTTCTTGAATCAAATCAAAGTCTTGTTGAAGGAAAGTTCAAACTCAAATCTGATGAGTTGGATTTGAAGGTAAAACAAATGAAGGATGACCTGGAGGATGATTATTCCTATTTGAAGTGGATATCCATAATATTTGGCTCTACAACATTAATAGCAATTATCATTCTAATCATTAACTTTAAAAAGAAGGTGAACGAAATATTTGAGAAAAAAATCTCAGAAACTCTCATTGACAAGCGCGGAAAACTGATTGAACTAATTCATTCACAAGATGAGGAACAGAAAATATTACAATCGAAAAACATCTTGGTAATCTGCGCAAATAAAGCGGCCAATAGATTTCTTCTTAATTTCTTTAGTCGTATGGGATTTTCCAAAGTCATGTTTTCAGGTGAAGATGAGTTGGAATCTATTAATAACAATATTGACCTCGTCTTCTTTGACTTTACAACAATAAAGGGCGATGCAAAGTTTGCCAATAATATAATCGAAAAAAGTCCCAAGCAAGCCGTATTCTTCATATACTCTGATAAGCCAATTCAGTTAACTGAACGTGATAGGATAGCATTCGCAAATGCCAAAGCACAGATTTACGGAAATCTGATCAATTGTTTAAAATATCAAAACCTGTTCATGGAAAATGAGTAAGAAAGTAAGTGCAAGCGAACCTTTAAGATCGCCTAATCAGTACATCGTGGATATTATTGCGCAAAGAAAAGCGCCATCAATCGGCATATACGATTATAGGGTAAAGCCTATTACGGCTTTGATAAGGGAATGGGGAGGAGCCGCACTTGTTGACATTTTTCCTTCAGGATCTTCTGCAAAGGGAACCGCACTTAAGGGGAACTCTGATCTCGATATTTTCATTTCAATGTCATCTCAAACAAATGCATCTGTAAAGGAGATCTATAACTCCCTGTATAAAGCGTTATCAAAGAAGTTTGTTGTAAGAAAGCAGAATGTGTCGATGAGAATTGTTTACTATGGCTTGCAAATTGATATCGTTCCAGGAAAGAAAATATTCGGCCAGCCACACTTTCACTATCTATACCCAAACCGGAGACCGGAGCAGGAAAGAATTCAGACCAACATAAACGCTCACGTGAACACCGTAGTCAATTCCGGGCGGATTAACGAAATTATTGCGCTAAAAATATGGAGACAATTGAATAAGCTCGATTTCCCTTCCATGTATTTAGAACTTTTTACAATTAGTGCTTTAAACGGTAAGTGGTCAGGTAAATCGTATTTAGCGGGCAACTTTATTCACACTCTTCAGGAAATTGCAGATCATTTGCATTCGAAGGGATTAGTTGATCCCGCAAATTCTTCGAACAGAATTTCGGGTTCGTTATACCAGTACCAACTAACAGAAATCCGAAATGCCGCATCACGAGCGGTAAACAAAACTTATTTAAGTCAAATCATCTATTGAATTAAAAAGATGTTTCAATGAAGCAAACAAAAATAACACTCGGACAGTTAGAGACCTTTTTGCTAAAAGCATGCGATATTTTACGCGGAAAGATGGACGCATCTGAGTACAAAGAATATATTTTTGGAATTCTTTTTCTTAAACGCCTGTCAGACGAATTCGAAAGCAAAAGAAAAGAAATTAAATTCACCTACCAGCACTTATCACGTGAGGAATTAAACGAACTACTGGAAGATAAAACCACTTACAAAGACACTTTCTTTGTCCCAGTTCGCGCAAGATGGAATGATAGCTGGACAGAAACGGTAACCAATGATAAGGGTGAAACAGAAGAAGTGTTTCATCCCGCTTTAAAAGATATCAAAACTAATGTTGGCGCAGCATTAAACAAAGCGTTGGCTGAAGTTGAGGAACAAAACTCCGATGTCCTGACCGGAGTTTTAAAGAGCATTGACTTTAATAAGACTGTCGGTAAAACCAAAATACCGGACCAACGATGGATTGACCTGCTCACCCATTTTGAACGCGAAATGCCTTCGCTGGTGAATGATAATTTTGAGTTCCCGGATTTGCTTGGGGCTGCTTATGAATACCTCGTGAAGTATTTTGCAGACAGTGCGGGAAAGAAAGGGGGAGAATTCTATACCCCAGGCCACGTAGTGCGTTTATTAGTCACACTACTGAAACCGAAGGCAGGAATGGAAATCTACGACCCTACATGTGGTTCGGGTGGAATGCTGATTCAATCGGTGCAATGGGTAGAAGAACAAGGTGAAGACTTCCGCAATCTTGCACTATATGGACAAGAAGCATCAGGCACTACATGGGCTATTTGCAAAATGAACATGATTCTGCATAATATACCTTCGGCTACCATAGAGAATGGTGACACACTTCAAGATCCTCTAATACTTGATGGGGCTACGTGGAAAAAGTTTGACATTGTTATTGCCAACCCCCCTTTTTCACAGAACTACAACAAGGCCACGATGAAATTCCAAACCCGATTTTCGTTTGGCTTTGCTCCCGAAACCGGCAAGAAAGCGGACTTGATGTTTGTTCAACACATGGTGGCGAGTTTAAAAACCACAGGACGTATGGCGACTATTATGCCACATGGTGTGTTGTTTCGCGGTGGAAGCGAAAAAGAAATCAGGCAGAAAATGGTAGACGGTAATATTATTGAAGCCATCATCAGTTTGCCACCAGCACTGTTTTACGGCACTGGAATTCCTGCCTGCGTTATTGTGATAAACAAAAACAAGCCCGATAGTCTGCGGGATAAAATTTTATTCATCAATGCTGATGCAGAATTTGCAGAAGGAAAAGTGCAAAACATCCTGCGCCCTGAGGACATTGAAAAGATTGATTATGTTTTCAGCCACAAGCCCGAAAGCATTGACAAGAAATATGCACGCTTGGTTGATTTGGCAGAAATAAAAACCAACGACTACAACCTGAACATACGCAGGTATGTGGACAATACACCTGACCCCGAACCGGAAGATGTAAAGGCACATCTTGTAGGCGGTATTCCGGTTGCAGAAATAACAGCCCAACAAAAGCAGTTTGACAAATTCGGTTTTGCTGCCCTTGAAATATTCCAAACCCGAGACGGGCAGTATTCGGATTTCAAAGAAGCGATTGAAGAAAAAACGCACATCAAAGCCACCGTTGAATCCAACACCAACCTGCAAGCTACTTATGTCAACATGCAGCAGCAAGTAAATGACTGGTGGGAAATAGCAAAAGAAGATTTTGCCTCATTGGCTCCTCAAAAGAAAAAAACAGAAGACACATTAGGTGGCGATGCAAAAGACGGTATAATAGAATTCATGGTTGCAGGTGGAAAAAACATGGCGACCGTGCGAAGCCATTTGATAACCACTCTCAAAGAAAAACTAATTGCCCAGGATGTGCTGGACGAGTTTCAATGTGCCGGTGTGTTTGTAAACTGGTGGACGAATATCCGCTACGACCTGAAAACCATTTCATCTACCGGATGGAGTCCAGCTCTGATACCTCGAGAGTATTTTATTGAAACCTATTTTCGGGCTGAACAAAACGCCATTAATGACACCGAAAAAGCCATTGCTGACAAAGAAGCTACCTTGCAGGAGTCGGTGGAAGCGGTAGAATATGAACCTGAGGAAGGCGAAGAAGTAACGACAAGCACCATTAAGGAACACCTGAAAAAGATAGCAGACGAAAACCCCGATGCAGAAGAAGCCACTTCATTGAAAACCATAAAGGAAATTGAGAAAGAAATAAAAGAACTGAAAAAAGAACTGACAGATAAACTGCTTGACCTTGACCGTAAAATCAACATCAAATGCTACGGAATTGATGATGAAAAGGAAGAATTACGGAACATGCTTAAAGGCAAACAGGAAGAAATGATGAAGCTGGAAAACAACCTGTCTTCAGAAAAGAAGGAATTGACCAAACGTAAAACCGCCATTAAAAAATGTACTGAAACCATTACCAAAATACAAGAACGCATGGGAGGGCTGGAGGCATTTTTGACAAGCATTGGAGGTATCATTACGGACGAAGAAGCCAAAGCCCTGATACTGCAAAAGCACAACAACTTAGTGCAGCAGGAATTGCTAAAATACCTGAATGCCGAAAAACGAAAACTGATTGCCGGTATTGAAATGTTGTGGGATAAGTATTCCGTTTCATCACAGGAACTGGAAAACGAACGAACCGAAACCCTGAACGAATTGAATGAATTTTTGACCGAATTGAATTATTTGAATTGATGGGTAAGTGGTTAACTAAAAAGATAAAGGATCTCTGCCAAATTGGAAGAGGAAGGGTAATAAGTAAGGAAGAAATTCAAAATAGTCCTGGTGTTTACCCTGTATACTCTTCCCAATCAATGAATAAAGGCGAAATGGGTAGAATTGATAGCTACGATTTTGAAGGTGAATATGTAACATGGACAACTGATGGTGCTTATGCAGGTACTGTTTTTCATAGAGATGGAAAATTTAATTGTACGAATGTTTGCGGCACTCTTAAAGCAAAGGAAGAAGAAAAACTTGACCTCCTTTTTCTTTCTTATTTACTATCAACACAAGCAAAGAAGTATGTTTCATACGTGGGAAATCCAAAGTTGATGAATGGCGTAATGGCCGATATTGAATTGTTGTTACCCGAAAACAAACCCGAACAAACCCGCATTGCCCAAATCCTAAGCACAGCCGATGCAGCCATAGCCCAAACCGAAGACCTGATAACCAAATATCAACGCATCAAAACCGGGCTGATGCAAGACCTTCTGACCAAAGGCATTGACGAACATGGAAACATCCGCAGCGAACTAACCCATCGCTTTAAAACCGAAAACGGGTTGAGAGTGCCGGAGGAGTGGGAGGTTACAATAATAGGTACATGTCTTGAAGGAATTGAACAAGGATGGAGCCCAGATTGTGAAGGTGAACCAGCACCAACAGGTGAATGGGGCGTACTAAAAACTACTTCTGTAACTTGGGAAGGTTTCAATGAAGATGAAAATAAGAAGTTGCCCGAGAATCTATTTCCAAAAAAACAATATGAGATTAAAAATGGTGATGTTTTGATGACTAGAGGCGGCCCAAACTCAAGAGTAGGTGTTGTTGCATTTGTCAAAGAAACAAGAAGTAACCTTATCCTTTGTGATAAGATTTACAGACTGATTCCCAAAGTCAAACTGCTGCCTGAGTACTTAGCGATTGCTTTATCAAGTTCAACTACACAAAGACATCTTTCTAATTTGAAAACAGGAATGGCAGAGAGTCAAACAAATATTTCTCAGAAAATTGTTGAATCTCTTAGCATTTTGGTTCCAAGTCCTATTGAGCAACAGAGAATCATTGATAAGTTAAATGGAATTGACAAAATGCTAAAGCAGAACCAAAGAAGTCTCAACAAATTTCAATCACTAAAAACGGGACTGATGCAAGATTTGCTTTCGGGAAAAGTGAGGATAACAGTTAAGGAGAAAACATTAGTAAACCCATAAACACATAACAGGAATGCATTTAACCATAAGAATGGCATGGCACGATAGCAACTGGAACGGCAAAGTTTGCTGCGATCCAGAGGGCAATACCTATTGCACGGGTGCCCATTCTTTACTTTCCGGCAGAATTGAAAAGCGAAAAAATCTGGCTGTTGAAAATGCTGCCAAAGACCAATATGTAGCTGATAAATTTAGTGCCGATGGTGTTCCACCCTGCTATTGGAGCATCAACGCCTTTAGCGACCGTGATTTTAAAGTAGAGCATCATCATGCTTTTCGTTGGGTAAAGCATACCATTCCCGATACAATAAAACCCTATTCTGTTTTTACCTGGCCTTTCAAATTGTCGTTTGTGCATACTGATGAAGCCAAGGAGGTTCACGGCAATTACTGGCCCGATTTGGAGCAACGCATCAAAGACTTTACGGGCAAGTTTAAGAAAGACGAAAGCATCATTTTCTTTTATGCCAATTACGACAATCCTGTTTCGGCTGATGATATGAAGTATTTGCTGCTGGGGGCTTCGGTGGTCAATGAAGCGGTAATGCCTGAACATTTTCCATTCACCAAGCAGGAACTGGACAGAATGGGAAAAGGCAAAGCCGGCACACCCATGAAAAACTTCCCGACATTGAACTGGTCAGTGCAGGTTACGCATCAAAACGACAAAGCCGTATTGCTGCCTTACAAAGAGTACATCAACCACGTAGAGCAATATCCCGAAGAGTTTGAGAAACTGAACGACATCAAAGTGGTTATAGATGAACCGTCACTGGTTCGCAGTTTCAAGTATGTGGCTATGGATATTGACGATGATAAGTGTTTGTATCTGTTGTATAAACTCCGCAAAGCCATATTCAAAATCAGGGAGCACAACCGGCAAGTGGTAACACACAACCTGGAGGAAGAAGAAAAGCGGCTGGATGCCATGATTGAAATGGTATGGAAACGAAGGGGCATTTATCCATCGCTGCAAAGAGTATTGAAGTATTTCCTGAAGAAAGATTGCACCGCTTTATCAAATGCCATCAAATTCATATTAAGCAAAGATTTTGATTTGATGCAATGCTTTGAAGCCATAGCCAAAGATGAAATTCCGGAAGCACTGGATGATCATGCAGATGATTTGGATGACCTTTTTGGAAAAGCAGAATTCAAAAGGCATTACAAGGCATTTTTGAAACTTTCGCTATTCAATCTGACCGAACATCAAATCAAGGAAATCATTACTCAATACCATGATGAGATCATCAAAGGACTGGAAAACAATCCCTATCTTATTTATGAATATTACGAACCCAATCCGCCCAAAAACGAGTTGGACATTCCGGATTTGGTAGATGAACCGATAGATGTTTACAAGATAGATGTGGGCATGATACCCGACAGCCGTTTTGTAAAGCGGCATCGCAAAATTCAAAACATCCGGGAATCCAGTCCTGAACGCATCCGCAGTTTAATGATTGAATACCTGTGGAGTTTGGAAAGTGCAGGACATACCTATGACAATCTTCGCAGCATCATTAAAAATATCAAAGAGCATCCGCTTATTTTCCATACCGAAGCCAGCATAGATGAAAACGGCATTCTTGATTTGGAGGATGCCTACAAAAGTCATTTCCAAGAACGATTGCACATTGAACCGATTGAACAGGAAAAATACATTTACCTGAAAGAATTGTATCGTGCAGAAGAACGCATAAAGGAGAAGATTGTAAAACTCATCAACAGGAAGCCACATCCTGACACCAGCCCCGATTTTAAAAAACATATTGATGACAGCGTAACGGATTTAAAAAAGAAAATTAAAGACTTTGACGAAACGCTGTTCAGGGCAGAAAGGCGAAAGTTGTATGAGAATATTTTTTCTCAATCCCTGTTTTTGCTCACGGGTAAACCCGGTTCGGGAAAGACTTATGAAACGAGCCATGTCATCAAACATTTGAAGTCATTGAATCAAGGACTTGAAATATTAGCACCAACCGGAAAAGCCGCTTTACGCATTTCAGAAAACATTAAAAACAATACAGGGCTTGAGATAAAAGCCAATACCATTGACCGCTACATTTTTGAAAACGGCTTTTGGTGGGCTTATGAAGATTGGGACAGGCTGCACCATTTGCCGGAGAACGAAAAGTTGACGGTCACCAACTTAATTATTGACGAAAGCTCAATGATCGATTTGCAGAAACTTTACATCCTGTTTTCCATAATCAAGTTCACTGATGAATATCCGAAGCGAATCATTTTTGTAGGCGATGAAAACCAGTTGCCACCAATCGGCTTTGGCAAACCTTTCCATGATATCATCAGCCATGTAGTTTCAAAAGAGACCTTGTTTGAAAAGCACTACATCCACCTTTCAACCAACTGCCGTCAGGAAAATGACTTGAACATCATTAAACTGGCAGAAGCTTTCTCAGATAAGACCAGATACTTTGAGGAATCTCTGAATTTGCTGTATAAAAAAGGTAAAGTTTCTGAAGGCCTTGAAATTTACTATTGGAAATCAAAAGAGGAACTACAAAAGGCGATTAAAGACCGAGTTCAAAGTCTGATGATTGAAGAACTCACTCATGAAGTGACGAATACCGATAAGAGAATAAAGGAAGAAACTGTGGAGGCAAATAAAGAATTTTTGAAAAAGCGAAAAGGGCTTTTGGAAAATGCTTTGAAGGCGGGAACGGATATTCAGCGGTTTAATCTGTTGCATGGTTTATATGAAAATGGTTATGTGCCTTTTGTGGACTATGATTTCAGAAAGACATTGATGCTGGAAAATCTCCAGTTATTAAGTCCCTATCGTCCGGGATTCTTTGGTGTTTTGGGCTTAAACAAACTGATTCAAAAAGAATTCAGGGACACTTCATTCAAAGACCCTGACACCGCTTTTTATCATGCGGATAAACTAATCAGGGTTTCCAATTACTACACAGGCTATGGCAGAAATAAATCCCTTGTGTTGTCAAATGGTTCCATTGGTGTATTGAACAACCACAAAGGAGGAGAAACCAAATACTATTTCAGGGATGCAGACTTTGTTTTGAAGTGGGTGGACGATGAAGAACAATTCGATTTAGCTTATTCTATTACTGTTCACAAGTCGCAGGGAAGCGATTTCAGCAATGTGTTTTTGGTAATACCCAATAAGCTGAACATGCTGAACAAGGAACTTATTTATACAGCACTCACCCGTTCCAAGCAAAGACTTTTCTTATTCATTTACGATGAGAAGGAAAACCTGCTGGTGAAATCAAAAGGTGTTTCTGCATTGCTAACAAGGCAATCATCCATTTTTGAAAAGCCGGAAGACAAGCGATTGAAATATTACCCGAGAAAAGGCGAAAAACCGGTAAGGTCTAAAGGCGAATACATCATACACAAAGCTCTTCAACGAAGCGGATTGAAATTTGAATACGAAGAAGAGTTGAGATTAGAGAAATTAACATTCCCTATCCATCCTGATTTTGTTATCAAACTCGAAGACGGAACCAAGATTTATTGGGAGCATTTGGGCATGCTTGACACCCGGAAATATTTCAACGATTGGATGAAGCGCAAGAAAGATTATAACGAGCACAACCTTTTTGATTTTGTAGTAACCACCGATGATATGAATGGAATAAAAGAAGAAGAACTGGACAAGGTGATTGACGATATCAGAAACAAGAAATTAAAACAGACTTTGGAGAATAGATTTTCAAATCATCATTATCAGTTATACTAATGACAGCAGATAAAACACCACCACATGTAAGGATGGACGAAAAAAACCATGTGGAAGAGCCGTTTCTTCACCAGTTGGAAACCATGCCCGGCTTGCATTGGAAAGTGCTGCGTTTGGACAATTATCAGGCACCCGAAGAAACCCAACGCACTGAGTTTTCGCAAGTCATCATCAAAGATGAGTTGGCTACTGCCATAAAGAAAATAAACCCTTGGTTGGAAGATGACCAGGTGCAGGAAGTAATAGATAAAATAACCCGTTTTGAAGGTGAGAACCTGCTGCAAAACAATGAACTTGCCCTCCAACTGCTGCTGAAAGGCACATCAGTAAGCGAAAACAGAAAAACAGGAGAAAAATCTCCTGATGTAGCGATTGTAGATTTTGACAGACCGGAAAACAACAGCTATGTGGCTGTATCGCAATTCAAGGTCCGCATACCCGGCACAGACAAGCATATTTATCCCGATATTATTTGCTTTTTGAACGGTTTGCCCGTGGTGGTGATTGAAGCTAAATCACCCAAAGCGAAAGAGCCCATACCGGAAGCCATTGACCAGTTGATGCGGTATTGCGAGCAACGCAATTACCAGCGCGAGGGAAATAAATCGCTATTTTATTTCAACCAGTTTATTGTAGCCACCAGTCGTCAAAAGGCAAAGTTTGGCACCATTACCACCACTATTGAAAAACACTTTTACCGCTGGACAGACCCCTTCCCCGCCACCATTGACGAACTCATTAACTATTGCAATCCACAAAAGCATTTGTTTGTTGACGAGCAAAACAATGATGATGGCATAGAACCGGCACAACGCACATCACCCAACGACCAGCAACGCCTGGTTCACGGCATGTTGAAGCCCGAGAACTTATTGAGCATTATTCGCAGCTTTTCCGTTTTTAGCACCGACAGCAAAGGCAATGTTGTTCGCATTGTAGGAAGATACCAACAGTTTCGCGCAGTAAAGAAAACGGTTCACCAACTGCTAAACGGCACAAACAAACACGAAAGAGGTGGCATCATTTGGCATACACAAGGTTCAGGAAAATCACTGACAATGATTTTTCTCATTAGGGAAATGTGGTTACACCCCAAATTACAGTCGTATAAAATCGTTTTGCTAACAGACAGAACACAGCTCGATGATCAAATAAAAGAAACCGCACAGGGTGTTGGATTTACCATTAACGACCCAAATACAATTTCAAAAGTTAAAACTGCTTTGCGTTCAAATTCATCTGAAATTGTTTCGTGTATGATTCATAAGTTTCAGGAGCGCGAATTGGCAGAAGCTTTTCCCGAATTGAACAAAAGTGAAAATATCTTGATATTGACTGACGAAGCTCACCGTTCACAGTACTCGCTTTTAGGTGCAAATCTTGATCGCGCTTTACCTAACGCCACCAGAATCGCCTTTACTGGGACACCAATAGAAAAAACTGAAGAAACCTTTGGTGATTATATTGACAAATACACTATGAGGCAAGCCATCAAGGATGGCGTAACGCTTGAGATTGTATATGAAGGTAGAACCCATAATGCTGAAGTCGAAGACAAAGCTGGAGCTGACGCAAAATTTGAAGATGTGTTCAGCGATTACAACCTGAATGAACGGCTACAGCTTTTGGGTTTTGGATCAAGAGAAGCTTATTTGGAGGCAAAAGAAACCATAAAAGACAAAGCCAAAGACATGATGCGGCACTATATGTCGCAAGTGTTTCCTAATGGTTTCAAAGCTCAAATCGTAACCTGTTCAAAAGAAGCAGCACACAGATACTATGAGGCAATTAAAGAAGAAATTAATAACCTTGTTACTGAACTTAAAATCAACAATCCAAACAATATCAATATTGATGTGTTGGAAAACATGAAAGCCGAAGTGGTGCTTTCATCGGCTCACAACGACCCACCACATATTAAAGAACTAAGTGATAGCAGTAAGAACAAAGAAAAAATCGCCAGTTTTAAAATCCCGTTCGGCAAAGAAAAGGATGGAGTAAAAGGTGACGTAGGCGTTTTAATTGTTTGCGATATGTTGCTGACCGGTTTCGATGCTCCGATTGAGCAAGTGATGTATTTGGATAAAGTTATTGTTGCGCATAACCTATTACAAGCCATAGCGCGGGTTAATCGCGTTGACAATGATGATAAAGATGTTGGCTTTATTGTGGACTACGTGGGCATTGGACACCATTTGAAAAAAGCTCTGGACGTTTATTTTGAAAAAGAACAGCAAGAAGTGTTAAGCTGTATTACTGATCCGACAGAGTTATTCAAGGAGCTTGAAACTACCCATAATGAAGTTTGGAAGATATTCAAGCAAAATGGCATCGATGACCTTTCTGATTCAGACGCTTTCTATGACTTATTTTATGATGAGGATATTCGTTTTAAATTCATTGATGCTCATCGGAAGTTCATGCGAGCCATTGATAATGTTTTCCCACGTAAAGAGGCTCTGGACTATGTAAAAGACATGTTCCGTTTCACGGAACTGAATGTATTGGCAGGACAACATTTCAGGGATTCGCGTATGAGTATGAAAGGTATTCCAGCCAAATTGCGAAGCATTACTGATGAATTTCTGAAATCACGAGGCATTGAGCAAAGAGTTGAGCCCATTTCCATCATGGATGAAAACTTTTTTGATCACGTAAAAACGAAGCAACGCACAAAGACCAAAGCAGCAGAAGTAGAACACGCCATTCGCCACTTCATTGACATAAACATAAACGAAGATCCTGAATTGTATGCTTCTTTTGCAGAAGCTTTGGCCGAAATACTTCGGGAGTTTAAAAACAACTGGGATGAGATTTATAGGCGTTTGGAAGAGCTGCGGAAAAAAATTATTGACAAGGAAAAAGAACCCACCTATGGTTTGCACCGCAAAAAGCAAATGCCCTTTTTCCGTATCTTCAAGAAAGAATTTTACGGAGATAAATCTGATTTAAGCGATGATGAAATCACCGTTTTAGTCGGTCTTACAAAAGAAGTCTTTGAAAAGGTAAGGCTGGAGATAGGCGCCATAGGCTTTTGGCGTAATATCCCTTCACAAAACCGATTAAAAGGCGAGATTGTTGATATTCTCATATCAGAAGAGCAAGGGTTAATGAAGAACATTCCGGGTATTTTTGGAAAAAGAAACGAAATCGCTTCCAGAATAATGGAACTGGCTAAATCCAATCACGATATAATTTTATACGCTGAGTAACTATGCAAATTGAGTATTCCATAAAATATTCCAACCGCAAAACACTCAGTATAATTATCGAGCGTGATAGACGTGTTGTTGTTCGTGCGCCCATGAATACAAGCAAAGAACTAATCGAAAAAGAAATCAGCAAAAGAAAGTTCTTGCTGTTTCAGAAAATAAATCATCCGCAGAAATATGAAATTCCCAAACCGAAAAAAGAGTTTGTATCAGGAGAATCATTATTGTTTTTAGGCAAACATCATAAACTTGAAGTGGTTTCGGATGAAAATGAGGGAATCCTGTTTGACAATAAATTTTACATCAGTAAAGCAAACCAAAATAAGGCAGATCAGCTATTCAGAAAATGGTACATGAAGCAGGCCGAGGAGAAGATCATTCCAAAAGCAAAACTCCACGCCAGGAACATAGGTGTCCATTACAAAGCCATCAAAATTCTGGATTTGAAATATCGCTGGGGTTCCTGCACGCCAAAAGATAATATCAACTTCAACTGGAGACTGGTTAAAGCCCCGGTTTACGTAATTAATTATATTATCGTTCACGAACTGGCTCATCTAATTGAGCCAAACCACACACCCAAATTTTGGAACATTGTTTCGGTTCAGTTACCCCATTATAACAAAGCAAAAGACTGGTTGAAAGATAATGGGCACTTGCTCGAATGCGAGTTCTAAATTAATTTTCGTCATAGTTTCATATACACATCAGCAATCTGCTTTTCAGTAATGCCAATGTATTTTCTGGTAACACGTATACTCGAATGTGAAAATATTTCGGACAGATATATTAAGGCTCTTTCACTTTTATTATCCATCTCCCACACCCGCTTCCCAAATGTCTTGCGAAGGGTATGGGTTGACCCGTTCTGAACCCTCACATTATACCGCGTAAATATTTTGTGAAGTTGTCTGTTGGCAAACTGAATGGAGATGGGTTCGCCTATCCTATTTGAAAAGATATACGAATCCTCCATAAACTGACCTTGTCTGGTTAATTCATCTGCAACAAACTTGAACGCATCCCGCAGATATTGATTAAGAGTTAATCTCCTCTTTTTACCAGTCTTTTTTTCTATTACTGTCAGAACTTCTTTATTCATTACTTCTGACCATTTCAACCGAAGAATATCTCCAGCCCTTAAGCCGAGATAGCATCCGGCAGCTATAAACAAGTATTCACGGTATTGACCATCATTCCGTAATCGTGTTAAAAGTCCCAGCATTGTATTCCACTCAATGCCCGAAGTAACTGTAGTTCTTTCTTTTATGCTCATAGTAATAAATATTGATTTGAGCTAATCTACCAAACGAGTTGACAAGTTTCACTTTCTGCACAAAGTGAAACTGAATGCTGAATTGCCACTGTTTGGCTTTCAACAGCTTATGGTTTATCCGTCTTATCCTGTCATATTTTTTGTTTCACTTTCATCACAAGGACGCAATTAATGAAACCGTTTCGGACTAAACCCACCTTAACTGTAAGAATCTGGAAATATATAGAAGGAAAGAGTGAAACATTTCTACCACCTCGAAATATACTTTCCGTTATGAAAACATACTACATACCCGAAGGATTAGACATAGACACAATCCTAAAACAACATCCCGTGTCTTTTAAATGGCACCCTGATTACTTTGCATATCTGTTGGGACAGATCAACGAGGTAGCCTCTAATATCCGGGACACGATCGATGATGATGGCTATGTGCCGTTATATGCCCCATTCCTTAAGCTAAGAGTTCATAATTACAATGAGTACATGGATTATCTGGTTGATGCAGGTATCATCGAAAGAACCGACACATACCAGGCAGGAGAACGAAGCAAAGGTTATCGCTTTGCACTGCCCTACAGAAATCAACCTTTGAAACCTGTTCAAATATCAAAGTACACACTGCTGAAAAAAATCAAAGCGCAAAACGCCTATGACAAGGGGATGAAGGCAAAGTATGATTACCTGTATAAGTGGTTTACTCCTGAACTGACAATCGACTTCAACAAGGCAGAAGAAGCACTCGAATTGATTAAAATTGAAAACATACTACGGTGTAAACCTAACCCGTTCGAGAAATATAACGCCCACTGGACAACCGCAGCCAAAATACGCGACAAAGAATTTCACTTCAGAGTGGACACGGTAGCCGGCCGCTTACACACAAACCTGACCACATTGAAAAAAGAGTTACGTCCGTTTATTAGTTATGACGGAATGACTCTGGCAAGCATTGATGTTGTGTCATCCCAACCCACACTGATATCTGCATTACTGTCGCCAACATTTTATGAAAAGCATGGTGACGAAACAGTTTCATTTTTGGACACAATTGCACCGATAAGAAAAATGATTGATTTGCCCTCGGTTTGGAAACATATAAAAGAAAACTATCCGGACACGGAACTGTTCAGAACGGATGCTCTGAATGATTTTTATACTTCATTTCAGAAAAGAGTAGGCGAAAAGATCAACGGATATGAAGTAAGCCGCGGTGATATAAAGAAATCGGTATTTCAGGTTTTGTACAGTCATAACAATTTCATAAACCAGAAGAATGCCTGGCTTAAACGACTGTTTAAGGAAACGTATCCCGGAACATATTCAATTTTGGAGGCATTTAAGAAAGAACCAAAGGCATTACCGCTGCTTATGCAAAATCTGGAAGCCCAGTTGGTTTTAGATCGCGTAGCAAAGGCTGCCGCTAAGCATGCACCCGGCATGCCCCTATTTACGGTGCACGACAGTATAGTCGTTCCGTTTAAAGAAGCGGGCTGGTGTATGGAATTGTTCAGGAATGTGTATAAAAACACTATTGGGATTATCCCAAATTTAAGAGTGGAGATATGGGCTCACTCTCAACAATCCACCTGATGTTCACTTCTAAGGGTCATGTGTTTTGGAGTCTTGGGGTCTGTGGTCTTAAAGTTTAAAAGTATTGGTAGTAGTAAAAAAAAAAAAAAAGAGATGACAGGTGTGTACCTATGTTTCCAAAAAATAAAAAAGAGAAAGGGTGCCCACCCATTTTACCATTTTGGATATCACTTTATCACTTTATGGGTTGTTGCCTGGGGACACTAATGAGCTTCATGCCAGTTAGCACCGGCATTAATATTCACAACCAGTGGCACAGATAATTCTGTGATATGCTCCATTGCATCCTTGATTAGCGGCAAAACAATTTGTACTTCGCTATCGGGTGACTCAAAAACCAGTTCATCATGGATTTGTAAAAGCATTTTAGTTCTATATGTTGTCAGAATCTCATTTACCCGTTTCATTGAAAGCTTGATAATATCTGCCGCTGTACCCTGCACCACTGTATTTACAGCCGCACGTCTCGCGTAGTTTCTGTCAGATTTCTTCATCGAATAAATCTCCGGTATGTTTCTTCTACGCCCAAACTTTGTGCTCACGAAACCGGTATTCAGTAGTTGAACCTCGCACTTTTGCACGAATGCTAAAATCCCCGAAAACTCCGAAAAATATTTGCTAATGTAGTTTCTCGCGTCATCTTCCGAAACAAGCTTACCAGTAGATAATGTTAGTGATTCGGCCAAACCCTTTGCCGACATCCCATATACGATTCCAAAATTAATGCCTTTCGCAATCTTTCTGCGTGGATCATCATCCTTTATATCATTTAGATTAATTCCGAATATTCGGGATGCAGTTACCTTGTGAACGTCTATTCCAGAGTTAAATGCTGCAATCAAATTCTCGTCTTGACTTAAGTCAGCAATTACACGCAACTCTATTTGAGAATAATCTGCAGAAATAATCTTACAACCATCGGGCGCACAAAATACTTTTCTTAGAGAGCCACCGGTATTGTCACCCGGTGAAGGAATATTCTGAAGATTGGGGTTGCTGGAGCTGAGTCTCCCGGTTTCTGTTCCTGTCTGATTTAAAGATGTGTGTATCCGCTCTGTTTTGGGGTTTATGTTTTCTGGCAAACCATTAATATATGTCCCCAATAACTTAGAGGCCTTTTTATATTCAATTATCAGCGGAACCACGGGATGTGCACCAGACAACTTACGCAATACATTCTTCCCGGTTGAATATTCACCGTTTTTACCCAACTCACCCACAGGTTGTAATCCGAGTTTTTTAAACAGCAGTCCGGCAACCTGCGCGGTGCTATTAAGATTAATTTCTTCACCAGTAAATAATTTAACCTTGACTTCTGTCTCTGAAATCACTGACTGAATTCTATTACCTAATTCAGAAAGTGCATTCAGATCAATCTTTACTCCGTAATATTCCATATTAGCCAATACCTTGATCAGCCCGCTTTCAATAGAATTATACACTTCGTACAAACCAGTAGTTTTTAGTTCATCGTCCAGAATGTTGAATATTCGTAACGTCTGGTCTGCATCCTCACACGCGTAGTTACACAACCGATCAATATTTACACTGCGGATACCAATCTTTTTATCAGCTGCGATCAGGTCAGAATATTCCACCTGCTGATACGCGAGAAGTTTCCTTGACAATTCCTTTAATCCTTTCTTCTTTTCATCGGGATGTAATAAGTGATACATCACCATTGTGTCCATTATCTTTCCGGCCACATTTATCCCATAATCAAGAAGAACCTGAAAATCAAATTTGAAATTATGTCCGACTATGATTTTCTTTTCATCATCGAAAATTGGCCTCATAACCTGTAACCACTTTAAAGCGACTTCACGTACTTCCGGTAGAGAAACAAAGCATGCCATACCTTCCTTTTGCGAAAACGCAATTCCAACCAAATCCACACCATGAGGATCAAGTGAATCCGTTTCAATGTCAACAGAAACGATACTACAATCCTTTAACTCATCCACCAGCTTACCCAATTCTTCCAAATTATTTATTAACCTGTACGAATGGCTCACCTGTTCGAGTTTTTTCATTTCAGTTTCCGCTGGATTGGTTTTTGACACAACGGGAATCGGCACTGTAGATGGCTGAATTTTTGTATCGGTTATTTCTATGAATTCTTTCGAATTAGCTGGCATTTCAATGAAAGTCAAGTTCCGATGCAGTAAAAACAGCTTTACTTTGGAAGTAAATCGGTTGGTTGACCTGTAATATTTTTTCTGATCAGGATGATCACCAATAAACTCCTTGTAAGTAGACTTTTTGTGAAATTTTCTGATACCTGAATTTAATTTCTCTTCTAAAAATTCAACCAACTCAGGGCCCAGTTCACGCTGTAACTTTTTCTCCTGAATATTTATTTTTGGTGGCTGTATAATTCCCTTTTGCAAATACAACTGACAGCACCTGAACATAAAATTGTAGAACCTATTATACTCGTTATCGTCCCAATCCTCAAAAAAGCGATGTTTGAAATCATCAATTGGCTGTCGGTGCAAGCCATAAAAATCTGACACTTCAAATTCAGAAATTCTTCTTTCAGAACTTTCACCAGCGGGAGATTTAATCGGTACGTTTGTAATCATCACCAACTTTGGTGCGTCTGAGAATTTTATTAGTTCCTCCTTTTTGTGTTTTTTGTTTACAACCCAATCATCAGTGATATGATTATAAAATGTTTCAAGATTTTCATTGTGCCGAATATCGTTGATAACAACAATATCAGTACTGTGATCCACGCGCTGATATGCAAAGTCTCCCTGACTTTTAAATATTTTTCCGGGAATTGTTACCGTTGACCTTATATGCGAAAGAGCAATGCCAATCAGACTCTTACCTGATCCTCCATTGGCATCATCGACATCTGCCAACTTTTCATCAATGAATATGACAGCTTTAGATTTCGTTGGATCTTTGTACCTGTGTATAAGATAACCGATTATTGAGCACAGCGATTGAAACCTTTCGTCATCATTCCGGCAGATGTTATGTAAGAATTGTTCGAATACAGCCAATGTATCTGAACCAACAAGGTTAACTTCCCTCGGATTCACTGAACTTTTCCAAATAAACGAGTGCTGTCCAATTTCTGCGTAGTCGCATAAGGTTATACTTTCACCAGTAACTTTCACAAAACCATTCCTGAAATAGAAGTAAACATGGCGGGAAACGTAAAGATGAAAGGTTACGTTTTCAAACAAATCGAGGGTGGCAAGCTTGACATCATTTACGTAAGTCTGTATTCCGCGATAGAATACGTTGAGCAAATCGCCCCTTGACGCACCATTCCCGATATCCTCTGGTAGATGCTGAATATATTTCACGATAAAACGAAGAATATCATCTTTATCTACTTCAACCATTAACCTACCAGTTGTTTGAACCAACTTTCTTTTACCGTTCTGATCTATCCAGAAAAAACCTTTTTTAAGAAGAAATGCGATTAACCCGGCATGGTGAATTTTTATATCCCCATCATGCGAAATCCAATAAAAGTGTCGGTAGATGGGCTTATTCGATTCAGAATTTTTGTCGTTTTTCATTGGTTGCTAAAAAAGTGCGTGTGCATTCGTGACCTGATTATTTGGATTAACAATTACACCCAGAATCAGTACCTTGTAATCAATGCCTGGCATTATTGACTCCACTTTGTCCGCAATTAGTTCAACCGGAATGGGGAGACAAACGTTATTCCTTGTATTAACTATCTTAACTTGCCTTGATCCATTTGGTGTAATTACTTTCACGGGCAATCCATTTGGTAGTACAGAAATATCAAGCAGGGGGTACAAGTGACCTTTAGTCACTTTTACCACGTGTCTGTTCCGTATCTTACCCACACGACCTCGAACTGGTACTGGTCTTGGGAGAATTATTTCCCTTGAGGGGACATCAGGAAACTCATTTATTTTCATTTTCATGGTGTGAAGAATTTAAGATGCGAAATGAAAGCAGCCTGTCTCCAGTATGACTGAAAACAGGCTGCATGAATACATCGGCACCGATCAGCCTACGATCATCTTACTAATTTTTACCGGGAGCTTCAGTCCGGGAGAAGGAAGAGGTATACCCTTTGGTAGATACTTTGCCGGGAAGTAGAGTCGCTTATTTTTAAGGGTGCGGGCATAACCAATAAATCGCATACCGTTTGATAATATCAAGACTACTTGTTCCCTTTCATTCATCTCCGAGAAGCGGATCGGAAAATGGCTCTCAACATCAACGGCACGCACTGTCAACCCCTCACTCGCATTCTGGCTGTAGCGTGACGTTAATACTGTTGTTACTTCTTCATTAGGAGTGTAAACCCGCACAAATCGATTCGGATCAACATTTGGCGACCAGCTCGACCTGCCCGAGCCCTGCACGAAGTCACCGAACGGAGATTCTCCATCCTCAATTGTACATTCCTGTTTGGATTCCGCCACATCTTGCGGCTGTTCCTCATTTGTGTTTCTGTTTTCCATGTTTTGTTTTTTATTTGTAGGTAGAGATTTCTTTCGCAGCATTTTTTTCTGTGAGTTCCGTGAGTTCAGCTTGGGACGAGCATCTACTACTGGCCATGTACTGTAATAAGTCCTCCCTTCGGAATGACAATCTTGCTCCCTGTTTATAGTAGGGTATCAATCTGTGCCGAACCATCCAGTATACTGTGCTTACTTTTCTTTTAAGAATTGCTGCTGCCTGTACAGCGTTTACATACTGCGCTTCTTCCTTTCCGGTAATGGAAATCTCGCTTAACCGCAATTCAGCTAAAACTTCCCGTAGTGCTTCCTTGATGACTCCTTTTATTTCTTCACTATTCATACCCCCGAAATAACAAATACCAATCCACACCACTATTTCGTTATTTTCGGATTTTTAGGGAGCATTTTTGTTCTCACGTATAAATAATGATTATCCGAATTTTGTGTATTCGGCATCTATTACTAAACCAATAGGAATAAAACAAAACGACCCGCTACCAGTCATCGTTTCACTGGAGACAGGTCAAACGTAATTTTCCGAAAATACCGAAGGGTTACTCTAAAGATATTTTATTAGCAGCTTCCAACTTTTTCAGATCAACAACTTTAGAGTATATCTGCGTAGTTTGAATATTCTTATGCCCAAGTAGCTTCGAAACAGTATAAATATCGGTACCCAATGCGAGTTGGTTGGTTGCGTATGAATGACGAAAACAGTGGAAATTTATTTTCTTCTCAATACCCGCCCTCTTTACCCATTCTGCTAACCATTTGTTGTTTGTGGCAGAATACTTCAAGCCGGTAAATATTTTATCGGCTTGATCTTTTCTTTCACCAAGCATTGCAATGGCTTCAGCCGAAATTGGCAACACTTCAATTCCTGCAGTTTTGTTTTGCTTAAAATGAATCGTATATCCCATCTCAGAGGAATGACGAATATTTTCCCACCTTAAATTTGTAATATCACCAAAACGCAAACCAGTCAGAGCAGAGAATAGAGCTGCTTTCTTCAATACAGAATTTTTACACTCTGTTCCTCTCAGTTTTTTAAGCTCGTCAATCGTGAGAAATTCCCTGTGGGTATCAACTTCCTTTATTCGCTCGACATATTCATTGAAATTTTTCTGAATTAATCCCTCCCTGTACGCCATCTTAAGTGCCGCTTTGAATCTATTAAAATAGGCAACGGCTGAGTTTTGATTCAATTTAACGCCAGGCGTTTTGATGGAATCAGCTTTAAGCAAGAACTCCCTGTAATGGATACACATAGTCTCGCTAAGCTCAGACAACCGAATATTCTTTGACCCAAAATACCTTTTAACATAATTGAATGCGCTTATCCATGTTTTATCCTTGTCCTTCTTTGCATCCACCTGCTCCGAAAAATATTGTATCAGTGATATTGATTTTCCTTTTTTCGAAATGAATCCATAGAACCCTCTCTGTAACTCGATTTGTCGTTGAGCCTTCATGGTTTCTGCCATTGCAATGGTTTCTTTGTTGTGAAGCTTCTGTAGTTGAGTCTTCGGGTTGGCGTAAGTGTATAGCTTCAGAAATTCGCGCCTTGTCTTTTTCAAAGTATCCGGGCGAATTAAAGGAGGGTAGTAGTCCAGATACAAACTCATCTTACCGCCCAACAATTTTTTCATTCTAAGATGTACCTTTTGCATAGCTATTCCTGAACAGTTATTTTTCCGATTATTCGCTCCAACTCATACCGGTTAACATAGTTTGTTCCATGAATTTTCTCTTTGGCAATACCATGCTTTTTTACAACCGCGTATAAAGTCTTTTCGGAGATCGGGTGCGAATTTAAAATCTGTGGGAAACTAATCATTTCGGTATTTTCGGTTTTCGCCATTTCAACATTCCCCATTTGTTCACTGAAATTGAGCATCTTTAATATTTCTTTTTTGCAGAACAGCGTCCTGTTCAACAATTTAATGGGTCTTAACCGTCCAGTATCAACCAGTCGGTAAATTGTACTACGACTTACCCGAAGTAGTTTAACAATTTCATCTACCGTAATAAGTTCATTGGATTTAATCAGTTCTATCGGCAACGATAATTTAGCAACTGTCTCCGCATGACTTTTTTTCTCCTTGATTTCCCGTTGCCGCTTTTTGTAGTTGCGTTTGGCGCATCTATCGCTGCAGAATCTGGTGACAGTGGTTTTTGCCGTGAAGATGTTTCCACAGTGGTCGCATACACGTTCTATTTTAATATTGCTCGACACAATTGTTGTATCAGGTTGTCTCAGCGTGTGTCAGTATGTCTCACGTTGTCTCATGTTTTCAACAAAGTCGTTTGGAGGTACAAACAGGTACAAATCGATGGTCGGAGGTACAAAAGAGGTACAATTTTATTCGCAACAATTCACCCTCTTTAGCAATGAATCGCAAACGAAATCATTGCAATTCATTGAAAATCAACTACTGGATTAAGATTTGTCGCGAATGGGCCGGAAACGTTAGGAGTTTCTCATTTCCCGATACAAAACCTCGAAAAGATATTCTGCAAAAGGTCGTCGGTGGTGACTTCGCCGGTGATGGTGCCCAGGTGATAGAGGGCGAGGCGGAGATCGGAAGCAATCATCTCGCCGCTGAAATTATTTTTTAATCCGTCGTTTACTTTTTCCAATGCACTCAGGGCATTCCGCAAAGCCTGCACATGCCGGGCATTGGTTACTACCGTTTCCCTCACCTGAAGGGCACGGGTGTCGAATACTTTTACCAATTCCCCCTTCAATTCGTCCAAACCTTTACGCTCCTTGGCTGAAATAAATAATATACCGGGGAAATCCTTAAACTCATTGCGGGTATATTCCTCGTCTTCCTTGTCTATTTTATTTCCCACCACAAGCAAATGGGCATTTTTATTGTGCTTGTTAATCTCGTTCAAAATGCCCCGCAACTCCGTGGCCGTAATTTCGTGTATGTCGAACAGGTATATTACAATACTGCTCTGCTTAATCTTTTCAAAGGTCCGCTCCACCCCGATGTTCTCTATTACATCTACGGTCTGACGAATGCCGGCGGTATCTATAAACCGGAATAAAATTCCGTCAATCACAATTTCATCTTCGATGGTATCGCGGGTTGTACCGGGAATTTCACTCACAATGGCCCGCTCCTCATCCAGCAGGGCGTTCAGCAAAGTGCTTTTGCCTACATTCGGTTTGCCCGCAATTACCACCGGAATTCCATTCTTGATTACATTACCCACCTCAAAACTTTCTACCAGACGCACTACTATGGTTCTTACCTTTTGCAACAGATTGCCCAGGTCTTTCCGGTCAGCAAACTCCACATCCTCTTCCGAAAAATCAAGTTCGAGTTCCAGCAGCGAGGCGAAATCGAGCAGGTGTTCCCGCAATACTTTTATTTTGGAGCTGAATCCACCCCGCATCTGTTGCATGGCAATCTGATGGGCCGTGGCCGAGGAACTATCTACCAGATCGGCTATGGCCTCGGCCTGCGACAAATCGAATTTACGGTTCATAAAACCCCGGAAGGTAAATTCACCGGGCTCGGCAATGCGGCAACCTTTCCGCTGCAGCAGCATCAGGGTTTGTTGTTGTATGTAGCGGGAGCCATGCACCGAAAGCTCTGCCACATCTTCGCCCGTAAAACTCTTTGGCCCGGGAAAAATCGTCAGCAAGGCTTCGTCGAGAATATAATCCCCGTCCATGATCTGAACCCGCATCAGGGTACGGGGCTTTAAGGCCGAAACGGAAACTTTTTTACCCTTACCGGCCTGCAGAATTTCTTCCATGGCGCCAAAAGTGCCGGGGCCGCTGATGCGTATAACCGCAATACCCCCCGTACCCGGTGGGGTGGAAATTCCGCAAATGGTGTCTTGGGAAAGCTGGTACATAAAAGCCTAAAAATAGGCAAATCCCCGGCATTAATTACCGGGTTTGAAAACCCGATTTTTTGCCTATTTTTACCCCTCAAAATAAAATGTATGAGCGTACTGGTAAATAAAAATTCGAAAGTAATTGTACAAGGGTTCACCGGAGGCGAAGGCACCTTCCACTCTACCCAGATGATTGAATACGGAACCAAAGTGGTAGGTGGAGTTACCCCCGGCAAAGGTGGCAGTAAGCACCTCGACCGTCCAGTATTTAATACCGTTGAGCAGGCTGTTAAAGAAACCGGTGCCGATGTGTCCATCATTTTTGTACCTCCTCCCTTTGCCGCAGATGCCATTATGGAAGCCGCTGAGGCCGGTATCGGAGTTATTGTTTGTATTACTGAAGGAATTCCTACCCGTGATATGATTGCGGTTAAAGAATATTTAAAAACCCGGCCTTCCCGCCTTATTGGTCCGAACTGTCCGGGTGTAATTACTGCCGGTGAAGCCAAAGTGGGTATTATGCCCGGCTTTGTTTTCAAAAAAGGAAACATCGGTATTGTATCTAAATCGGGAACCCTTACCTATGAGGCTGCCGACCAGATTGTAAAAGCCGGTTTGGGAATTACCACTGCCATCGGAATCGGAGGCGACCCCATTATTGGAACGACCACACGCGAAGCCGTAGAATTATTCATGAACGACCCCGAGACTCAGGGCATTGTTATGATTGGAGAAATCGGTGGAGGCATGGAAGCCGAAGCTGCCCGCTGGATTAAAGAAAACAACCGCAAACCCGTTGTCGGATTTATTGCAGGCCAAACTGCGCCTCCCGGCCGTCGCATGGGACATGCAGGAGCCATTGTGGGTGGAGCAGAAGATACAGCCGCTGCCAAAATGAAAATCATGCGCGAATGCGGCATCCATGTTTGCGAATCGCCTGCCACTCTTGGAAAAACCATGGCCGGTGTTTTGAAAAAGATTCCTGCCTGACCCTTTTTTCCATTATTAATGGAATAAAACCCGGAAGCTTTTTTGCATCCGGGTTTTTTGATTTTCCAAATTTCCAGTTTGTTTTTTGTTAATTGCTTTACTTTCAAGGTTTTAGCTCAGATAGTTAATTTTTAAAAAACTTTAAAATTAGAGTGGTTTTTATAAATTTGCCATGACCGATTAAACCGTTCAAGTTGAAAGCATACGTTCCCCAATTTAAGCTCCTGTTCTGCCTGGTAACGGCCTTTTCATTTTTAACAGGAACATCCCAGAATATTAATTCCTATACCCCGGCACGATCCACGGGTGTGGTTTACAATTCTGTATTCTCCACTGCGAGTCCGGTTCCGGCCTGGAGAAACACAGGACCTTTTTCGCAGGATGATAACAGATCCTTTCCCATTCCCATAGGTTTTGATTTCTGGTACGATGGGGTAAGGTATACGGAGTTATCGGTAAGTACTAATGGCTTTGTGGATTTTTCTTCTTCAACTTCCAATGGAACCGGCGCCGGTGCTTACGGATATCAAAACAGCGCCTATACAGGGGATGGGTCGGGAACCTGGAATGCACTTGCGGTGATGTACGACGATTTGACGGCACAGGGCGGAACAGATCCCCTTGGTAACAGCATACGATATCATTTAACAGGCACAGCCCCAAACAGGATTTTCACGGTTGA
>ERZ869936.124-NODE-124-length-102977-cov-7.415217_pt1 | contig 102977 bp, 93 predicted proteins | sample MGYA00520876_ERZ869936 | MGnify/ENA primary metagenome ERZ869936 (study PRJEB32218, sample SAMN09650985) | biofilter metagenome | isolation source: enrty point of leading RO module | place: Saudi Arabia: Thuwal, RO plant located on Red Sea | collected 2016-02-17 ...
GGTGGCCTAATTTCAAGCGTTAGTTTTTTCTGCCAATGAAAGAAAGTTGGGTGGGGGTGTGGATGTTGTCGCGCGCGGGCGCAATCGAAGAGCCTTTGCTGGCGCTGCGGGTTGGTGTGGGTGCGGCGCGAGTTTTTCGCGCGCTGGCCTAGAAACGCATCTTGACAGGGGGTCGGCGTAACGCGCAACGAACGCGCGCGAAGTTGATCGGTAGGTCCGGCACGCTGTGCCTGACACAGGAACTGCTCGTGTCATGCACGGGGTGCATGACCTACCACTAGCTGGGGCGCCGCACCAGGTAAACCGGCGAAACCATCCGTCGAAATCGTGAGGACCGAAAGCATCCCAGGGGCGTTGCCCCAGGCTGGTATGAAGCGCACCTTCGGTGCTCGGCGGCGTGTCCGGCGAACCGATCGGATTGTAAGGCGATGCCGGCGCGCCAGCTCAGTGCGCCTTAGACGCACGTCCCGCGCGGAGGCGCTGCGCTCGTGCTTGAACTGATCGCAACGTGTTATCCAGTCGGCTGCTTGACATTTGATCGAACCTCATTAAACTTCGTGTTCTTCGCGACCGGCAATGTCCGCGTGAATTGACAAAATGCCGTAGATCGTGTGGTTTGACTGCCCAGCCGAAGGAGGGAAGCAATGCGTTGTTCTTGGATGGTTGCATTAGCAGTGGTAGCGGGATGCTGGATCGGGTCGGTCAGCGAGGTGCAGGCTGGTGGCCGCCACAGGAGATGTGACACATGTTACGCGCCGGCGGCTTCGTGCGACGAATGTGCGCCGAGCGAGCCCAAGATGGTCGAGAGGACGATCATGGTGCCACAAACGGTCACGGAGAAACGCAAGATTCATCGCAAGGAGTACAGAAACGAAACACGCGAGAAGACCGTCACCGTTGTTAACCGCGTGCCGAAAACTGAATCGGTCACCCGCGAGTACACCGTGATGGTGCCCAAGAAGATGACCAAGACGGTCGAGTACCAGGTCTGCAAGCCTGTGGTCAAGGTAGAAACGCGCGAATACACCGTGATGGTCCCGCACAAAGAGCAGCGCGAGGGCGTGCGTCACGTTTGCAAACGCGTGCCGGTGGAAAAGACCAGGAAGATTACCGTCGACGAAGGCCATTGGGAGGAGCAAGCTAGCGAATGCGGAGACGGCGATGATTGCGGCGATGGTTGTGGCGGTTGCGGACACCGGCGCAAGCGTCGCTGGTGTGGATCCTGCGGCGCATCGTCAGGCTGCAACGTGTGGGTGCCCAACGTTGTGGAAAAGGAAGTCACCTACACCTGCTACCAGAACGTTACCGAAGAGCAGCCCTACACCTACCACGTCACGGTTTGCAAGCCAGAGAAGCGAACCCGCGAGGTTGAGTTGACGGACTACGTCATGGAGCCGAAGACGAAGGAAGTCACTTACACCAAGTACGTGGCAGAGAAACGGTCGAAGACCTGTGACGTGACGCGCTACGAGTGCGTTCCGACTGAGAAGACCGTCAGTTACACGGTTTGCGTGCCCCACCATGTCGAGAAAGAGGTCGACGTCGAGGTGATCAAGATGGTGCCCAAGACGGTCCTCGTACCAGAGGATTGTGGCGGGGGTCGCTCGTGCTATCGCGGCCGACGATGCCGCGGCTGCTGAGCCGAGCAGAATCCCAACATTTCAGGGCCGAGGAGTGGGCCAGCGCGCCTGCTCCTCGGCCTGTTCTTTTCGGCGGAGCTTAGGTTGTATCTCGAGCCCGAAGCGGGTTCGAGCCACGCTGCTTGGGCTTGGATCGGTGGTCCGAGGATGGCGATCCGTAGATTCTCGGTTACGATAGAGCCATGCAACGAAACCCATGTGCCACGCGACGAGGACGTTTTGGATTCGCGCTGGTCGTGCTGGTGTGCGCGACCGGCTGGTTGTCGTACCCGGCGGCTGCCCTGGAACCGGGCGAGGACCACGACGCGCCGGCCAGTGAGAAGCCGGCCGATGAAAAGCCGGACAGTGAGACGCCGGATGGGCCACCTGAGGTGAGCATCACGCGGGCTGATTTGGCAGCCTCTTACCTGCGCCTCGAAGAGGCTTTCTTTGCGCGCCGGCCGCCGGCTGAAGAGACGGCGAAGATCAACGTGGCGTTCGACGACGCCACCCGTTCGTTTTTCCTGGGAAACAACGCCCGGGCGATTGCACAGATCGATCGCCTGGCCGACTCGCTGGCGGCGGAGGAGCTGAGCCCGGCCGAACGGGCTTTGAGCACGCTGAAAGTCGGAATCGAGCCGCCATGCTGGCCAGCGGGTCAGCCGGTCGAGGCGGTTTGTCGGTTGGTCTCGATCTATGCGCTTCCATCAGAGGACCCGGTTCAAGCCGACTTGCGTTTGACCGTCGAGAGTCCGACGGGGGAGACCATCGCCAGCGTGCCGCTGCAATTGACCTTCGGTGCGGAGCACCTGGTTGATTTGAGCGTTCCCCTCGCGGTTCACGGTGGGCGCCTTTCGCTCGGCTTGCAACGCGTGACGTTGACCAGCGGCAAGGATCGCAGCTTGCCGGTCGGCCGAGTTCACGTCATTGCAGGCGAACCGATCGACGAGCAGCGCAAGGCCCATGAGCAGCGCCTGGCAAAGCTCGAACCGAGCACGCCGGCGGCGGCCCAAGCAATTGCCATTTGCCGCGCTCGCAATCGGTTGCTCGACAGCCGTCCTTCGGAAGATAACTCGGCTCAGTTTCTTTCGGATCTCAACGCCTTGGCAGCGGACGTGGCAGCGGAAGTTCGAGCGCTCGAAGCGGGGAAGCAACCGTATCTCAGTCGCCAGGGTGATACCTGGCGCGCGCTTCCGGTCGGAAAGCGCGAGATTCCGTTGCGGCTTTATGTTCCCAAACTGACCGAGCAGAAGGCCGCGCCCTTGCTCGTCGTGCTGCACGGCATGGGCGGGGATGAGAATATGTTCTTCGAGGCGTATGGCGCGGGCGTTGTCAAACGAATCGCCGATGAGAAGGGGCTGATCGTCGCCTCGCCGCTTACCTACAGTTTCGGCGGCAGCGTCAAAACGCTTGAGGCCCTCGTCGATGCGCTCCAGCACGACTACTCGATCGACCGTGACCGGGTTTACGTGCTGGGCCACTCGATGGGTGCCGGCACGGCGGCAAGTCTCGCCCGGGGCAATGCCGACACGGTCGCGGCGGCGTGCTGCATCGCCGGCGGCCGGTTTCAGGCAGCGCCCGACTCGGCACCCATCCTGGTCGTTTCGCCAGCGCTGGACGGTATCGTGCCACCGAAGCGCGTGCAAGACGCTTGCCAACAAGCGATCTCTGCCGGGATGCCGGGCGAACTGAAGATCATGCCCGACTACGGCCACACGTTGTCTGTCGGCGCAGTTCTTCCCGAGGCGATCGACTGGCTGCTGGGCCATTGATGGCCAAACGTTCGACTTGGTCGCGGGCAGCGTCGACGGGGTAGGCACCAGGTTGTGTCTCGCACGTGCGATCTCGTGCCGTGCCCTTTGGCCGACGAGCCACTTACGAGACGCATCCTAGACGCTGCAGTTTGCGTGCGCCGTGCGAACAAACGAAGACCCCTCGCTTGCGCCTCCAGTTGGCGTGACGACGTTGGCGACGCTTCGCGTTGGCGCGCTGCGGCTTTATCGCGCGACCCATGTTACTTGTGGTTCAGGCACCCTGCCTGCCTGACAGATCTGCTCGCTTCTCGAGGCGCGAAGCGCGACTCACGTGCACGACGGCCGCGGCCCGTCATGCACTTGGCGTTTCCATGCTCAGAGCCGCGCGATTGCCGGGGACAGAATCGCAAGCGATGCCACGGGCCATAGCGTGACCGCTGCGTCTGTGGGTCGTCGATGGACCAGTCTTCGAAGCCAGCCGCCCAAGCCGAGCGTTCGGACCTTGGTCGGGTCGCCCTGCAAGAAGCGCCCGAGATCCTCGGCCAGGAGTTGGGCTGTCGGGTAGCGGGCGTCTGGGCTTCTGGCTAGGCACTTGAGGCAAATTGCCTCGAGATCTGGCGGGACCGTACGCCGGAGCGTACGTGGTTCAGTCGGCTCGTTCAGCAAGAGGTGACGAAGCGTATCGACTTCCGAGGTTCCACGATGCGGAGCGACTCCGGTCAGCAGCTCGTACAACACGGCTCCCAGTGCGTAAACGTCGGTCCGAGCGTCGACTTCATCGATCCGCCCATCGGCTTGCTCAGGTGCCATATAGGCTGGCGTGCCGATGATGGTGCCGGCAAGCGTCTCATCGTCCGAGTCGGAGAGCTTGGCCATGCCGAAATCGGTCAACTTCGCACAAAGCTCTGAGACGTCGATGGATTCGGAAATGGTGCCGCGCGAAAGTTCGATACGAATGTTTTCTGCGCGCTGCCAGTCGAATGCGGCGCAGTCGGAGTCTGGGCAGGTCAACAGTACGTTGCTGGGCTTGATGTCGCGGTGCAGTACGCCGCGGCTGTGCGCATGGTGGACGGCCGTGGCCAACTGCCGAAGCAGCGTTGCCGCCTGATGCGGCGGCAGCAGATCCTTGCGGCTTTGAAGCCACTCGGCAAGCGTAGGTCCCACGCAGAGCTCGGACACGAGGTAGCACAGCCCCCCGTGACACCCCACCTCGTAAAGCGGCACGAGGTGGGGATGATTGAGACGGGCCGCGGCCCGCCCCTCGCGCAGGAAGCGGCGTTGTAGGGGACTGTCGGGCAAGAGTGTTCGCCGCGGAATCTTGATGGCCACGTGACGTCCCAACTCGAGGTCTTTGGCCAACAACACGATCCCCAAGCCACCATGTCCCAACTCGCGCTCGATCTGGAAGCGCCCGATTGCTGTCGGATACGAATCAGGTGCAGCGTCAACGCTCGATGTCTCAAAATCGATCGTTTCCCGTTCGAAGGCCTTTTTCGCGGCTTCGGACGGTGACAGGTCCGATCCGCGCGTGGTACCCGCCGGCCCGTCCCCCGCGTCGCGCGAGTTGTTTCCAGGTAGGCTCATCGTCGAAGTTTCCCGCAGTGCATTCCACGGTCAAGCGGTCTTGCTTGCTTGGGAGTCGTACTTTCGGCGACGCGCTGTGGGATGGTTCGATGCGACGCCCACGGTCTGGGTGATAGAGGGTCCTGCCGCGCGACATGTGGAGTACCGACACTTTAGTTAGGAGGTTGCCGAGGCAACCGCTTCGGGACTGCAGAAACTGCAAGTGTGCCCGTCATGCTGATAGTGGTTGGTCGTACCTGTCAGCGCGGCAAGACGGTTTCAATCATGATCGCAGTCTTACGCACGGCGTGCAGATCACGTCGATGGTGCGTCGGCTGCGAGCCGTTTGGTGGCAATGAACGTCGCGAGTTAAACGGGTCCTCCCAAGAGAGCTGGTATGCCGAGTTCGTCGTTTTTCAGGTCACCATTGTGCAACTGCGAGATTCTCTCGACAATTTCCTCGCGCATGATGGAAACTCCGGCCGGCGCATCGATCCCTAGGCGGACGCGACCGCCGCTGGTTTCAATAACAGCAATTATAATGGACTGGCCGATGACGATTCGTTCGCCTTCCTTGCGACTTAGTACCAACATGATTTGCCTCCTTGTTTCGTTTGATGCGTCGCGTGATCGACTTGAACAGCGCTCAGTGGCTTATGCCATGGGATGGCACCACCGCGTCACGCCGACTTGGTTCTGGACTTCGGTAACTCCGGGCGTGTGCATGGCGAGTTCTTGTGCCACTTGTTTGAGGTGGTAGGTCGGGAGGGTTCCCGAGATCGACAGGATCCCTTGGTTGAACCGGCACGACAGTCCCCACAGAAACGGATAGCCGCTGCGGCGCAACCTTGTCGCAACGATTTCCGCCGGGTCCTCGTGTACCAGGTCGACGGCGGTCCGGCGCTCAGTGTGTTCTTCAAACATCAGTTGGGTCATCGTTCAGCCCTCCGCAGCAATCTTTCAATACAACGCTCTCTTGGCGGTAATCACCCAATACGATTGTTTCTTGCCGGGACCGGGGAGAAAATCGGGGATTTGCCTGTTGCCGCGTGGTGGAATCCGCCATCCCAATGCGCGCACCGGGGCGATAGCGTCCCGTAGACAGAATCGGCCGGTCGCGCATAGAATCGATCGTGCCACGCCAAAAGCACGCCTTCTCAGGAATTGGCACGGACCGCAGTGTTTTTGGCGAATCGCTCGATGCCGTTTCAGCAGCAGTCCAGCATGCGGGTGTTGGCTGATCTCTAGGGTAAGCGGCCATGGTATGGTCCAAAGAACACCAAGCGTACGTTCTCGCGGCCAGCGTTGCGTTGGCAGTTCTCTTCTTTCGTTACGGACTGTTCCATGTGCTGGGCGAGCGAGCCGTGCTCTTGCCATTTGTGTTGGCCGTCGTGCTGGCGGCGTGGTGGGGCGGGCTTGGTCCGGGTTTGTTCGCGACGGGTCTGTGCGCCGTGCTACGCGCGCTGCTGATCGAGCCGCCGCTTTGGTCGTGGAACAGCACCACCGTTCTGGACGGCGTCAACGTCCTGATATTCGTGTTGATCGGCGTCACGACGAGCGTGTTGTGCGAGAAGCTGCATGCCACGCGGCGTCGCGAAATCGAACTGCGATCACGGATGCTGGCCGTTGCCGCGGAAGAAGATCGGCGAATCGGCTTCGAGCTGCACGACAACACGCAGCAACAATTGACCGGCCTCGGTTTGCTCGCCCAGAGTCTGGCCGAAAACCTCGCCGAACGGTCGGTTCCCGATGCGGGCGTTGCGGCTCGACTTGCCAGGGGAATCAATGACGTGACCCACGGTGTTCACTTGCTGTCGCGGGGACTGATCCCGGTGGACGTCGACGCCGAAGGGCTGCGATCGGCACTTGGGGAGCTCGCCGAGACCATCGCCGAACAATACGCGGTGAGTTGCAGTTTTCATTGTGCCGGTTCAGTCGACGTGGCGGACAATTCCGTGGCAACGCACTTGTATCGCATCGCTCAAGAAGCCGTTACCAATGCCGTCAAACATGGCGGACCTGATCGGATCGAGTTGTCGCTCATCGGGTCTGCAAAGAGCGTGACTTTGAACGTGGTGGACAACGGCACCGGCATCAATACGGATCGCATTGGCAACTCGGGAATGGGTCTGGGCATCATGCGCTATCGGGCAGAGCTGATCGGCGGTTCGTTGCAGATTTGCCCGGCAAGCGTTCGGGGAACGAAAGTTACCTGTACCGTTTTCCGCAGAAGGATGGCCTAACATGCCGCGCACCGAAACGACCAGGGTATTGATTGTCGACGACCATCCGCTGATGCGCGAAGGTTTGGCGGCGCGGATCGCAACACAGCACGACCTGGAGGTCTGCGACGAGGCTGGCAGTGTGCGGGAAGCGCTGGCGAAAGTGAAGGCGACCAGACCTCACCTGGTGATTGTCGACATCATGTTGGCGGGAAGCCATGGGATCGACCTGATCAAACAGGTCAACGCGACCTACCCCGACGTCAAGATGCTGGTCGTTTCGGCCTATGATGAATCGCTATACGCTGAGCGCGCCCTGCGCGCCGGCGCGCACGGTTATGTCAACAAGCGCGAGTGTCAGGAGAAGATCATCGAAGCCATCCGGACGGTGCTGGCCGGTCGCCGTTATGTCAGCTCGGAAATGACGCAACGCCTGCTCGGCCAGGCCGTCGGAAGCTCAGACGTTACGCCGTCAGATCCGATCGCGCGTCTCAGCAACCGGGAACTAGAGGTCTTCCAGCTCATTGGGCAGGGAAAGGCGACGGGTGAGATTGCCCGTGAACTGCACCTGAGCGTACACACGATCGAAACACATCGCGAAAAGCTTCGCAGGAAGCTCGGCCTGAAAAACGGGGGCCAGTTGATGCGTTCGGCGATCCATCATTTTCTGAGGCGCGACTAGCGCACTGGCCGTACATTCGCGAAGGTCGGCTCTGTCGGCGGTGGAATGAACCGCCGTGTCCGTGCTGTTCAGGCAGCCCTATCGAGTCGTCGCGAAGCTGTTCAACGCGATTTCGTAGATCATGCCGCCGCCGATTAGAGGCGCTCGTCCTTCGATATCCTTTAGGTCATCGACCTCCGAGATCGTCAGATGCGCATGCTTGAGATGATCTCGCGCAAGCGAGACATGGTACTTCAGGATGTTCTTTTCAGTCCTCGGCTCCAGGCGGCATTTGACGAGTAGCCCGGCATCGCCGAATACGCGAAGCACCGCCGTCCGGCTAATCGTTAAATCGGAATCCGGAGGAAACGATTTGGCTTTGGAGAGATCGCGGGAAATTGTGAGCGTCACGGTGCCGTCCTGCCTTTCCGGCCCGGCGCTGATTGCAAAGCCGGCGGACACGGCATTGTTAGGCGTCACTTTGCACACAATCTTGATGGCAAGCGCTTCGCCGCAGGCAAGCCACGCGAGCGATAAGCCGGCCGTCCATGTGGTGACTCGTCGTGCATTCGGCATCTTCATCACGATCATCCTTCCGTTGAGTCGGCTGCCGTTGGTCCGAACTGGCGCAAACCTGACTTGCTGAACGGCTGCATTCAGGTATTCGAAACGCACCTGCTTCGGCTTCAGTTATATCCGGCCAGATTGGCTTGCGGGAATGCCAACCATTGACCGGCTGCGGCGAGCCAAATGGCAGCCAAATACGGACAATCCAGCGCGATCCGGCCCTTTCTATTCGGTCGTGTCGCTGGGTCGCCAGGGTGTTGCCGGTATGGCACGGGCGGCGGGGATGGGTTCCAATAGGAGCGCAGCGTGACGCACGATTCGTAACGAGGAGCGCGCCGTGCCGGAGAAACTTGTCCCCGTTTTGCACGTCAAGAACGCTCGCGAGGCGTATGCGTGGTACGCGCGACTTGGCTTCACGTTGCAAGGCGAACACCGGTTTGCCGAGAACATGCCGATCTACGCCTTTCTGCAACGGGGCGACAGTGCGCTGCACCTGTCGGAGCACAAGGGGGACGCCCGACCGAACACGCTGGTCTATTTCTATGTGGACGAGGTGGAGAGCATCGCCCAGGAGTTTGGCGTCGCGCCGGAGGATCAGCCGTGGGGCCTGCGCGAAGTGGCATTGACCGATCCGGACGGGAACCGGTGGCGGATCGGCGCGCGGTTGGATCGCGACGGTGATTGAGGCAGGTGTGGGCACTGCTTGAGCGCACGGGGATCTTGGCAGTAACGATCGAGTTGGCGGAATCGTTCGTGGTCAACGAACGCAACGTCGACGTCGGTGTCCGATCCGTGTTCAACATTCTGTCGGACCTCGAAGTGGTCGCGGATTTGCAACCGTTTCGCTACGCCCTCCCGGACGGAGTCTGCGGCGATGCGCTCTTGACCTAGAGCCAGTCGCCGGCAAGTTCGACTAGCGGGATCATTCGCTTTCTTGTCCGTCCGGGCGCTGTTGTCGCCAAGGGCCAGGCGGTCGCCAAGGTCGTCAATGCCTTCGGCCGATTGCAGGAAACGGTTTCCGCTCTGCAGGACGCTATCGTGCTGGAGCTGTCGGATTCGTCCGTAGCCTATCCAGGCGCGCCGGTCGTGGCGTTTGCCGTGCTGTAGCCCGACTTCGAGCCAGGGTGGGTCCCGGCGATGTGACCTTCCCGTGCTTCGGTGCCGTTGCTACTATCCGCGATTCCAAAGTCGTGTCCCGCCGGGTTGGCTGCGCGTGATATGCCCCTGACACTGAGTCCACCGCCGACCCGGTCGCCAAAGTCGATGCCGGCGCGCCCTTCCCGCGCGAAACTGCGCGCGGATTTGCAAGTCAGTTGCGTCGAAGGCGCGGCCTACGGCGGCATGGTCGGTCTGGGCGAAACGTACTTGCCGGCGTTTGCGCTGGCAGTTGGCCTTGGCGAGCTGGTGGCCGGATTGGTCGGCAGCTTGCCCCTGCTGGCCGGCGGCATCATGCAGATGGCCTCGCCGGTGGCCATCCGGATGCTGGGCTCGCACAAGCGTTGGGTCGTGTTGTGTGCGACGATTCAGGCGCTCGCTTTCGCTCCGTTGGTGCTGGCGGCATACTTGCAGCACGTGAGCAGCGTCGGCCTGCTGGCAATCGCCACTGCTTATTGGGGAGCCGGCATGGCCGCCGGGCCAGCGTGGAACACGTGGATCGGCGACGTCGTGCCGCCGTCGGCGCGGCCCCGTTTTTTCGCCCTCCGCACGCGCGCGTCTCAGCTGTTCGTTTTTGTTGGATTTCTGACCGGCGGGATTTGTCTGCAAACGGCTACGTCACACAACCAATTGATGGCAACGTTCGTGGCGTTGTTCGTGGCAGCGGCGGCGTGTCGATGTATTTCGGCATCGCTGCTCAGCTTGCAAAGCGAACCGACGCCGATTCCGGCGAAGATGCGACAGATCCGCTGGAGCGAGCTGCTGCCACACTTCCAACGGCGCAGTGGCGGTCGGCTTGTGATCTACCTGATCGTGGTGCAGGCCGCCGTGCAAACCGCCGGTCCGTACTTCACACCCTTCATGTTGGCGAAGCTGCAATTCAGCTACGGACAGCTCGCGACGTTGATTTCGACGGCCTATATCGCCAAGGTGATCGCCTTGCCGATGTGGGGCCGCGTTGCGAGCCGAATTGGAGCACGGCGGTTGCTATGGATCGGTGGCGTCGGCATCACGCCGCTTAGCGCCGGCTGGCTTGTCTCCGGCGAGGTCTCTTGGTTGATCTTGCTGCAGATCGTTAGCGGAGTGGCATGGGCCGCCTATGAGCTGGCGTTCTTCCTGCTCTTCTTCGAGTCGATTCCGTCGGAGGAACGTACCAGCTTGCTGACGCTCTACAATTTGTTCAACGGCATGGCGTGGGTCGGCGGAGCCCTGCTCGGCGGCTCGATCCTGCATGCAACCGACATGGCCCATGCTGGCTATCTGGCAGTGTTCGCCGCGTCGGCCGTCTTCCGCTGTGGCTCGTTGCTGCTGTTGGCCCGTGTCCCGGCGCTGGACGTCGAGGCGGACGAAATCAGCATCCGCACGATCGCCGTGCGGCCTGACTCGGCTTCGCTGGACGTTCCCATCTTGCCGAGCCTCCCCGATCAGCTTGAGCCAGTTGCCGACGCTTCACGTTGAGCGATGGAAGGTTCGGATTCGGCGGACGGTCTGCGTTCGAGTCGCTGCGCGTGCCGCGATCCAGCCCGGCAAACGGCAGCGCGGGATTATTCGCGGCGACCGGCGGCAAACTCCAGCGAAGCGGTTCGCACGCGGTCGCGGGAAAAAACTCCGCGCGAGGCCGGATTGCATCTACACTGGTTGGGAAGCAGCGCGGGTCCGACAGGAACCGGTGGCTGATCGGCGCGCAGTTGGCTGGCGAGGGTGAGTGACATTCGTTATCTGATGCGGCGCGCCGCAGGGTGCTGTCGTTGCCGAAGAGTGGGAATCGCGTCGAGAAAAACGTTCCGGCGTGTCGGGCGATGATGTTACGCGGCGGCGCAACGCCGCGGGATTGATCATCAACCCCTCGTGTATTTAGGCCAACCGGCGGGCGTCGGACCGGGCGTGGCCGCCAGCCGTTCCACGGCATCCAAAGCGTCCGACAACCGCGATCGGGGCCGCGAATCCACGCTGGTGCGACGCGCGCCAACTTGCGTTCCCGGGACGGTGGGAATAGATTCTAGGGAGTGATTTGAGGGTTCCAGGGATTGGTACACAACACAGGGATCCTCCTGGAGTAACTCTGAGACTCCCGTCTTCGAGCGGTGCCACACAGTCGGGCAGGCGTCGGCGCATTTTTGAGCAACCGGACAACTTCGACGGCGCGTAGGTACAGTTCGCGTTTCACGGCAGATTGCCGTGCGTTGGCGTGGACCCCGGCAGGTTTTTGAGGACGCATTGATCGTCCAGCCCCGGCCCACTGCGCCGATGTGATCGACGCGGCAAGCTAAGGACCGCAAGACATCCGCTAACAAGGTGCGGGCTTTGTTCCGCCGCGTCCTGCCAGGCCTTCGCGCCGGCTATCACGCAGAGTCGCCAGAAGTAGGGCAGTCGATATGGCCAAAAAAAAGAGCACGACTCGAAAGAAAAAGCAATCCGAGTCGCGCGGGTCGAAGTCGACTGCGTCGAAGCGTTCGTCCTCCAAGACGAATTCGAAGAAGGACAAGCCACGCGCCAAGAAGAAGCGGGCGACCAAGACGGCCGATGCGGCCGTCGCCGTGGCAGGTAGCGAGGCCGAAGAAGGTCGTCACGATGAGTGCGTGGTCGTGGGCATCGGTGCTTCGGCGGGAGGGTTGGAAGCCTACAAGCATTTTCTCCGTGAGATGCCCGTAGACTCCGGCGTTGCGTTGGTGCTCGTCCAACACCTGGACCCGACGCACGAGAGCCTGATGGTCGAGTTGCTCTCGAAGTACACGTCGATGCCGGTGTTGCAGGTCAAGGACGCCACGTCGATCGAGCCGAATCACGTCTACATGATCCCGCCGAACCGTTTCATCAAGATCGCCGACGGGGGGCTGTTTCTCGATGAGCCGGTGGCGAAGCGGGGCGTCCGGCTGCCGATCGACTATTTCTTCCGCTCTCTGTCCGAGGCCCGCAAGGAGCGGGCGATTTGCGTTGTGCTGTCGGGCACCGGCAGCGACGGCGCCGACGGCGTGCGCGAGGTGAAGGCCGCCGGCGGAATGACGATCGTCCAGAATCCGGAGACAGCCGAATACGACGGCATGCCCCGAGCCGCCATCTCCACCGGATGCGTCGACTTCGTGTTGCCAATCGAAGAAATGGCGGGCGCGATCGTCCCTTACGCGAAACACCCCTACGTTCAGTCGGTGCCCAACACGACGCTTGCCGACGCGGCGCCGGACCATTACCGCGCCATCCTGGGACTGCTGCGGGCGTACACCGACCAGGATTTCTCTCGTTACAAGAAGGGCACGCTGACTCGACGGATCGAGCGGCGGATGGGGCTCAAGCAGATCGACCAACCGGCCGATTACCTCAAGCTGCTCCGGGAAAAGAATGAAGAGCTGCAAGCGTTGTTCAAGGACCTGCTGATCGGGGTGACGAGTTTCTTCCGAGACGACGCGGCCTGGGAGGAGATGGCCGACGTCCTTTCCACGAGCATTGCCGAGAAGCCCGAACAAGAGCCATTTCGCGTGTGGGTGCCCGGGTGCTCGACGGGTGAGGAGGCTTATTCCGCTGCGATCTTGCTCTACGAACAACAACAGCAGAACCGCCGCCTCGACCTGCAGGTCTTCGCGACCGACATTGACCGCGACGCGATCGAGGTCGCCCGGTCCGGCCTCTACCCGGTGAACGTAACCAAAGACCTCCCGGAAGAGATCCTGGAAGCGTATTTCCAACGGGAGGGGGACAGGTTGCGGGTGCGTAAGAAGCTGCGCGAGACCTGCATATTCGCGGTCCAAAATGTCCTGTCGGACCCACCCTTTTCCGGCCTGGATCTGATTTGCTGTCGCAACCTGTTGATCTATTTGGAATCCGACGTGCAGCGACGGGTGTTCGACATGCTGCACTTCGCGCTGCGTCCAGGCGGGCTGTTGTTCCTTGGGACCTCCGAGTCGCCTTCGAACCGGAAACATCTGTTCAAAGCCGTCTCTCAATCGTCGCGAATTTATCGCAAGATCGGGCAAAGCAAGGCCGCCGGCGCGTTCCCGGTGGCCGGCCCGGTTACTCGTCGAGCCGCAAGGGACGAGAACGATCGAGACGACGGACCGGCGGTTTCGGTCGGCACCGCCGAATTGTCCAAGCGCGCGCTGCTGGATGAATTCGCTCCTGCGTCGGTCGTGGTCAACCGGCGTGGCTTGATTCAATACATTCACGGGCCCGTGCGCAACTATCTCGACTTCCCGTCTGGCGAACCGGATCTCGAGATCGCGGCGATGGCTCAAGAAGGTTTGAAGGCAAAGACCCGTTCGGCCCTGCAGCAGGCCCGGTCGACGGGACAACCGGTCTCGATCCTTGCACCGCGCGTACGACGCAACGGCGGTGTGGTCTCGGTCCGCCTGAAGGTTCAGCCGTTGCCGGCCGGCAAGGACGCAGACGCCCTCTTTTTGGTCAGCTTCCTGGACGAGGGCACAACCAGTCCTCGACTGCCGGAAGACGCGGAAGCGTCGAGCGGGGCCGACTGTGCCGTAGCGGACGAAACGGATCGTCAACTCGCGCTGGAACTGCAGGCGACCCGCGAAGACCTGCAAAGCACGATCGAAGAACTGGAAAGCGCGAACGAAGAGCTGAAGGCCTCCAACGAGGAGGTCATGTCGATGAACGAGGAGTTGCAGTCGTCGAACGAGGAGCTGGAGACTTCGCGGGAGGAGCTTCAGTCGCTCAACGAAGAACTGAGTACCGTCAACAGCCAGCTCCACGACAAGGTCGACGAGCTGGAGGGCACGACCAACGACCTGCAGAACTTGCTGACCAGCACCGACGTCGCGACGATCTTCCTGGACGAGAAGCTCCGGATTCGCCGGTTCACGCCCGCCACGTCCCGGCTGATCAACATGCTCGAAACGGACATTGGCAGATCGGTCAGCGACCTCTCGCCTCGGATACAAGACCCCAAACTTGTCAAAGACGCCCGCGCCGTGCTCGACCAGCTCACTCCGATCGAGCGTGAAGTCAAGAGCGACGGGGAAAAGTGGTTCATCCGGCGGATCATGCCGTTCCGCACGTCCGAGAACCGGATCGCGGGGTTGGTGGTCACGTTCACCGACATCACGTCTGTAAAACACGCTTCGAATCAACTCGCTTACCGTGAGGCCCAGCAGGCGGTTATCGCAAAGCTGGGGCGCGCGGCTTTGGCCACCAACGACTTGCAGGAATTCCTGGATCGCGTCGTGGGCGACGTCGCGGAGCGACTGGGAGTGAAATACGCCAAAGTGCTCCGATTGATGCCGGGCGGAAAGAAACTTTTGATGCTGGCCGGCGTGGGCTGGAAGAAGGGACTGGTGGGGAAAGGGACCGTGCCCGCGGGTGTTCACTCGCAGGCAGGGTACACCCTGCAGTCGGGCGGGCCGATCATCGTCGAGCCTATCGACACCGAGAAGCGGTTCGGCCCGCCCAAGCTTCTCACCGATCATGACGTGGTGAGCGGGATGAGTGTCGTCATCGGCCCCGAGCAACGCCCGTGGGGCGTCCTGGGAGTACACGCCGACGTCGAGCATAAATTCACGCTCGACGACACCAACTTCATCCAGGCCGTCGCCAACCTGGTGTGGGAGGCGGTTCAGCGCGAGGGCAACGAACGAAGGTTCCGCGCGCTGGTCAGCGCTTCGGCGAACATTGTCTGGACGACGAATGCCGCCGGTGAGGTCGTCGAGGATTCGCCGAGCTGGCGGAGTTTTACTGGACAGACGTACGAGCAGTGGAAGGGATGGGGCTGGCTCGACGCGGTGCATCCGGATGACCAGCACCGAACGGCGACTGCCTGGCGAAACGCGATTGAGAGCGAATCGCCGCTGACCGTCGAGCACCGCGTTCGACAGGGTGACAATGGCTGGCGCTGGATGGAAGTGCGCGCCGTCCCGTTGACGGAATTCGACGGCACCGTCCGCGGTTGGGTTGGCATGAACGTCGACATCTCGGAGCACAAAGAGTCTGAACTGCGGTTGCTTCACCAGGCAGAGATCGTCGAATCATCGCGGGACGCGATCATCGGCAAGACGCTCGACGGGACGATCACCAGTTGGAACCCGGCGGCAGAATTCCTCTACGGCTACACGGCGGAGGAGATGATTGGCCAGTCCATCTCGCGGCTGATTCCCGACGACCGCCCCAACGAGCTCGCCGAAATTCTCGAGAAACTCACCAGTGGTGAGGCGATCCACCACCACGAGACGATGCGCCGCTGCAAGGACGGAAGCATGCGGGACGTGTCGCTGACCATCTCGCCGATCCGCGACCCCTTCGGCACGATCATCGGCGCATCGGCCATCGCGCGCGACGTCACCGAGCAGAAAATACTGGAATGGAGCCTGGAGGAGGCGCGTCGCGCCGCGGAAGTGGCCAACGAAGCCAAGAGTGTTTTCCTGGCGAACATGAGCCACGAGATTCGCACGCCGATGACGGCGATCCTCGGCTACGCCGACGTGTTGATTGCGCAGCTTGATGATTCCGATGCGCAGGCCTGTGTCCGCACGATCAAGGAGAACGGAGCCTATCTGTGCGACATCATTAACGACATCCTCGACCTCTCGAAAATCGAATCGGGCAAGATGACGGTGCGCTCGGAATCGACTTCGCTGATCAAGCTCCTGGCCGACGTGCGCTCGTTGATGAACGTGCGGGCCACCGAGAAAAGCCTGACCCTGTCGGTGGCGTTCGACGGCGAAGTGCCCGACCCGGTCGTTACCGACTCTAAGCTGGTGCGGCAGGTACTGGTGAACCTGATTGCCAATGCGATCAAGTTCACCGAGCGCGGCGGGGTGCAAGTTTGGTGCAAGTGCATCAAGCGCGATCAGCTCATTGAGATCTCCGTCAAGGACACGGGGATCGGCATCGCCGAAGAGGACATGAAGAATTTGTTCCTCCCCTTCGAGCAGCTTGACGACTCGTTCACGCGCACCGCCGGCGGCAGCGGACTTGGACTGGCAATCAGCAAGAAGCTGGTCGAGATGCTCGGCGGCGAACTGACGGTCGAGAGCGAGCGCGGCAAGGGCTCGACCTTCCGATTCACGTTTGCTACCGGTTCGCTTACGCAGTCCGAATGGACGGAACCTGAAGCGGCCGACCTGCAAAGGCTGAGTGATGGGATCGAACAGGCGCCGCTGCCCACGCTCGACGGCCGGATTCTGGCGGCCGACGATCGACGCGAGATCCGGTTTTTGGTTCAGGCATTCTTGGAGAGCGCCGGCGCGGAACTGGAATTGGTAAACAACGGTGAAGAAGCCTTGGAGGCCTACCAGCGGAGCGTCGCCGAAGGGCGCCCCTTCGACGCCATTCTGCGCGGCATGCCGATGCCAGGCGTCGGCGGACTCGACGCCGCTCGTACGTTGCGCGCGGAGGGATTCCGCGGGCCGCTCATCGCCCTGACGGCCAACGCGATGAGCGGCGATCGAGACAAGTGCCTGGACGCCGGCTGCGACGACGTCGTCACCAAGCCGATTGACCGGCAGGAGTTGGTCGAAACCATCGCGCGCCGCTTGGAGCAGGACGACGCCGACGAAAGCCCCGCCACGGGCTTGACCATTCTGTGCGTGGACGACTCCGAGGATACCGGTCGCTTACAAAAGATGCTTTTGGAACGCATGGGGCACCAGGTCGCTACGGCCAAGAGTGGCCACGAAGCGATGGAAATCCTCAACGAGATGACGCCCGACGTCGTAATCCTGGATCTTGGCCTGCCGGAAATGTCGGGAGACGAGTTGTTGTCGCAGCTCAAGGTCATGCCGGCGCTGGCCAGGTGCAAGTTTGCCTGCCTTACCGGCCGCGGTGAGGACGAGGTCGACTGGCAAACGATGGGCTTTGACTGCTACCTGCAAAAGCCGGCCGACATCAGCGAAATCGATCGCATCGTTCGCCTGATCGCCAGGTAGACATCTCGCGCGCCGGCCCCAGCGAAGCATGGTTCCCGGTTCGTCGCGTGCGGCAGCCCAGCGCGGCAAATGGCAGCGCGGGATTATTCGTCGATTGCGGGCGGCAAACCTCAGCGAAGCGGTTCGCACGCGGTCACGGCAAAAAGGCTCCGCGCCAGGCCGGATTGCATCTACACTAGTTGGGAAGTAGCGCGGGTCAGACAGGACGAGCGCGGGAATCTGTACCGTGCCCGTGTGCCTCGCTAGACGTTTGTACTCGCCGTTGTCCTCAACCGCCCTGCTCTGCTGCGCGACACGATCTACGGGAGACCAACAGCATGCCCTCAGACAACGTCTCACGGCGCACGTTCATCAAGGCTAGCGCCGCGGCGGGAACCGCCGCCAGCGTGTGGACCACAACGTCGGCCAAGGCCGCCCGGGCGAACCAGCGGTTGCGGATCGGCGTGATCGGTGCCGGCAATCGCGGCTTCAACACGCTCACCAAAACGCTGGTCGGCCTGCGCGCGTTGGGCCGCAACATCGACGTGGTCTCCGTGGCCGACGTCTATTCGGTGCACCGCGATCGGTTCACCGATTTCGTCCACGAGAAGACCGGCGTCACGCCGACGGCGCACGTCGACTTTCGCGAGCTGGTCCACGATCCGAACGTGGACGCGGTGGCCATCGCCACGCCCGACCACTGGCATGCGACCCAAACGATCGAGACGCTCGAGGCCGGCAAGCCGGTCTATTGCGAAAAGCCGATGACGCACACTATCGACGAAGGCCGGCGGGTCGTGGCGGCGTGGAAGTCGAGCGGGCAAGCGCTGCAAGTCGGCGTGCAAAGCACGAGCCTGCCGGTTTGGGACATGGCCCGCGAGATGATCGAGTCGGGCAAGCTCGGAAAGATCGTGCAGTTTCAGACCGAAAGTGCGCGGAACAGCAAGTTCGGCATGTCGCGCCACAACGTGATCACCAAGGAGATGACGCCCAAGACGGTCGACTTCCGTCGGTTTCTGGGTGTGGACGAAGGGCTGGCGCCGGAAATGCCGTTCGACCGGGCGACGTTCGGCCAATGGCGCTGCCTCTGGCCGTTCGGCTACGGCATGTATTCCGACCTGTTCGTGCATCGCGTGACGGGCATGCTCAAGGCGACCGGGCTGCGGATGCCGGGCCGGGTGGTCGGAGGCGGCGGGATCTTTCTGGAGTACGACGACCGAGAGGTGGCCGACGTGGCCTCGATCATCGCCGACTTTCACGAAGGCGTGCAAGGCTTGGTCAGCAGCACGATGGTCAGCGAGGAACGAAAGCTCGACCACTTGATTCGCGGCCATCACGGGCTGCTACGGTTCGACCAGAACTGCTCGGGCAATAGCGGCAAAGGCACGTTCGAGTTCGTGCCGGAGCGGCGGCAGGTCACGCTTGACGCGGACGCGAAGCAAAAAACGTTCGAGGCCAAGACCGACCGCAACATCGTGATGATGCACATGGGCAACTGGCTCGACGCGATCGAAGCCGGCGACCCGGCGCTGGTGAACAACGATCCCGAGTTGGCGGCCGCGGCGGTGATGCTGGTCAACCTGGCGGTGCGGAGTTATCGCGAAGGCAAGGTGTTTCACGTCGACGCGTCGGGCAACGTGGGCGATGGCGACAGCAGTTGGGCCGACAACTGGGAGCGGATGTCGCGGAAGCGGGCCAAGCCGCGCCACGTGCCGGGTTGGAACGCGGGCGACACAGGGAGCGTGCTCTATCCGCCCGAGTACCAGAAGCTGGCCGGACCGTGGATCGACGGCAAGCCGCCAGAGGCGTAGCGGCGAGCGGCGCGGCGTCGTGCCGGTTTGTATTAGTCGCGCGCGAAAGTGGGCGCGTTGGTGGGCGAAATTCGACGGGGTCGTGATTGCGCATGGGACAGTTCTTGTTGGCTACTGACCGGGCCCGGCTGGCGACGGCGTTTCGGCTGGCGACGTTGCTGGCGGTGATGGCGTCCGGGGCAGCGTTCTCGCGGGCGGCCGAGGTGGCCGACGAACCGTTTCCTGGCCAGCGGAGCGAGGATGCGTTGCGCGGCGAGGGCTTTACGCCGCTGTTCGACGGGACGTCGCTCGAGGCGTGGGACGTTCGGCCGTGGCACCAGGGGCATTGGGTCGCGCGCGACGGCGTGATCGACTACGACGGGCAAGCGCGAAACACCCGACAGCAGGACGCGTCGCTGTGGACGCAGCGCGACTTTGGCGACTATCAGCTCTACGTCGAGTGGCGGTTGCCGGCCAAGCCGACGATGAAGCCGCACCCGATCGTGCTGTACAACGGCGACTTCTTGATGCGCGAGGACGACCCAACGCAACGGGTCACACGGCCGCGGCTCGATGCGGGCGACAGCGGGTTGTACTTTCGCGGCAGCAAGAAGTGTCAGGCGAACATCTGGAGCCAGGAGCTTGGTTCCGGCGAGATCAACGGCTATCGGACCGACAAACGGATGCCACCCGAGGTGCGGCGGGCGTGCATCCCGATCACAAAGGCCGACCGACCGCTGGGCGCGTGGAACGCATTTCTGGTGACGCTGCGCGGCGACGGCATCACGATCGAGCTCAACGGCCAGAAGGTGGTCGACGTGGCGCACTTGCCCGACTTGCCGCCGAGCGGACGGATCGCGCTACAGCACCATGGCGACGCCGTGCAATTCCGCCGAATCTGGATCAAGGCGGTTGATTGAGTTAGGTCGCGCGGCTCCGTTGGCGATTGTGTCACAGGCGAGATTGCGTGTCGCCTGCGCAGAGCGCCGTGTCGATCTGTGTTCGCGTCGCTCCGATCGGCTCGTGCAGCACGGCGTCGGCCAATCGAGTCCAAGTCGGTCAATTCGCGGGCGATGATGACCAGCTTCGCCCCGGCCGACCCAGGACATCGCCTCAAGGACGCTGCAACGCTTCTGGCTCGCAGCCAAACTTCGCATGGCGTCGCGCACGACGGGCGGAGATTCACGACGGCGCGGACGCAATTTCTGCGCACCGCTTCAAACTGCAAGCAAGGTCACGGGGGTTATGCGTTTGCGTACGGGAGAGCCATGTCTTACGACGTGCCCGCACCGTTACCGGAGGCTCAAGTCGCCCGACCGAGTCTTGTTCTTGTGTCGAACCGAACGCGCTAGCTGCCGAGGCCGAACGGACAAGGCTCGCAGCGGTCGACGGGCACGGTGCGCGAGAGTTGTACGCGGCAGCACGCGACGAGTTCAAAGCGCAATCGTTCGAACTCGGCTTTGGAGGTCAAGCGTGCCCAACAGTGGCAGGACGAGAGTTCGGATTGTCGCAACTGGGCTCTTCGTAGACAATACGCGTGGCAACGGATTCCAGAGACAGGCGAACACATGGCTATCATCGAGCGCGACCCTTGGCGAATGCAGTATTTCGAGTCAGTCCCGTGTCCGTCAGACGTTTTTATACCGACCGAGGACGGGGACTCGTACGCACTGTATCCCCAGTTTCGGTGGATCTATAACAAATTGTCATTGGCCGAAAGCCAAGGCTTGGTTTGCGGCTTGCATGGCATGTCTCCGTCGAGTTTCCCCGTGTTCAGCAAGCCGGTCTACAACATGCGAGGCATGGGCACGGGAAGCCGTGTGTTGCGAACCGACAAGGAGTATGAACGCAATCAGCGACCAGGTCACTTCTGGATGCCGCTGTTTGAGGGTGAGCACGTCAGCACCGACGTCGCGGTCGTCTCCGGCCAACCGCGATGGTGGCGTCACGTTGTGGGCCAACCTATCGGCGAAGGCAAGTTCGACTACTGGACCGTGTTGGGCGAGTCTCGACCAGAGATTGAATCGTATTGCGGACGCTGGCTCGAGGAGCATCTGGCTGGCTACACCGGGATGGTCAACCTGGAAACCATCGGCGGGCGCATCATCGAAGTGCATTTGCGATTTGCCGATCAATGGCCAGACTTGTACGGCGAGCGTTGGGTGGACGCGCTTGTAAAGCTGTATGTTGATAAAGTGTGGGAGTTTGATGACGCTGAGCGTAGGGACGGCTACAGCGTTGTTCTGTTCGGAGCGCACGGCGTTGAATACCGGCATCCCGCGCCGTCGCTGGTGGATCGACTGCTCGATCAGTCGGAGATATCAAGCATTCAGATCACGTTCCATGAGGGCAAGCCACCCGCGCTGCATGCAATGCCGCCAGGCGGTTTTCGCTTGGCGATTGTCAATAGCTGGGACCTCGACGCTGGCTTCGCCGCTCGCGAAGAGCTGGCATTGGCTTTTTGGTCGGCGCAGAAGCTAATTCGACGGCGCGGGCGGGGCGGCGCCGCAAAGTGAGAGTTGACTCTTGAGCGAAAACACCATGGCGCTGACGGTCCGTCGCGAATTTCCTCATGAGGTCGAGGAGATTGAGAACGTCTTTATCCGGATGAGCGATGGCTGTCGCATTGCGGCTCGGTTGTGGTTGCCGTCGTCGGCCCGCAACTCGCCTGTGCCGGCCATTCTGGAGTATATCCCTTATCGTAAGCGCGATTTCATGCGAGCGCGCGACGAGCCGATTCATCGATACTTTGCCGGCCACGGCTACGCGGCTATTCGAGTTGATCTGCGCGGTTCAGGAGACTCCGAGGGGGTGTTGTTGGACGAGTACGCGCCCCAAGAACATTGCGATGCCTTGGAGATCATTGAATGGCTGACCGAGCAACCGTGGTGCGACGGAAATGTGGGCATGATGGGCATCTCGTGGGGTGGCTTCAATGCTCTGCAGGTGGCAGCGCTGCAACCGCCGGCTCTCAAGGCAATCATTACGCTTTGCTCTACCGACGACCGATACACTGACGACGCACATTACATGGGAGGCTGCCTGCTAAACGAGAACATGCAATGGGGATCCATCTTGATGACCTACAACGCCCTGCCACCCGACCCACGATTGGTGGGTCAGCGGTGGAGGTCGATGTGGTTTGAGCGTCTGGATAGTGCCATCGCCTTTCCCGAATTGTGGATGCGCCATCCGTGGCGCGACGACTATTGGAAGCATGGCTCCGTGTGCGAAGACTACGCCGCGGTCACGTGTCCTGTGTATGCCATCGGGGGCTGGGCGGATGGCTACAGCAACGCCGTGCTGAGGTTGGCGGAGCATCTCACGTGTCCCCGCAAGGCGTTGATAGGCCCATGGGCCCACGTTTTTCCGCACAACGGCGTTCCGGGGCCAGCGATCGGCTTTTTGCAGGAGGCACTTCGGTGGTGGGACCATTGGCTGCGGCACCAAGACACGGGCGTCATGGACGAACCGCTGTTGCGCGTTTGGATGCAAGAAAGTGTGCCACCCCAGCCGCAGTACGAGCTGCGTCCCGGCCGTTGGGTAGCGGAGAACAGTTGGCCGTCCTCGCGCCTCGCTCGCCAGCGGTGGCATCTCAACCCAGGCCGCTTGGAGACTCACTCCAGCCAAAGCGTTGGATTGTCGTTTTCCTCGCCGCAGTCAACCGGTATTGCCAGTGGCGAATGGTGTGCTTTTGGCGCTGACGGCGAGATGCCGATTGGGCAGCGACTCGATGACGGCCGTTCGCTCACGTTCGACAGCCATCCGCTGGACGAGCCCTTGGAGATTCTCGGGGCGCCAACGGTCGAACTGGAGTTGGAGGCTGACTCGCCAGTGGCCACCGTCGCCGTAAGGCTGAATGAAGTCGCTCCAGATGGAACATCGTGTCGAGTGACCTACGGGCTGTTGAATCTTTGTCACCACGAAGGACACGAGCATCCACAGGCGCTGGTGCCAGGACGGCGCTACCGCGCTATGGTGCGGCTCAACGACATTGCTCATGCATTCCGGCCCGGCTATCGGCTGCGGGTGGCGATTTCCAGTTGCTATTGGCCAATCGCGTGGCCGCCCCCAGAGGAAGTGCGGATCACCGTTTATTCGGGGACGAGCACGTTACATCTTCCGATCCGCCCGCCCAGCACGACGGATGCCAATCTGGCTGCGTTCGAGCCGCCGGAGGCAGCCGATGGTCCGGCGCAGAAGCTAATGCGGCCATTGCCGTTGCGACGAACCGTTGAATTGGATTTGCCGACAGGCGAGCTCGTATACACCCTGGCCAGCGACGGGGGCGAATTTGACGGGCATGCTCTGGCTCGCCTGGAAGACATCGAAATGGATCTGGGCTACTCGTTCGTCAAGCGGCACCGCATCGCCGACGGTGATCCGCTCTCGGCGAAGACCGAGGTCGTGCAGTCTGCACAGATGCGACGGGAGAATTGGTCGGTACGCGTCGAGAGCAACGCACAACTAGTTGCCCAAGCCGATGCCATGCACTTTACTGCAGAGCTTAGGGCAAGCGAGAACAACGAAACGGTCAAGACTCGCACGTGGAATGTCCGTGTGCCACGACAGTTGTTCTGATAACGGGCGGCTGCTAGGTTGCAAGTCTCGCCTGTGCCGCTTCAAGAATCATCTCGAACACCTGCGGATACTCCTTACCGGCGAACCGCGCCATGTGCGCAAGTTTCGCGTCAGGGTCCCAGGCGGGATTCGGGTTGACCTCCATCAATGCGATCTGTCCATCCGCGCGGGCTCGCAGGTCGAAACGGGCGTAATCCTGGCACTGTAATCGGTCGAACAAAAGCATTGCGTCGCGGCGCATTGCGGTGACTGCCTCGGGAGCCAAGTCGGCGGGTACGATCTTCGTTGCACGCCAGTACGGCGACGATGGATCCGTTTTGGATTCGTATCCCAAAATTGGCGGCAGTTCCGCTGGAAGATCATGGAAGTCGACCATCAGTGGCGGAAGCTCAACGAAACCGCAGCCAGGATTGCCAATCAGCGCCATGCCGTATTCCGGGCCGGGCAAATACTCCTGCACTAAAACATCGCAGCCAAGTTGTTCGCGCAACTGACCGACATAGGCCCTCGCCTTGGCCGCGTCGTGCACGACAGATTGCTGCGTGATGCCGACACTGCCGTCAGCCCGATTTGGTTTGATCAGTGCGGGGTACTGGAAATCCTGCAAGATGTCCAAATCAGAACCGCGAGCCAAAAACAGTTCGCGAGGAGTTGCAATGCCCAGCGACTCCGCAACCAGACGTACGAGGCCTTTGTCGTAGCACAGAGCGATGCAGGCGGGCGTTGCGCCACTGTAGGGAATTCCCAGTATTTCCAGCAGTGCCGGTACGTGGAGCTCAAGCGTCGCAACGTTGCGGAAGCCGGTGTCACACAGATTGAGCACAAACTCCGGCGGATTGTTCAGCACGCGGTCGAGGAGAGTTTGGTGATCATGCAGGATGTCGAACTCATATTGGGAAAGGCTCGAAACTGCTGAACGCATCGCCTCATGGTACTGCAAGTCCAAGTCACCGTATTGACCGTCAGGCTTGGTAGCGTCAGTCAACTGGTGATCGCCCGTCAGAACACAGACACGTCGAAAGCGGGTCATATGAACACCGGTGAGGTTAGCCATCAATCAATCGACCTGAGAAAAAACAGCAACGCTTACAGCCCATCTCGGCCACCCGGTTGACTGCAAGTTGTAAGGATCCCCAGGACGAACAAGCGGCCTGGCAAATCTGTACCGATGGGTATTCGTCTGCTTGGAATTTGACTGTCCGCTCCCGAGTCCTGCAGTCCTCGAGGCGGATACAGCACGTGGTAAGTTCAATGGCCAAAAGCAGCAGTCCGTCAAATGCTGAAGCCTGCCCGCGAGGATTTCGAAACTCAAGCCGCAAACTCTTCGACTATCACAGCACTCGTGGAAGTTTCACCTGAACGGCCATATCTTACGCGAATCCTCATCGATCGCCACCGATTTCGTGCCGGCCTGACTCGAACCGGCGGCGGATACCGCGGCCGACTTCACCGCAAGGACGACAGCCATCACGGCCAGCGACGGGGCGGACGCCGAGGCGTCGCTGGAGGTACCGGCCCTGGGGCTTGTCGGCCGCTAAACCGGCGACAGCATACTGATCGGAAGCGACGATCCTTCGTGCTTGGCGTGAATACCCTTGCCCGACACGCTTACGTTTCGGCCGAGCCAAGCGCGGCGTCGATTTGCGACAGCGTCGCGCCGATTGGTTCGTGCAGCACGGCGTCGGCCATCGAGTCCAGGTCGGTCGGATCGCGGTTGATGATGACCAGCTTCGCCCCGGCCCGTTTGGCCAGTTCCGGCAAGCCGGCGGCCGGATGCACGACCAGCGAAGAGCCGATGGCCAGAAACAGGTCGCTCGTCTGGGACAGCGCGATGGGCTCTTCCAACACGTCGGCCGGCAGCGCCTGACCGAACGAGACGGTAGCGCTCTTCAACCGACCGCCGCACTTCTCGCAAGGCGGAACGGCCTGTTGCGCGCGAAATGCTTCGATCAACGGCACCGGCTCGAACCGTGCATTGCAGTCGACGCACACGATCCAGCGTGCCGTGCCGTGCAGCTCCAAGACGCGCCGGTTGCCGGCGTCTTGGTGCAGTCCGTCGATGTTCTGCGTGATCACGGCCGACACGCGGCCGGCCTGTTCCCAACGGGCAATCGTCTGGTGGCCCGCGTTAGGCTCGGCCCGCAGAAAGTCGCCGGCGGCTTCTGCTTTTTGGCGCCAGTATTCGAAACGGGCCTCGGCCGACGCCAGGAACTCATCGTAGTAGACGGGCTGATTCTTCGACCACACGCCGCCGGGCGAGCGAAAGTCGGGGATGCCGCTTTCGGTACTCATGCCGGCGCCGGTGAAGATCACGGCGCGCCGGGCATTGGCCAGCCAGTTTGCCACGCGCCCGATGGTCGACGTTGCGGCTTGCGACATGTTGGCCTCCCGTGCATTGTCGGTCCGCGGCGTGTTGTGGAGCGTTCCGACGTGCCCGTGGTCGCGCGCCGCGAAGTGATTTGCGTGGCGCGCCGGTATTTCCACGGTCGTGACGACCGCACATGCAACCGTGTGCCTGCGACGTGGGCGGGCCGTAACAACCCGCGTCCGCCAGCCATTACTCTTGCGATAGTTTCTCGATCAGAAAATTCTCGATCGAACCGTACTTCGCGTCTTTCTGACCCGGATAAGAGACGACGGCTTCGAGTCCGGCCTCGTCCATCCGCTTGGCCAACTGCACGCCGTACATGGCCGAGTGTGTCGGATCGGCTTCGACCTGACCGACCTTGGGCGCCTTCTTCTGGCTCGGATAGTCCAGGTAGATCGGCGGATCGTCCTTGGTAACCAGTTCGATGGGCGAGTACTCTTTGATCCAGGGTAGAACCTTTTCGCGGTTGGCGATCAGCAGGTCGAACTCTTCGGCGCGGCTGCGGCCCGGCTTGGCGAATCCGAAAGCGTGGCCGCCGTAGATCGAGTTGGGAATCCACTCCCGCAGCTCCTTGGGATCGAGCGACGTTTGCGCGCCGAGCACCGCGGCACACGTCAAGCGCGACGACTGGCGCGCGATCGGGTCGTCGCTTTCCGGATCGGCCAGGTCGTCGTGCAGCGCCAGCCACAGCGACGTGCAGGCTCCGGCCGATCCGCCGGTGGCGCCGACCCGTTTTGGGTCGAGGTTCCACTCTTTTGCTTTGGAGCGCAGGGTTTGCAGCGCGCGGGCCGCGTCGTGCAGACAGCCCATCACCGGCGGCTCAACATTTTGAGCCATCGCCTGTTCGATGAAGCGATAATTGATGGCGGCCACGGAGATGCCGGCGTCGAGAAATGGCTTGATGCTGCCTGTGCCGTAGCGCGACTTGTCGCCGCCCCGCCACCCGCCTCCGTGGATCAGCAGGACAAGCGGCGTGGGCTCGTCGGATTCGGCTTGCCAGAAATCGAACTTTTGCCGCGGCGAGTCGGTGCCGTATTCGAAGTCGGCCACCGTCGGCGTGGGGCGGTTTGCCTGGTTGCGTTTTTTGCCCTTGGCCTGCGCCAAGACTAGCGTCGGCGAAACGACCAGCAGCGCGAAAATCACAAAGCGATGAATCATTGCAAAACGTTCCTGGGGTTGGGTTGGGTCGGTGGCGCGGGGCGACTCGGCAACTGCCGGCTGACGAGAACCGGCGCTGGCGGCCGCGCGCGGGTTACTTCGGCAACTCGCCGTCATGTTCGGTGCAGCGGACGTGCCCGCCTATCCTCAGCGATGGCCACTCCACCGTCAAGCAAATCGCTCGCCACGGCCGCGGCGCCGCGATCGCCGCGCGTCACGAAGCTGGCGGGTAGTCCGTTTCTGCCGGCGGCGGATGAGTTGGCACCGCAACGCCATCTCGATCCGCTGCCCCGCTTCGGATCCGCCCGGCAGCCAGAAGCGGTGGCTTGGACGTTGCCGACTAGGGATATCGCTCCGGGGATTATCGCGGCCGCTGGGCGTCAACGCGGGGCGCGTAAGTGTAGCTTCTCAAGCCGCTTACGGTGTTTCCGGCCCGCCGCTCGGTCGACGCGGCCAAGTTAGGATTGTGGCAAATCATACGGACCACGTGCGGAACCGACAGGTATCATGGGGGTTTAAGTAGAGATTGGCCACTCATATCGATCCGGTCGGCCCAGCTGCCGCGAATCGACTTCGCGGCAACACCTCCAAGCGGCGGGAAACGTGGTCTAAAAAGGAACAATGGCCGCGGGTATTCACGGTTCCGCGGGCGAACGGCCGAACCGAATATCCCATCTATGTGATCCTGTCTACGTTGGCCGCGATGACCACCACTGATCCGAGTTGGAATTGCCTCGAGACAATCTACGCGACCGACCTGGTTTACGTGCCCGATTGTTGGAAGCTCTGCGGCGACGCCCATTGCTGCAACTTTGCGCGCCACAAGTCGAAGTTTCGGGTCATGGCGCGTACGCACTCGCAAGAGATTCCTCTGCTACCTGGCGAGTTCGAGTATATGAACTCGAAGGGGTGGCTGGCCCAGTTCGGCGACTTCGACCATAACGTGGTCAAGTACGAACTGCCGAGCGTTACGCTGCGGGCCGAGTCGATCATCAGTCGCCGGCCGAATTGCGCGTGTGATCACGCGACACGCCCGCTGATCTGCCGCCTGTACCCGCTGATGCCGGTGTTTGACCTCGCCGGGCGATGCATCGGCACGGAGCGATTGGGGATCTACGAGGAGTTGGAAGATCTGGCCCAACAGGTGACGGCCTGTGAACTGCGGTCGCTGCCGTTCGAGCAAATGACCGACTTCCTTACGATCACCACCGCGCTGGGCAGCGTGCCGACGTTTCTCTACTACCTCGAAGCCTATCGGCTGACCAAGGCCCACGTGCGCGAGCGGGTTGCGGCGGCGATGGGTGAGGATCGCAACGCATTTGCGACGTTCGAGGCACTCTTTCTCCGTCGCCGGGCGGTGGATCACTCGGTCCTCAAGCCGCAACTCGAAACGCTGTATCAGACGTTCGCGAGCCGCTTCGGCGCATCGTTCGTCGAAGCAATGAACGGCACGACGACGGCGGCGTGAGGGAGTAGGGGTTAGGGGCTAGGGGTTAGGGGCGCGAGGCTGGAGGATTCGGGCTAAGATCCTCGCGGCGGATTCTCAAGATCGGAGGTGGAAAGCCGCCGCTTTCGCCACTCAAGTATTTCCAGCGCGCTATGAAGTGCACAAAGACTCGTGTGGTCACGCAGCCACTCAAGCCCGTCCGTGAGCAGTAATTGCTCGACATCGGCTAGCTCGTTCTTCATTGATCGTGCATCCGCATGTTGCTTCCACCAATAATCTTCCGCAATGGGCCTTCGGCCAAGTAGACGATCCAGAAGTGTTGTCCGCGGCGTCCGCAAGAAACCGAGTCTTTTCGATAGTAGATCAAACAGACAATCGTACGAATGCGGTTCGTCCGTTTGCGCGGGAAGCGGCTTAGGTGTGTATTCAGGATTGAAGACGCCCAGGTTCACAGTGAACATTCCTGAGAAGCTTTTTGTTCCTACTTGAAACTCGATGATCTGCGTTGAGACCGTGCCTTCATGCGGAACGACACGCCGAAACGTGCGGTGGTCGCCAGGCACAAAGTCGTAGTTTGCGAGCTTTGGTGCAGTTTCCGAGCGAAGCTGACGGTCGAACTCTCGAAGACGTGGTTTCGGCATCTCAGCACAATGGCGGCGAGAAATGGATAGCTGTTGCGCTCGGTCCTTACGTTCAGTTTAGTGGCGTCGCGGAACGAAGACAGGATTCGAGGGATTCCTGACGACTTGCGCGTCTGTTTGACTTTGCGCGAGGCACGCGCCGAATAGGCCTCCGTTATGCAGAAGAGCTGTCAGTGACTAGACGGTGATCTTTCCGCTGAGATAACCGGAAACGAGTTCGGCAAGTGTGTTAGCCTTCTGCTCGTAATCATGATCGATCGGATAATACGCCCAGATTCCAGGCAGGTTGGCACGGTATCCAAACAGAATCCCGTCAACGCCGGCACGTCCCACCTCAAGAAAGCCAGACTCCCAATGCTCGGCGATTTCACTGGATGGATAAATGATCATCAACTGCGACACTTCGTCCCTGCAACCGTTTTCGACCCAGTCCGAAGAGAAATAATCCGCACACGGGTACTGGCACAGGTTAGGGGGTACGAGCATTTCACGCGGGCCTGCGGTAGCGAAGTCGAATTTCCGCCCATTCTCAAAGGAACGCCATTATAGGCAAGTGCTCTCTGGCACGAACATGGTGCACTTCAGTCTTGGCCTGTTCCCTGCGGCCCGGAGGCGTAAGGCGCAAGCGTGTTCAGGTTTCTGAGCGCAGAAAGTGGCATACGCCAAACAGCGTCAACGCCCGCTGTGCCGCCCGCCCTTGAACGTAACTCCTGCACTGCAACGGGCTAAAACGGCCCTTCGCGACAGCGTGCTATACTTCGAGCGTGAACCTGCGCGTCACGTGCACCGCATTCCAGGCCACGCCCCATGAACAGCCCTCGATTCACACCCTGGCGGGTAACGAGTTGGATTTGCGCGGGCATTCTGGCGATCAGCGTGCTGCTGTGCATCGTCATCGCGGGCATCAAGAGTGTCGGGTTGACCGGCGTGACCATCACGGCGCTTGACCCGGCCAACGAGCCCAAGGATCCCGTGCTGCCGCTGGTCAATCAGCACGAGGCTTTGCCTGACTACGAACTCGCGATCGTCCGCAAGACGGATGGCACGATTCGACTGGGAACAAAGCCGGATACGTCCGCGGCGAAGGGCCTTCACTGGCAGATCGACGATCCGGTGAGTGTGGCCGACATTGCCAGCTTGCGGCTGACGGAACAAGACAAGATCGTTTCGGACGTGCTGGCTGAAGTGCAGGTACGCGGTCGTTCGGTCGACGAGAACGGCTACCGCTTCGAGTTCGAGAAGCAGCGATCCGTTGGCGTCGGCGTCGAAGCATTCTTTAAAACGCCGATCGGATTGGCGATTCTCACGGCCGTGGTCTTGGCCGTCCTGGTGATCATCTTCTCGCAGATCTAGCTGCCGTCGGGTGCGGGGCTAGGGAGTAGGGGTTAGGGATTCGGGATCAGGGGCCCGAGGCGTGAGGAACTTGGGGCTAGGGACTTGGGGTGTGAGGCTCGAGCTTGAGGCTTTCAGTGAGCAACTCCAGGCCAACCGAAGGGCGATGTGCTGAGTACTCCAATCATCGCACATTCTTGGACCGTTGTGTTGGGTAGCGACTTATGCGACGGAGAAGCGTACTTGCGGCCATCGTGCCTAGTCCAATAGCACTAAGAAACAGTGAACTCGGTTCTGGTATCGTTACCAACCACGCTTCCGTATCGCCTGCGGGATTCGTGCCGGAGCCGACGATACTTAGACCGTCGTAGGAAACTGCGCGAGCTTCATTGAGAGTCCACTCTTCGAGGCCGTTTACTCCGCGCCGCACTAAATAGTCCTTCAAGTCGACCATGCCAAGTGTCGGTGTCCAAAGGAACGCTCCCGTAGGGCTTCGACCGACAATCGTATTGCCATCGGAAGAAACATCGACGGTAGGAAAATGAAATGGAGAAAGGAAAGCGCTGCCGATCGCGACCATCCCAGAACTGCTGGTCCAGCGAAAAACCTGTGGTGTCGTGTGGCTACCACCTCCGCTACGGCCGACTACCACACTGCCATCGGAGGAGGTCGCGGTCGCAATGCTGAACGTGGCGTCGGGCAACACACCTAGCCCTACCATGCCGTCAGCACTTGTCCAACGAAAGGCCTCTCGTCGCGTGGCAGTCCACCCATATCCGACAATCACCTTTCCATTGGCGGACACGCCGCGTGCAACGCTTCTCGTCTCGCCGCCAGGCAGGTCGCCAAGCCCAATCCCGCCCTGGGATGTCCACATTACTGCATGCACCGTGCCACCTACGCTTGCGAATCCGGCGATCGTGTCACCGTTTGCAGAAATGCCAGTAGCCTGTATGCCCGAAAGGTTTGGCGGATTGGGCAGCAGAGTCATTCCACTCGCAGTCGAAAGAAACGGACGGGTGCCCCAATTTCCGACGATCATGGCACCATCTGAGGAAACTGCGGTTGCAGCGTAATCCAGATCCCGGTCGGGAATTACGGGCAATGCCGTCATTCCGACCGAACTAGTCCAACGAAATGCTCTCTTGCCCGTTTGCGCGCCGGACGCGTTGCTGTAGCCGACAACGACGCTTCCGTCGCCTGAAATATCCCAGGCAACACTGAATGACAACCCGCCGGGCAGATCACCAAGTGCCTGGAATGAAACGGACGAACCTTGAATGGGCTCGCCAATGGCTATTACTACGCACAAAGCGATCGCGACGCGGTACTGCGGCGCTGTCGCGTGTCGACTCAGCAATACGCGGCGGCTCAATCGCATAAACCTAATAGCCTTCAAGTACGAACGCGAAAACCGTTCCAAGCGATGACCAGCATGCACGCGGTGACCATCAGCAGCATTGCCGAAGGCTCGGGGACGATGACGGGCACGTCCGAGTCAAGCCGAATACTGCCGCGCACCCATCTGTGAAGTTCCTCGTTATCGTATTGCACGAAGTCGACGGCGAATTTGGTCAACTCCGTCTCGTTGAATTCCGCTTCGTAGACAGTAAACTCTCCCGTCAGCCTATTGTTGCCTCTTCCGTTTGCTGCGAAATCCAAGCCTGGCTGGTGGGATTCCTGAAATGGCCAGCGTCGGGCGTGTGGGTAATGTCCGGGAAACGGAAACAGAGCAAGGCGACCGACGATCGTAAGCTGCCACCATTCGTTGGCGGATTCGACGCTGAGCCTGGCGGCATTTCCAACTCCACCCTGATTGGGGAAGTTGAAGTACCGAATTCCGCTAAAGGTAAAGCCGTCAGCTTCAGTGACCCACCTCGTCTCGCCTCGCGCGACCAAGCTTGTCGGCGAGCTGGTGTAGTACAGGATATTAGCCGCATTCGATGCCGCTGGAGCGGCAACAATGCAAACCGCAAAGACGCACGCGCGCACTGTTCGCACCTCTAGACTTGATGCAGGGGAACTACCGGGCCTGCGAGAGTCGTGCCCGGGACCAGGCGGAGTAGCTACGAGGCCTTCACTAGCGCTACTTATACTGGTGGGTAGGATGTGCGCCGAAACGTTGGTGATTGTACGTCCAGCTTTAGGGCCATGCAAGCCTCGGGTTCGCGAAGCTGCCGCGGCGCTGTGCGCAAGGCACAGCCCTGGCTCACTTCGCACCTCGACTCCGACTCAACGGGGCAGATTCGCGATCGCAACCACGACAACGACGCACCCTAGGCCGACGACTACCACGTATCCGTACATGCAGAGCTTTCGCCACGGAGTCGCTTCATCCAGGTACAGCGAGTCACGAAAGAGCACGTTCGTGTGATTGAATGCCTTGCCGAAGGACACGCCGGGCTTTCGTCGCTTTGCTGCGCCGACCGAGCCGACAATCACTCCAACAAGGCACGGAATGAACAACAGGCCCAGGATTGTTCCGGCGAAGCGCATCAGGATGTACATGATGTCCGACAACATGGTCCCGCTCTGCGTAGCGGCGGGTGTTGGCCTGGTGGCGGTTATCGCGGCGTAGTGTGCAGTGGAATCGTCGATCCGAGCTGGCTTCTCTCGTCCTTTGCGGACTCAACGGCTAGCAGTTGGCATTGTCATTGAATTCACGCTGCGCAACGCGCGACACGGCCCGGACGACGGCATCCTTGTCGCACGCGTACAAGTCTGAAAAGCTGAATCCGCCGACCTCGAGCAGGTAGAACTTGTGGTCGGCAGTTTCGCAAATATCCATAACCCACACAGGATCCGGCGCGAAATCACATTGCAGAATCGTGTGTGCAAGGGCCACCGCAGCGTCGTCTGCTCCCGCGCGAGCAATCAACGTCTCGCCATCCTTGTACTCCGAGCTGGCAACGATGCGCTGATCGGCAATGACGAAACGCCACTCTTTGTTGATCGATTTCGGTGAGCTAACCACAACGAGCGATTCAACAGGAAACTCGTAGAATGCCATAAACTCAAGGTCTTTCTCGAACGTGTCACGCGACACGAGAAGGCCAGTAAACAGCTTGAGCGGCGAATCGGGGCGAACGAAAATCCGGCCGTCACGACCGAACCGGTCGAACAGTTCCATGGAGCGAGTCGACAAATCGCGAAACGGCAAAAACGCGTGGTCACTGTTCAGCAGGTGTTCACGGTAGTGCGGGAAATAGTGCGAACAGAAGAAGTGATCGACGGTTGCGAATGCACCCGGGCGCCAGAGAGCGTCGCGCTGTACTCGAGTAACCAGGTCGATATCGGCGTGGGCCACCACACACGTACCTGCCGGAAATGCATCGCGGTACGACGACTGCGTGTCGTCCCAACGGTAGGGAGGATTCGGGCGATTGATCGACTTGACCAAGAAGCCGTTGCGCACGACGGCGCCGGCGAGTTCGTCATGGTAGGTGGCAAAGACGCTCGCATCCAGCAACCAGCCGACGCTCATGGGTAACGCCTCCGAACCACGAATACCAGGCGGTGCACCTATCTCACGCGCGCGGAGACCGCTTCCTCGGACAATGAAATTGTGTAACGTTGGCCGCGTTGCACGGTCCAATAAATATCAACCATCTGTTGCGACGTTGACATAAACTGCGTTGTCCTACCTAGCCCCTCACCCCTAGCCCCTACTCCCTCACTCCGCGAACAGCGTATGCGGCACGGTCTTGCCCATCGAGTCGAACGTGTGCGTCAGCAGTACCTGGTAGTTCAGCCCGACGGCCTGCCAGCCCTGACCCAATAAGAACGGAATCACCTTGCCCCCTTTGCCGCCGTGCTTGAGGCCGCAGTCGTCGATCAGCACGATGCTCTGCATGTGCAGGCGGGGCAGCGCCGCCTGAGCCTCGCGCACCGCGTGGTCTTGCGACGGGTCGGGATCGTCCGGGTCGAAGTCCTTCGAGTCGAGCAACAGCAAATCGATCGGCTGGGGAAACTGCTGCAAGAAGGCCACCGAGTCGCCCACCACGTACTCGATCCGCGCCGCGAACGGCGCGGTCTCCTCGCGCGCCACGGCGATCGCCGCGGGGTCGAGGTCGCACGTCCAGAGCCGGCAGTCATATCGTTGGGCGAATTCGGCGAGCAACCGGGTCGACTGCCCGTCGCCGCCCCAGTTGCCTGCGATCCGCAGCGTGCCCGTCTCGACGATGGTCTTGGCGTTTCGGGCGACGGCCAACATCAGCGCCTGGTAGAAGGTGCTCGCGCGGACGCCGAGCACCCCGGCGAACTTGCCGTTGAACCAGGCGTGAAAGTCGTAGACGTCCTTGGGTTGCATGACGGTCCATGCTAACCGGGCAAGTGGCTGTTGGCCAACCGCCGGGGTGCGCGGGCTCGCAGTTACGCAATCCAGGGATCGGCACCCCTGTTAAGCAGGCACGCCCGTGCCGGTTATGGATGGCGTGCTGCTTCCCCGTAAACCGAGGTCGCCATGCAGATTCCCGTCGTCCGTGGTGTTATCGACCGCCGCATCTTGATTAACTACCGAATCGAGCCCACTGTCGTGGAGTCGCTGCTTCCGACTCCGTTTCGTCCCAAGCTCGTTCGCGGATACGGGATGGTAGGCGTCTGCTTGATCCGGCTAAAGCAGGTTCGGCCCCGCCTGTTTCCCAAGGCCGTCGGCGTCGCATCGGAAAACGCCGCGCATCGTATCGCGGTCGAATGGCATGAAAACGGCGAGTTAAGAGAAGGTGTCTTTATTCCGCGTCGAGACACATCATCTCGCTTCAATGCTCTGGTGGGAGGGCGGCTATTCCCTGGCTTGCATCACCACGCTCGGTTTCGCGTGCACGAGCAGAACGGGCACTATAGCGTTTCGATGGACAGCGACGACGATGCAGCACACCTATCCGTCGAGGCTTGCGCTGCCGATGAGCTGTCTGATGGATCGGTCTTCGGATCACTCAGCGAGGCATCGGAATTCTTCCAGCGTGGATCGGTTGGGTACTCAAACACAGCGGATCAAATGGAGTTCGACGGATTGGAGTTGCGAAGCTTCAACTGGAAGGTGACGCCATTAACGGTCGAGAAGGTCGTCTCAAGCTACTTTCAACGGCACGAAGCAATACCTCCGGATTCCATTGCGTTCGATAGTGCTATGTTGATGACGAACATCGAACACGAATGGCATGCACGGCCACCGATTTGTTCGAACTAGCTGAATTGCGTGAACATTCGATGGGCTGCGACTACGCAGGCGTGGCTGCCGAGTTCTCGCCGTCTCCATCTCGGTTGCGGCGGGCTGCGCATCGTCGATCGCCCCCGCATCGAAGCGAACCATCCAGCCGCCGGCCCAACTATTGCTCCCGCACGGTCGGGTTCCCATATTGGCCCGACGGGTCGACGAAGCGAAACCCGGTCTGGGCCCGTTGGATCAGGAACTGATGGAACGGCAACGCCCGAATCGTGACATTCATCGCCTCGGCGAAGTACACCGCAAACGGGTAGACGAACGTCGGCTCGAACCCGGGCCCGTGCTCCCAGGGCGAGGGCGCGAAATCGTCGCCGCCGAGGTAGCCGGTCGGGCGGACTTTAGGAAACAGCAGCATCAGGTCCAACGCGATGCCGCGCAGCGTGTGGTCGCCGTCGACGTAGATGAAGTCCAGGCTCGCGTCTTCGAGCCGGTCGACGACTTCCTTCGTCCGCCCGCGCAGCACGACGCGCTTGTCGCTGGCAAACTCGGTTCGCTGCATGGCTTCGCGGTGGATGGCCTCGAACTGCTCGGTCGAGACGTTGAACGGCTTGTTCCAATCGGGCAGATGGGCCCACGGATCGATCAGGTAGTAGGTTTCGATCGACTCACATTGGGCGAGCATCGCGGCGGCGAACTCACCGCGCCAGACGCCGACCTCCGCCACCCGGGCAGGCCGGACGGTGTTGAAGAACGTTTGCCAGAGGTGAACCCGATCGCGGCAGTTTTGCAATCGCGTTGGGTCGTGCAAATCCATGGCAAGATGCTGGCGGCTTAGGAGGGCGGGCGACTCGTCGCGCCGCTCGCTAATTCGAATGGGCGTCGGGCGGTCGTTCGCAACAACGTAATTCGAACCAACGCTGCGAGCAAGCTACCGCCTTGCGCTCGCGACACGCCCGTGTCCCGTGCCCGTTTGCTGGGTTGAATCCCGCGACGCTGACTAGCATGCTCGCACTAGTGATCCACATCGTCAGCCATGTGCCGGCGAGCGACTTCTAAGTACTGTCTGACTCGTGGCTCGTACTTCGGGTTCAGCCGCGTGCACCGTTCGAAGTCGTGAATGACGCTGCTCGCGTGTGTCTTCATGTGACCCACCCATCCCAGACCTCTAAGGTAGTATCCGTAAGCCGGGTCGTCCGCCTCCTCGACTGTGCAAGACACAAACGGCTGCACGCCTTCAACATCATAGAGGACAAAGTACCCGGCATCGCGAAAAGCGGCCTCGTCCGGTACGGAGAAACCACACTGGCGCGCAAGCTCGTGCAGATGTTCAGCAGTAAAGCGATCAGACTCGCGCCTGGCGGTGTATGGAAAGGTTGACTCGACCGGCAGCGCTTCTCCGCGAGTCTCGAAGACCCAGCGTCCGCCGTCATCCATGCATGTCACTGTGCGGATCGATTCGCCCGCCGAATCGTGGAGGTCAAAGATCCGGGCTTCGTAGCTCATAACCTCGCGGTCCGTTCCGTTCGTCCAGATCCGGGGTCTAGTGCATACGAAGCGAGCGAACCGACACGCCAAATGACGCGGCAAATGGTAGACGTAGTCTGCGTAGTCCGAGCCATTGCGGCAATTATTCACGAACGCGGTCGTGGACGGGCCGGCGGCAAAGGCCACATGCCGTGTAGCTGGAAATGTCAGACGTGATAGATAATTAAGCGCTTCACGGCAATCCGAAGTCTCAGCCACTCGTCGCAGCGACTGCTCCCCTTTGCGGAACGCCGGCAGCTTTGCAGAGGCCGATGAAAGAGAAATGTCGGCCAGGCCGAGGCCCTCGAGGAATCGCGAGGCTAGAGAACTGTCTTGTCTGTCCACTCTACTGCCTTGCAAGAGTGCTGTTCGACGACCGAAGCAACTCCTAATCTAACGCACGCGCGTGCGAGTACAAATCCTTGTCCAGTTCCTTTTCGGACATGTGATTCTGCCGCGTAGCCCGTGCTGGGACGGGCAGGCGGCTGTTAACTGTCCCACGCAGGTTCGATTCCTGTCGCCGCAGCGTGCAGAGCACTCTTCGACGATCGAGGCACGAACGGGTTAATCATCCCGGCCAAGTGATTTCGGGCTGCCGTTTTCGAACTCGACTCTCCAGATGCCATCGACATCGCCCTCTAAGGTGAACTCCATTACGAAATCCAATGGCTTGTGCTCCCAGAGAAAATCGACCGCATAGAACGCGAATTCATGCCGGCCAATACTGGGTCGTTCGTCCCCAAATAATCGAGAGGACGCTTGCTCGGAAGCGTCGGCGCTTGCAACGAGAAAGTCCAACGCATCGCGCTCAACGTCAACGAATCTACCTAGCGTGTCGTTGAGGCTTCCAAGCAACCTAGCGTCCGGCCCGGAGTCGTCTCCGGCGACGAAGAATCGGATCAATCTCCCAGCTGAGCGCGCCTCGCCGCTCCATATTTCACTTCCACGTTCGCAAGTCAGTAGACCTAAACGTGGGTCCAGCAGAGTAACGGGAGGCTTAGCTGCAAACAGTGACTTGAAGAATTCGAGCATCGATCGGACGCCACAGATTCAGCGATCGCTACGGTTCGATCGATACATCGTAGCGAATTGACCGACTTCAATGTACTGGGGGATGGGCCGGCGGTAGGCCGCCTGGGATTGAACCAGGCAGTGACGGTTGGATTCGCCCTCCTCGAATTGTTCCGAGCAAGCTACCGCCCTGCGCTCGCGAAGCGCAGCGTGTCGCGTGCTCGGTTGCGTCCGGCGCCGGGCGCATCAGTTTCAGAATGTGGGATAGCCTGGCAATCCGCCGGGCACCGCCGCGAAGCGTTGGTCCGGCAACAGGAGAGCGTCGGTTAGAATCCGACCACCCTGACTTTGGAAGTAACGAGTCCTTCTAGCGACGAGATCGAGCATTCACCATAATGCTCGCATGGACCAAGAATCTCAGCATGATTGTCTGTTCAAGGAAGGAAGTGGGCTTGTCTATCCGCTGATCGAGATTCACGGACGCGAGTTTTTGGATCTCACTTCGGCTGCGGGTGACCAACTGCGACGCGGCATTGATTTGCTGAATCAAGTCCTGCAAATCAATCCTCATAACTGGGCGGCGATGTGGCTCTTAGGTAAGTGCTACCAGCGGATGCGCGACAACGAGATGGCACTAGACTTTTTTGCTCGCGCACACGCCATTAAGAGTGACCAGCCCGATATTGCACGCGAAGCGTCCATTGCAGCGATGGAACTGAGGCGTCCGTTAGATGCTGTTGGATTTTGCGAGCGGGCCATCGAAGCGAACCCCAACGATTCGGGCTTGAGAGCGAACCTTGCGCTGGCGCTGCTCTTCAGCGGGCAGGCTGAGAGAGCCCAGCAGGTTGCGCGTGACGCCCTAAGAAGAAATCCGCGTGACGACATCACATTGCGGATAGCGAAAGTGTGTCGAGAAGTGCTGAGCGGCACGCGCGTTTGCCCCCGCCACGTCAGCGATCTCACATAGCCTGCGAATGCAAATTGTCGACGGCCTTGGCGGTGAAGAGGTTCTGCCTCACTCTCGCGCGGCAGTGTGTAGCAGAGTCCGGTGAGCGCGCAAGCGCGGGCAACAAGCTCGGCCACCGACCGATCAGGGAGAATGAAGGCCCGGCCGCGGTAGTAAACCTAAGCGATTTTCTCGCCGCACAACCCGCGACCTTCACCACGACTCTAACAGGGCTTGCAGACGGATCGCAGCCTGCAAATATTTGTCTACTCGCGGTCGGACTCGAAAGATAAGTCCTTGGTACGCGGAGTAGACGATCCACCGGTTTACACCTGCCTGCTCGTCAGGAGGCAAAATTTCTCCTCCGCACTGAAGAGTATGCTTAACTCCACCGGATGCATGGACCCAACCGACACGTGGTAGGCGAAGGTCTCGAAGTCTGCGCGCGGATATTCGATTGGCCGGCTCGGTGAACCACCGGCCTCTGCCAGTGAACCACGCCCCAAGGTGTGCGCGGACCGCAGCTCTTGAGGTTAGTTGGATTTCGAGCGAGTACGGAAACGTAATTCCATTGCGAAACGGGAGTGTCAAGCAAAATGGAAAACCACGTGCGGTCCCGCATGCGGTCAACCACTGATTGGCATCATAGCGGAGCTGAAACGTAAACAGATTCTTAAGTACCGAGGCATTGGTATCCGAGTGAACCGCGACCGCGAGATCAGATGCTCCGGCGAATTTGAGTTCGCGAGCGACGGGCCGATAGGCGCGATTGATTCGCGAAATGTAGTTCGTCTTGCGAAATGGTTCTAGATCTGCTTCCACGACTACTGTCGCTCCGTCACTGTTCTCTAGTCGTCCAGCGCACAATGGTAGCCACTCGGTGCTTGCCGTCAACATTTGGGGCGGTGGCGCCGTCGATGACACACAACGTCCGAACTGGACCAAGTGGCGCCCGACGCGTCTTGGCCGACCGGCATTCGGCGTCATGTCAGCAACTGAGGCCGCCGACTGATGAGGGATGATGAAGGCCGGCCGCGGTAGTCTTTGCCTTCACCACTTCGACTAGCGCCCTGCGCTCGCGACACACCCGTGCCGCGTGCTCGTCGGCATCGAATTCGGATTGCGTTTGGCGGGCCCGGCGACGAGACTTCAACGAACGCCAACACAAGTGGCCGGAGCGGGGCTCGAACCCGCACGGAGGTTACCCTCCACGGGATTTTAAGTCCCGTGCGTCTGCCAATTTCGCCATCCGGCCGGTGCCCGCAGGCGGCGCTCGTTCAATCGTACCGGTCGCACGCGGGTATGCCAATCGCAGCGCAGGCCTCGCTAACTGCCCAGCGTGCGGCGTGCGTGCATGCCGCTTGACGTTCGGGCCGCTGCAACCGTTTCGTGGTCGCCGTGCTGCGTGGGCAGTCACGTCATGAGCGCGCGACGTCGGGGGCCGACCGTCGCAACATTGCATTTTTGTTGAATCCGGCGCGCCGCCGGGCTAAGCTGCGCCCAGGCTGTGAACCGGCCGACCGTTCAACGAGTGGTCGCCGGGCGTGCGGCTGCCGGCTTGACTACAATCCGTCGGCCGGCTGTTCAACGGGCGTTCGGCGGTAGAGTGGCTGCTCGACGGGTGGCTGCCGAATCGGCCGTCGTTAGGCTCGCGCTTAACGATCGCAAGGCGGGCCAACGGTCAACGGCAGCAACTGGCGGCTAAACAACCGACAACGCGGACCGCCCTGCCCTGTCCCGCGCGGGCAGTAGTCAGGCAACGGTCGGCGGCAGGTTGGAGGCCTGGCGGCGTTCTTCTCAAACAATCGCGGTCTAGGAAGACATATCATGCGCACTTCAAAAATGCATTCCCGCGGCGTGGCCGCAACGAGGTGGCTGGCGGCCGTGGCAACGACTGCCGCGATTCTGATCGAAGCAGAACCGGCCCCCTGTGCCGACGGCGAAACATTGGCCCAGCAGGTCACGATCCGGCGGACCGAGTACGGCATCCCGCACATCCAGGGCGAGACGCTCGAAGCCGTGGCGTTCGGCCTAGGATACTGTCAGGGTCAGGACCATCTGATCAACATCATGCGGGGCATCGTCGGCGTGCGCGGCGAGTTGGCCGCTACGTTCGGGCCAGACCAGGACAACGACGGTGACAACAAGTATGTCGACTTGGATCTGCGCACGCGGCAGTTTCGGATCTACGGCCGGGCGGTGGACAGTTATCACACGCTCGACCCGGAGTATCGCTCGATGGTCGAGGGATTTGCCGCGGGACTGAACTACTACGTGGCGAAGCATCGCGCGGACGTGCCCGACTGGGTACCGGAAGTCATCCCGCACGACGTGGCGGCCTATGGCGTGGCCGGCGTAATGCGGTTCGCGTTCGATCGGGGGCGAATCGTCAATCAGTTTCTCAAGTCGCAGGGTGTGGCCAACGTCGATGGCGGCCTCGGCGCCGACCAACTGGCGATCGACTCGGCCGGCGGCGACATGATGGGCTCGAACATGTGGGCCTTGTCGCCCAACCGCAGCCGCTCCGGGCGGGCCCTGCTGATGGGCAACCCGCACCAAGGATGGGCGCCGGTTTCTACCTACTACGAGGCCCATCTGATCGTGCCCGGCAAGCTGAACTTCTACGGCTCGACGTTTATCGGGCGGCCCGTGCTGACCACCGGCTGGAACGAGCATCTTGGCTGGTCGCACACGGTGAACTATCCGGACTTGGAGGAGATCTACGAACTGACACTCGATCCGGATCGGCCGGACCATTACACGTTCGACGGCGGATCGGTGCCGATCGAGCGCGACGACGTGACGATCCAGGTCCGCACCGGCGACGAATCGAAGGCCGAGTCGCGTACGTTCTGGCACACGCCGCTGGGCCCGGTGATTCATCGGACCGATTCCAAGATCTTCGTGCTGCGCAGCGCATGTTACGACAACCTGCGGGCGTACGAGCAGTGGCTGCGGATGAGCCAGGCCACCAGCTTGGAGGAGTTTCGCCAGGCACTGGCGCTGCAGCGCATTCCAATGTTCAACATCTGCTACGCCGATCGGGCGGGCAACATTCTTTACTTGTGGAATGGCACGGTGCCGAATCTGCCGCATGAGGCCCACAGCGCCGAAGCGGTGCCGGCTAACCGATCCAGCGACATTTGGACCGCGTTCCATGCGGCGGACGAACTGCCGCAATTGTTCAACCCGGCTGGCGGGTACGTGCAAAACTGCAACTCGCCGCCGTACTTTACGAATCTGTCGGCGCCGCTGGCGCGCGACAAGTTTCCGCCGCACTATCCCGCGAACAACGTCAGCCTGCGCTCGCAGCACAGCTTGCGGCTGGTACACAACGACCGGAAGCTGTCGCTGGAAGAAGTCTGCCAGATGAAGCACAGCCCGTTGATGCTGGTTGCCGAGCGAGTCAAGGACGACTTGATCGATGCGGTGCGCAAATCGCAGCCGAACTCGGAGATCGAGTCGGCCGTGAGCGTCCTGGAGCGCTGGGACAACACGGTGGCGATCGACAGCCGCGGCGGCGCACTGTTCGAAAACTGGTGGGACCGCTACTTCAAGCGCGGCGCCCGCAATCACGAAACCGAGTGGAGCGCCGACCAACCGACCGAGACCCCGCGTGGCCTTTCGGATCCCGAGCGGGCGGTAAAGGAGTTTGCCGCGGCGGTCGACGAAGTGAAGCAGTTGTACGGTCGCTTGGACGTCACCTGGGGCGACGTGCACCGGATTCGCAAGGGGAGCGTCGACTTGCCGGTCAGCGGCGGGTCGGGCTTTGCCGGATGCTTCCGCGTGTTGGCGTTCGGCAAGGACGACGACGGCAAGCTGGTTGCCCGCGGCGGCGACAGTTGGGTGTTTGCCGTGGAGTTTAGCGAGCCACCCCGCGGGTACACCGTGGTGGCGTACAGCCAGAGTGACGTGGAAGACTCGCCACACTTTGCGGATCAGGCTCCGTTGTTTTCGGCCGGCAAGATGAAACCGGCGGCGTTCACGGATGCACAGATCCAAGAGCAACTGCTATCCGAGTACCACCCCGGCAAGGAATGACCGGCGGGCGGGGCACGCGCGGTCGATCGGCCGACGCGCCACCCGAACGACAGAGTCTAGTCCTGGTACTCGTCGGCGTTGCGGACTTGGATCGAGCCGTTGCTGCTGCTGGCGACGATCGTGCAGGCCGGATCGGGGTCGTTGCCCACGACGCCTTCCAGGTCGTTGCGCCGACGGCGGTGGTCGCCTGTGTCGATCGGGAAATCGAACTGGATGCGACTGTTCGACGTGTGGCCGTCGAAGCGAAACTCGCTGTCGCCCGGAACGACCAGCTTGATCCGGCCGTTGGAGGTTTTGAACTGCTGCTTGGCGTCGGCCAGGGTTCCACGAAACTCGATACGTCCGTTCGACGTCTTGGCATCGACGGTGGCATCGGTCGCGTCGATTTCGATCGTGCCGTTGCTGGTCTTGAGGTTCATCGGTCCGCGTCCTTCGAAGACTTCGAGGCGGCCGTTGCTGGTGTGCGCGTCGATGGATCCGTCGACCTGTTCGCAAACGACGTGGCCGTTGCTGGTGCGCAGTTCGAGCTGGCTGGCTGCGGGCACGGCGATCACGACCGATGCACCGAAACTGCCCGGTCCGCGTTCGAGCCGTTCAGCGTGGATGGTGAGCGTGTTTTCCTTTTGCACCATCGTCACCTGCACGGTATTGAGTGCGGCTTCGGCGGTGGGCTGATCAATGCCACTGGCGCGTTTGATGACGTCGACGAGCACTTCGCCGTCATTGCCGCGGCTGACGTCGATCGCGCCGTTGAACGTGTCGACAACGATCTTCGGGGCGTTGGACGTTTTGAAGTCTTCGGAGAGGCGCTTTTCGGCCTTGGCGATGGGCATGTAGTGGAGCGCGTTGCACCCGGTCGCCGGCACGAGCGAACAGAGCACCAAAGCGACGGCGACCAGCCCCGGATTCTTTCTCGAGCGTGACATTTGGACCTCCCCGTATGCGGCTCCGGCGATTTTAACCGACGTTGGGCATTCTCTGGGAGCGTATTCGACGCACAGCGGCCGATCTTGGCTGGCGGGGCGATCATCGGCCGAGCAATGCGTCGCGGCGGTCGGCTGGACGGCAGGCCGTAGCCGGAATTGCTTGCGTGGCAGGGGTTTTTGACCGATAGTTGCACTTTTGCCTGCCTTGCCCCGCCAGGAATTCGCGCTTCATGTCCCTCGCTCGACTCGCCGCCGCTTGCGTGCATCGGCCCGGCCGCTTGGTTGCCGCTAACGTGGTCGCCCGCACCGCGGCGATGACCGCGATTTTGACCGGCGTTGTGTTTGCGTTGCCGTTGGCAGGCGCCGAGAACAACGCCGACTGGCCCGTCTATCGGCACGACGTGCGGCTGACGGGCATGACGCCGGCTAAGGGACGCATCAGCCGGCCAAAGGTTCTGGCACAGTATTACCTGGGCACGGAGCCGACGGAAATTGTCGCGACACCAGTAGCCGGCCCGGCGAACCAAGCCGACTTTGACGGCGACGGCCAGCCGGAGCATTTCGCCCTCGACGGCGACACCATTCGCGTGACCAGTCTGGCGGGCGAGGAGCTATGGAACCACACGCTTGAGACGTCGCTTGCCGGCGCGATTGTCCGGGTGTGCCAACTGTTCCCCGGGCGGGCGGATCGTCAGTTGGTCGTGTTCTCGAAGCGTATGGACACCGGCGAGGGGCAAGGTTACTGCTTTCGCTTCGAAGACGGCGTGCGGCACGGAAAGCTTGCGTGGACGACCGGACCGCTCACCGGATATCACGCGCCGACGTTGATTGTCGACGACGTGGACGGCGACGGACTGCCGGAAATCGTCGTCGCGCCGCACTACCGGGCACAGATCTTTTCCGGACAAACCGGCAAGCTCGAAGCCGAAGTGCCGTGGGACGTCGGCCGCAACTACGGACTGTTGGTGGCGCGCGAGCGACCCGGGCGAAAGCACAAAGACATCTATATTGTGTGCGACTTCGTGTTGCACGTGGATTGCATCCGGTTCGCGGACGGAGCGTGGACGCACGCCTGGGGGCACAAGTATGTCGATCCGTCGGCTCCGGCGCCGCGCGGACGGCAGAAGTACATGCGCGTCGGGCCGAGCGCCGTAGTCGATCTGGATCGCGACGGGCGCGACGAAGTGGTCTATATGTTGGTTGACAGCTCGACCGACGATCAGTGGCACCTGCGAATCCACGATGGCGAGTCGGGCGAAGTGCGGACCGACGTCGCGGGAATCTGGATTTGGTCGATGGCGGATTTGGACGGCGACGATCGGCCGGAAATCGTGTATACGCCGACGACCGCCAAACGCCCACGCACGTTTTGCGATTTGCACGTCGCCCATTACGCGGACCAAAGCCTCGTGGATATCGCCGTGATTGCCGACGTGGCGCCCGCGATCACCAACGTGGGACTTTCGCTCTCGGCCGACACGATCGCCGATCAGGGGCAGCAGGACCTGGTAATGGTCGATACCGACGGGAACGGGGTCGACGAGGTGGTAGTGAGCCGGCGCGGCGACGCGTCGATGGAGCGCGACACGATTGAGTCGATCGAGCCAACGGCGAATGGTGGACCACAAACGCGCTGGTCGCACAGCGTGGCAGGTCACCGGTTGGATTTGGTGGAAGTGCGGCAAGCGGCCGATGGCGGCCCGCGATTTGGCGTTCGCGATCTGACTGCCGGCATCGTACTCGAACTGGATGCCGGGCAGACGGTTCTCAGCCAGACCGATTTGGGAGAGCCGGGCGGGTTTGCGACGACGCCGATCGCGGTGGACCTGGACGGCGACGGAACCAACGAGATTGTCGTGCAGACGGCGATGGGACAGATCGTGGCGCTGGGCGTCAACTTGCAATCGGACGAGCCGCTCGTGCCGCAGTGGTCGCGGCGCGGCGCGAGCATGAACCATCAGCCAGGTTATGCGAAGAACGGCGCACTTTGCCCGCAGGCCAACGACCTGGACGGCGACGGCAAGCCGGAGGTGCTGTTTGCGGTGGAGGACGAACATGGAAACGCGGCGCTGCGGGCCGTCGACGGTCGCGGCAAGCCGCGCTGGACGCGGGCATTCGACGGTTGTGCCTGGGGCGGGCAACAAGCCGGCGTGAATCTTTGGACCTTCGGACGATTCTCGGGCGTGGCGATGGGCTCCGACGTGTACGTCGACGTGCATCGCCGCTCGAAGGGAAGCGGCGAAGGCTGGGTCCTGGACGGGCGAACCGGTGAGCCGATCTGGCATCGACTGGGACTGGTTGCCGAGTCGGCCGCCATGCCGTTTGGCGGGGGGATGCCGGCCGTGGCGGACATCAACGGCGACGGGACCGACGATCTGGTGCAGGCGTTCTACACGATTTATGGTGCGATCTCCGGTGCCGACGGCCAGCCGCTCTTTCCGCCCGCCTTCTTGACGTCGGAAGACTATTTCGGTCGTTGGATTGCGTACAGCTCGCCGACGATTGCCGACCTGAACGGAGATGGCGCGCCGGACGTGTATCTGAATTCGGCATCGTATGCCCGAGGTGGGTACGCGGCGGTCGAAGCGAACGGAAAGCCGTTGTGGGTCGAGTTTCATGACAACACGGAAGGCTCCAACGGGTTTGGTCCGGTCGGCGACTTCGATGGCGACGGCGCACTGGAGATCGGCGTGGGAGTCCTGGATGGAACGCTTGTTTGCCTGAATGCGGCCGACGGCACGCGAAAGTGGACCGCCCGTCACAAGGTGGCCGGAGACATCGTGGCGGCCGACATCGACAACGACGCAGTTGCGGAACTCGTTTTTTGGAATGGCGGGGGGCAGATTTGCGCCGTCAGCGGCGCGGATGGTCAACTCGAGTGGACCGTCGACGCGATGGGCCGGCCGATTGTTGCCGACGTGACGGGCGACGGCTGGGCGGAAGTCATCGCGGCCGGCGGCGATGGGCAGTTGCGCGTGATCGGTTCGGCCCCATGACACGACCTGACAAGGCGATCGGCATCGACATTGGCGGCACGAAGATCGCCATCGCGGCGGTGGATAGCCATGGCGCGATCGCGGCCCACGACACGATCGCCACCGAGGCCGAACAGGGTTTCGATCGGGCCGTGCGGCGAATGGTCGAAGCGGCAGATCGGCTGCTGACCGACGCGGGCTGGTCGCGGGCGGAGTTGTGCGGCATCGGCGTAGGATGTGCCGGGCCGGTCAGTGCCGAACGCGGAGTGATCAACAATCCGTACACGCTGCCCACGTGGGACGATTGCGACATCGTGACGGCGCTCCGCTCTGAGTTCGACCGGCCAGCCTACTTGGAAAACGACGCCGATGCGGCTGCGCTGGGCGAGTGCTTTGCCGGAACGGCGCGCGGGTGTCGCCGTGTCGTGATGTTCACCCTGGGTACCGGCGTGGGCGGCAGCGCGATCGTCGACGGAGCGGTCTATCGTGGAACGCAGGGCGAACACCCCGAGTTGGGCCACATTCCCATCGATCCCAACGGCCCGGAGTGCTACTGCGGCACGGCCGGATGTCTGGAGTCGATCGCCTCGGGCACGGCCATCTCGGCGGCGGCACAAGCGGTCGGGATCGCATACAGTCGCGCGGTGTTTGAGCGCGCCGCGACAGGCGATGCCACGGCGCGGGCGATCATCCAGCGCGTCGAGGCTGCGCTGGCGACGGCCGCTTGGACGATTCTGCACACGTTCATGCCCGAGATCATCGTGCTCGGCGGCGGCATCATGGACGAACACTACGACCAACTCGCGCCGGCGATTGAGACGATGATCCGTAAAGCCACGATGGTGCCACGAGGGGGTGCTCGCGTCGCCATGGCAGCGCTGGGAAACGACGCGGGAATGATCGGCGCGGCGGGTTTGGCGCTGCGCAATGCCGGTGCGATCGGGGTGGACTAGTGGCCGATCCCAAACGATCCGAAACGGGCGACTGGCCGCACTTAGAGGCTTACCGAGTCGAGGGCCCAGAGGAGCCCATAGAAGATGCCGCCGATAACCCCGGCTACGACGACGGCAATGCCCACGACGTACCAGATATGGAAGCCGTGCTGCTCATCCTTTTTGGACCGCGGGGCGGCCAGAGGCGCCGCCTGGGTCGGCATTGTTACGGTGGGCGCCGCCAAGAGGTCGTCGACCAAATCTTCCGGCTTGGACATGTCGGGCAGCGGCGGGACCGGAGCCGCGGCCTTTTGAACGCCGGAGCCGCCTTTGACGCCTGACTTCGAACCGGGGCGAACACCCGACTTGCGTCCTGCGCTGGATCCCGACTTCACGCCAGATCCGGACTTGACGCCAGATCCCGACTTCACGCTGGAACCAGACTTCACACCGGATCCCGCCTTCACGCCAGATCCCGATTTGACGTCGCTGCCGGACGGCGATCCAGCGGCGGCACGGCGGGCGGCCGAAGAACCTCCTTTGGGCGGCGTTCCACCCGCGTTGCTCGATGATCCGACGCCGGACTTCGAGCCCGCGGTGCGGATCTTCGAATCGCCCGGACGGCGGTCGAGTTCCAACTCTTCTTCCAGCGGTGCCAGGTCGAGGTTTTCGTTGAGCGAAGGTCCGGCGGGCACTTCGGGCCCGGGCTCGATCGTCGAGGCGTGCGTATCGGCGTCGCCTAGATAGTCGGTCAACGCTTCAACGACTTCGGCGGCCGACTGGTATCGATCGGCGGCCGACTTGGCCATCATTTTGTGACGAATCGCCAGCAGCTCTTTGGGTGCATCCGGTCGCTTGTCGCGAATGTCGGCCGGCTCTTCCTTTTGGTGGGCCAGCAATCGTTGCGGGATCGTGCCCTGGGGGAACGGAGCATCGCCGCTGAGCAAGAAATAGAGCGTGCACCCCAGGCTGTAGATGTCGACGCGGTGGTCAACCTTGTGGCTGTCCAATGCCTGTTCGGGCGCGAGATAGTCGACTGTGCCGATCATTTTCTGATCGTAGGCCATCGTCAGCGAGCCCTGGCTATCGTCGGAGAAACGCGCGAGCCCCATGTCGAGGATCTTGACGACGCCTTCCTTGTTGATCAGCAAGTTCGCGGGTTTGATGTCGCGATGGATCAGACCGACCTGATGGGCATAGGCCAGTCCTTCGGCAGCCTGGCGGATGTAGTCGGCTGCTTTGCGGTATTCGAGCGGGCCGTTGCGGCTGACCAGAACTTGCAGGTCCGAGCCGTCGACATAGTCCATGACCAGGTAGTGGTAGTCGCCGTCCCTGTCGACGTCGATAGCGCGGACCATGTTGGGATGGTTCAGCTTTGCCGAAGCGCGGGCTTCTTGATGAAACCGCTCCAGGTACGACGTCTGGGCCGCCATCGAATGCGGCAGCAACTTGATAGCCACGCGGTGGCGCATGACCATGTGCTCGGCCAGATAGACGCTGCCCATCCCGCCGGAGCCGATGTGGTTGAGCAGCTTGTACTTGCCGAGGTAAAAGCCCTTGTGCTTGCCCTGCAGCAGTTTCTCGCTCTGCCACTCGGTCAGCAGGCCGACCTTGGTCAGCGTCGACGCAATCACGCCGCTGTCTTTGACCGACGCATCAACGTTGGTCAGCGCTTGATTTAGCTGTTCGTCGTCGACCAGTCCGCTGCGCTTGACGACGTCCAGGAATTTGTCGACGGTGATATTCGTCATCGCAGCCAAATACGAAGGAACGGCGGACCTTTACGCAGTTACTATAATATCACCAAATCCCGGCCCAAGTGCGGTCGCGGGAGAGGCGTTCGATGGCGCGGTTGAGGCTGTTTTCTCTGGGCGAAACGGTTGCCCGCGCGGTTGAATTTGACGATTGAGAGGGCGAAGAACTCGCAAAGCTTCGTTCCTTCGGAATCAGGCTTGTCGTGGTGCCGGTTGGCTTCGAACGTGGCCGCACTCCTAAGGGCGTAACAAGGGTTGCCGCCGCCATGCGGGCACGTGCCACGTGGGCCCTCCGCGATACCGATCAATCGTGGACCGTCGCCGTATCTGGGCCGCCAAACTCCTTGGTGCGCCGAATCGGTCCATGCGGTTGTCGCCGGGGTGGACCGAGGCGGCATCGTTCGGCTGCTGTTGACGAGCGAACCGGTACCGAAACCTTTCGCAATAGATCGATCCAAAGAAATTCCTTGAGTAAACGGGATCATAACCCCTAAATCCAATTATTCAAGAGATTTGGAACTTCGTCACGCTAAAACGTCGGTCCCGCTTCACGGGCTTTTCGATCGTCGTTCCCCCCCACCTGCGACGTACGCGCTACGTGTCGCGATCTACTGCGCATCGCAACGCGCGGCGGCACGCGATCGGCCGGCTCGAATCTTTGCCGCCCCGGCGACTTGGGCCGGCGACGTGTAGCGGAACAAACGCCGTAATGATGGGTCCAATTTGCCGGGATGATGGGATGGGTTCCGGCAAGTCCATTATCACCGCGCCACAGCCGCTAGACAAGCAATTCGGCCACGGCGACGGGTCGGGTAACGCGGGCGGTCCGGGCCGCGCGGCATCGCTGCGATTCGGGCAGTTTGCGGCAAATTGGACCTTCCGGGCGGCTGTACGGCTCCGGACGGTTGCGCGAGAACCAGCCTAGAATCCGCGCACCCCGTGCGGCTGGTACGGAGCCTCGAGCGTGTCGATTTCCGAGCGGGTTAGCTCGACTTCCAGGGCCCCGATCGCCGACTCGAGATGGTCGAGTTTCGTGGCGCCGACGATCGGCGCCGTTACCACCGGCTTCGAAAGCAGCCACGCCAGCGCGACCTGCGCCGGCGGAGTCTCGCGCTGCTGCGCGACTTGGCGCAGCGCCTCGACCACGTCCCAATCCGACGGATGGTCGTAGAGCTTGCGGGCGTAGTCGTCGCTCTCGGCCCGCAGCGTCGATTGGCGATCGTCGGCCGCGTTGCGCGTGCCCGCCAATAGTCCGCGGGCCAACGGCGACCAGGGAATCACGCCGACGCCTTCCGACTCGCAGAGCGGAATCATCTCGCGTTCCTCTTCTCGATAGATGAGGTTGTAGTGATTCTGCATGCTGACGAAGCGGGCCCAGCCCTGCCGCTCGGACATCGAGAGACACTGTGCAAACCTCCAGGCTGCCATTGAGCTAGCGCCCAGGTAGCGGACCTTGCCTTGGTGGACCAACAGGTCGAGGGCGGCGAGCATTTCTTCGGCGGGCGTATGGCGATCGAACCGGTGGATTTGATAGAGATCGATCGTCTCGATGCCCAAGCGCTTCAGGCTCGCCTCGCATCCCTGCTGGATGTGCTTTCGCGACAGGCCCGCCATGTTGCGTCCCGGGCCCATTTCGTTGAACACCTTGGTGGCCACGACGCATTCTTCGAGCCGGGCGAATTCGCGCAGTGCCTTGCCGGTGACCTCTTCGCTGGCACCCAACGAGTACATGTCGGCCGTGTCGAAGAAATTGATCCCCCGTTCAACGGCAAGCCGAAAGAACGGCATGGCCGCCTTTTCCTCCAGAACCCACGGGCGCCACTTCGGATCGCCGTAGCTCATGCAGCCGAGACACAGTCGCGATACTTCGACGCCCGTATTGCTAAGGTAGGTGTACTTCATGGGACAGGGTTCCAGGGGGCGACAGGCCCGAGCGGGCAGATAGCGTGTTGTGAGTATAGCCGTCGACATGCTGGGGTCAACGAAATGCGGGCACTAGCGGCGTACGCGTTGCGACAGAGTGCGTGGCGGCGGCGCTAGCGCGTCACCGGGTTGCCAGCGTGTGGCGCGGCGTGAGGCTCGCCGGAACGCGAGTCGGCCAACTCCGGAATTCGACGGCCTACGATCACCCGGGCCCGCGGATGTTCGGACTTCGCACGATCGCACGAGATCACGGCGACCTGTTCCCAGGCGAACGGGATCGTGGGCGAGGTGAATCCAGGATCTTCGCTAAAGCAGAAGTACGTGCTGGGGCTGCTAGAAGGGGCGACGTCGTCGTGGACGGGGCAGAACGCGATTGGCTGTTCGTAGTAGTACGCAAACAAGTGATGCACGTGGCCGAAGCTGACCAGGCTTTCTCCGGCGGGAATTTTCTGGCGAATCGAGGCGACGGCCAACTGCGGATCGTTGCACGTCTGCACCTGCATGTTGACGACCGGGCCGGTGTACGACAGACCGAGAAAGCCGACAATCGCGAAGAAGCCTGGAACGAAGCGGGCCTGCGCCGAACCGCCGCGCGACCAAAGCGCCACGCCGGCGGCAGCCGCGGCCGCCACGCCATACACGATCAGAAAGGCCGGCGGATTCGCCTGGCTGATGACGGCGAGCCTCGGGCCGCCGATCGACGGCAGCAGGGTGAGCGCGATCGGCGCGATCACGATCAAGCCCACGCCGGTCACAAGAAAGTTATCCCAACTGCGGCGCCACCAACCGACTTGCGCCGCTTCGATGCTGCGCTGGATGATCAGACCCACCACCAATGCCACGCACGGATAAACGGGCATGACGTATCGCGGTCGCGACTCGACCGGCAACCAGCACGTGACAAACGCGACCAAGAACGCCGTCGCCGCGAACGTAAGCATCGGTCGGGCCGGGCCCAGGTTTTGGCGAAACCAACGGGTCGACAAGACCGGCAGCATGAACGACCACGGCAACATCGCGCCGAACACTTCGAGCGGGAACGTTGCCCAGTGCGAAAGCGCGCGGGAAAGACTGCCGGCCTGAAACCGTGCGGCCAGGTTGCCCTCTTCGGTCCAGACCAGCAGCGCCGCTTTCCAGTCAACCGCCAGCACGAACGGGATCTGCCAGGCCGCGACGATCGCAATACCCAGCGCGAGCCCCGCCGCGGTCCAGCGACTAAACAGGAAACCCCAGTCGCGACGCAAGCCGAGGTACGCCACGGTAATCGCCGTAAAGTAGACCGGGCCTTGCGGGCCCTTGGCCAGCGCGGCCAGTGCCGCCAAGGAGAATCCACCGAGCCAGGCCAACCGTGGATCACGCCTCCGGTCGTATGCAGCATGCCAGGCCAACAGGGCTGCGCTGAGCAAGAAGGTGACTAACGCATCGCTTTCGGCCACGCGACCCAGCGCCATGATCTGTCCCATCGTGGCATAGGACGCGGCCGCGGCCAGTGCTCCGCCGCGCGAAAGATAGTTGCGCCCGTAGACATAGATCAGCAGGGTGACGGCCAACGTCGCCAAGACGCTCGGCAGCCGGATGGCCAGCAGATCGACGCGCCCGGTGAGCTGCGCGGCCGCGATCATGGCCCAACTGTTCAGCGGTGGGCGATCGGCGAACGGCTGACCCTGAAGCCGGGGCACAACATAGTCGCCAGAGTCGAGCATCTCTTGGGCAACACGTGCCCAGCGCGGCTCCTCGCCGCGAATCGTCAGTTCGGTCAGCCGGGCGAAGTAGACTCCCAATACCAGCAGCACAAGCAGCAACAGCTCGACTTCGCGCCACACGGCGAGCCGGCTACGGTCGGATTCGTGCGCGGGTTGTTGAGCGTCGTCGGCGGTTGGATACATCACGTTGGCGCCCCAGCAACGCGGGAGCCGGTTGATGTTCGGAAGGTTGGCAATGGGTCGGGGCCGCTCTTGTAAATTTCGTGCCGGGTGCGGTCAATGCCAAGGCGAGCGCGTCTGGCTGACAGCACCGCTAGCACGTGGCGCCGGCGGCCGCGCCGAGACCGCAGGCAAAGTCATCTTTGTCGATTCCGCCGCCCGGTGATAATGTCGCGGCAAGCGGCGCTTTTCCGAGCACTCTCACGGCGGCGACATCTCCATCGGACTCGCATGATAACGATCCTTGAAGCCTCGGTTGCCCGGCACGCGGCTGCCGACAACGGCCGGCTCGCGCTGTCGATCGTGATCCCCGTATACCGTGGCGAGCAAACGATCGGTCCGCTGGTGCGCGAGCTCCATGCAACGCTTGCCGGTCGGTACCAGCTTGAGATCGTGCTGGTCAACGACGGCAGTCCGGACCGTTCGGCCGACGTTTGTCGCGACTTAGCCGCGCGCAATTCGGGTGTCTTGTTCTTGAGCCTGTCTCGCAACTTCGGCGAGCACAACGCCGTGATGGCCGGGCTGAATCACGCGACCGGCCAATACGTTGTGATTATGGACGACGATTTCCAAAACCCGCCGAGCGAAGTTTCCAAGCTGGTCGACGAAGTGCGCAAGGGCTACGACGTGGTGTACTCTCGCTATGCGCGCAAGCAACACAGCACGTGGCGCAACGTGGGTAGTTGGGTCAACGACCGGTTTGCCGCGGTACTACTGGATAAGCCGGGCGGGCTGTACTTGTCGAGCTTCAAGGTGCTCAGCCGATTCGTCGTCGACGAGCTGGTGAAGTACCAAGGTCCGTATCCGTACGTCGACGGGCTCGTGCTGCGGATCACACGCAACTATTCGACCGTGTTGGTTCATCACGACCAGCGCCGCACTGGCCGCTCGGGCTACACGGTGGCCAAGCTGTTCGCTCTGTACTTGAACATGTTCACGAACTTCTCGATTCTGCCGCTGCGATTGGCGTCGTACGCGGGGCTGTTGACGGCGGCGGTCGGGTTGGTGCTGGCGGTCGTGTTCATCATCGATCGGCTGTTTCATCCGGACGTGCCGGCTGGTTGGGCCTCGGTCATCGTGTCGCTGTTCATCATTGGCGGGGTTCAATTGTTCGCGCTGGGCATGATCGGCGAGTACTTGGGCAGGCTATTTCTCCAAGACGCCGGCCGTCCGCAATACGTCGTGCGCGAGCGCGTCGACGCCGCAAAGTCCCTGCAAGAAACCAACGCATGATCGCCCGCGACGCATTTCACGGCCGAGAGGTGCTGGTGACCGGCGGGCTGGGGTTTCTCGGCAGCAACCTGGCGATACGTCTGGCTCGGCTGGGCGCGAGGGTGACGATCGTCGATTCGCTGGTCGAGCAGTTTGGCGGCAACTTCTTCAATATCGAGCCGGTGCGCGATTGCGTTACCGTCAATGTTTCGGACATGCGCGATCCGAACTCGCTCGACATTCTCGTGCAGGGTAAGGACTACATCTTCAACCTGGCTGGCCAGGTGAGCCATGGCGACAGCATGCGCGATCCGCAGCTCGATCTGGCCGTCAACTGCGTCTCGACGATGAACTTGGTCGAGGCCTGTCGCAAACACAATCCAGAGGCCCGGCTGCTGTACACGTCAACGCGCCAGGTTTACGGTCGCCCGAGGAAACTGCCGGTCGACGAGAATCATCCGACCGTGCCGATCGACGTCAACGGCATCAACAAGCTTGCCGCCGAATATTACCACTTACTGTATCACCGCACGTACGGTGTGCGCTCGGTGGTGCTGCGGCTGACCAATACGTTCGGCCCACGGCAGCGCATTCGCGGCAATCGGCAAGGCTTTGCAACGGTGTTTGTGCGGCAGGCGTTGCGCGGCGAGACGATCAGCCTGTATGGCGGGGGCACCCAACTGCGCGACTTCAACTACGTCGAAGACGTGGTCAATGCCATGGTCCTAGCGGCCGCGAACGACGCCTGCTATGGCGAGGTGTTCAACCTAGGATCAAGCCGGCCTTATTCGCTGCTCGATTTCGTCGATGCGCTCAAGGCCCGTTGCACATTCGAGGTGGAATCAGTTCCCTTTCCCGAGGACACGCGGATCATCGACATCGGCGACTACTACGGCGACTACTCGAAATTTCGCGAGGCCACCGGCTGGAGCCCACAGGTCGACTTGTCCGAGGGCCTGGAAAAGACGGTCGCCTTTTACCGCGAACACAAGGATGCCTACTGGCAATGAACGCGAACGGCTCGGCGATCCCGATGTTCGACTACGTCGAGCAATACGATTCGATGCAAGAGGAGATCTTGGAGGCGATTCGCGGCGTGTTGGCCTCGGGCCGGTTGATCCTTGGTCCGCGGGTGCGGCAGTTCGAGGAAAATTTCGCCCGCTACTTGGGCGGAGGTCATGCCGTCGGCGTCGGCAACGGCACCGACGCGCTGGCGATCGCATTACGGGCCGTTGGCGTGGGCCCGGGCGACGAAGTGATCACGGTCGCCAACACGGCCCTGCCGACAATTACGGCGATCCGCATGGCCGGCGCTCGACCCGTCTTCTGCGAAATCGATCCCACCACGCTGTTGATGGATCCGCGCGACGCCGAGGCGCGCATCACCAACCGCACGCGCGCCATTCTGCCGGTTCACCTATACGGCAACGCAGTCGACATGCCGGCACTGTGCGAAATCGCGGCGCGGCGTCAACTGGCCATCGTCGAAGATTGCGCGCAGGCGTGTGGCACCACGATCGACGGTCGGCACGTGGGCACGTTTGGCGACGTGGGCGCCTTCTCATTTTACCCGACGAAGAACCTCGGCGCGTACGGCGACGGCGGGCTCTGTGTTACGCGCGACGCCGAGTTGGCCGCGACGATCCGCCAAATTCGTGACAATGGGCGCGGAAACGATGGGACGTGCGTCGTCGAGGGCGTCAACAGTCGATTGGACGAGTTACAGGCCGCGATTCTCGATTGCAAGCTGGCCCGGCTGCCGGACTTTCTGGCGGCGCGACGCCGGCTGGCCGATATCTATCAAGAGTGCCTGCCCGCGTGGATCGAGGTGCCCGAGGTGGACGATCGGGTCTTGCACAGTTATCACCTGTTTGTGATTCGGTCGGCACGGCGGGCAGAGCTCGCGCGGCGGCTACGTAATGAGGCGATTGGCTACGGCATTCACTACCCGACGCCGATTCACCGAATGCCGGCCTACCGGTTCTTGAACTACCACGAGGGGTCGCTGCCGCTGACGGAACAAGCTGCCGCGGAAGTGCTATCGCTCCCGTGCTATCCCGAACTACCTCACGAGTCCGTGCGGCGAATCTGCGCGGTGATCCATGAGGAGTGCCTCGCGCGGAACTGAGATTCGACGACTCGTCATCTTCACGGTAGTGGGCACGATCAATACCGTGGCTTGCTACGCGCTGTTTGCGCTGTTGGTGCATACCTGCGCCTGGCACTACCATCCGGCGTTGGCGGCCGACTATGGATTCGGCATCGTGCTGGGATACGTGCTGCACCGGGGATCGACGTTTGCCGATCGGACCCATCTGCGGCGCGCTTTCTCGAAGTACACCGTGACGCTCGTGGCGACGTTCGCGGCAAACTTCGTGCTACTTGACGCGATCGTCCGCTCCGCGATGCTTGAACCGTTGGCCGCGCAGGCGGTCGCGATGCTGGCGGTGACGCTGGGCAGCTACCTGGTGCAGAAGCATTGGGTGTTTCGGTCAGGCGTTGCGCCTTCTCCAGCGCACCTGAAGTTTCCCGAGCGAATGCCCAGCGCAGGCACGGATCACGAGACCCGGCGCACCGCATGACGCGCGGCTTCGCGCCGTGGCCTCGACGTCACGCGTGTGCCCTCCGGCAGCCTATTCCGGCGACTCGTCGGTCGCTTCTTTGGCTTCGTCGACAGCGTCTTCAGCGGCGTCCTTGGTATCTTCGGCCGCCTCTTCGACCGCGTCGCCGGCGTCATCGGCCGCCTCTTTCGCCGCGTCCGTCGTGTCTTCCGCGGCGTCTTCTACGGCGTCGCCTGCATCTTCGGCGGCGTCCTTGGAATCTTCTGCAGCCTCTTCGGCTGCCTCTTTCGCATCATCCATCGTTGCCTTCACGTCGGCTGCCGCGTCGTCATCGGCGTCGATGCCGTCCTTCGCGGCGTTGTTACAGCCGATTGCCAGCGGCAACAGGGCAAGTCCAATCAACAGTGCTAGGCGATTCTTCATGGTTCGTCTTCTCCCTATGGTTATTACTGATTACTGCAGATGTCTGTGAACTTAGGACCGGTTTCTCCGCGCGGTGTCGCGCGCAGGCACGACATATTGCACGTACTTACTCGGCGTGCACGCTTAGCAGCCCTCGCCCGACTGCTTGCAAGCGATGCGACGCCGCCGGATGAGGGTCGTGCCAGCCTCCCAAGTCCGGTGCGGCGCATGCCGCGTTTGGCGAGGCGTCGCACAGTCGGCGCGCCGCCGAATCCATTCAAAGCGCGAACCGCTACTCGCCTTCCGCGGCGCGTTTCGCCTCCATCTTCTGCTTGGCGTCCTGGATCGCTGCCTTCCCCTGCTCGTCGTTTCCGCCACCTTCAGGTCCGCCGCCGCAGCCCAGCGCCAACGTGCAAATCGAAACACACACGGTCATTGCCACGAACTTTCTGAACATCGTACTCTCCGAATTAGTATTGCCTCGAAAGACTATGCCGGACCGTTCTTCCGGCGATTACAAACCGCTGAATTTATGACAGGACGCACACCGTGTCGAGGGGCGCGCGCCGCCGTTAACTGACGTGTCGCAGCCTGCTGACTCGCCCCGTCGGGACCCATTCCACTACATAGATGTTGCCCACTTTGTCGTAGCAGGCGTCGTGTGGGTGCACGAATCGTCCGTCCTCCCACTCCGAAGGCTTGCCGCGTAACGACAGTTTCCCGCCGCCAAGCACCCGATCCGTCCAATCCTGATCGTAGCCGAGATGGGTAATGACGTTGTTATCACGGTCCATGATCGTTACGCGGGCGTGCAGATCGGGCACGAGCAGTTCGTCGCCGCGAATGTCGAAATGCGCCGGAAAACTCACTCCCTCGGTCACACTAATGAACTTGCCGTCGAGCGTGAAATACTGCAGCCGCGCGTTGGCGCGGTCGGCCACCACGAGCGCCGGATCACGGCCTGGCCGATCGTCGAGCCAAATGCCGTGCGGCGTGCGCATCTTTCCATGCTCGGTGCCGGCTCCGCCCCAGGTGCGAATCCATTTCGCGTCCTTGTCGTACTGATGGATGTAACTCGAGCCGTATCCGTCGGCCACGTAGAATGCGCCGTCGGGCGCGAACGCCACGTTGGTTGGATTGAATTGCTTGATGTTCTCGTAAACGCCCGGCTCGCTGGGGAAGTTCATCTTCCATAGCTGCTCGCCGGACAGGGTCGTCTTGGCCACCAGGCGGTTCTTGACGTCGCACAGATAGAGGAACTCCTGCCCTGCTTCGTTGCGAATGTCGATTCCGTGTCCGCCGCCGTGATATTCCTTGCCGAACGACCGAACGAACTTTCCGTCGGGGTCGAATACCACGATCGCGTCCATCGGCTCGTCGGCGATTGAGCGGTGCTTGATATAGATGAATCCGTCGGCGTCGATCGCCACGCCGTGAGTCTCTCCCCAAACTACGTGGTCCGGCAATTGCCCCCAACCGTGAACTACTTCGTAGCGGTGGGCTCCTGAACCGACCACCGGCAGCTTGCTGCCCGACTTGTCGGACGCCAGCGCGATCGTCGGGGCGACGCTCGTGGCCACGGCGGCGGCTGCCGTCGATTTGAGGAACGTGCGGCGCGACGCGCTGACGGGGTGCTCGTTCGACTTCGGTGCGGACATGGTTGGATACCTGGCGGCTTGCGTTGGCGGCGAGGATGTCGGACAGTCGCCCTTCATGATAGCGAATCAGCACCAACGCGCTCAAACTACCGGTTTTTGCGGGAGCGGCTCGCGGCGGGCGGCCAAGTCGTGGTTTCGACTTCCTCTCGACGGGGAATGGAATCCATGGCTCCGGACCGCGTGACGCACAACGCGGCGGCCCGAATGGCGAGTTTCAAGCAGGTTTCCGGATCGACGCCGGCGGCCCGGCCCGCCAGAAAGTAGCCCAGCAGCGTGTCGCCGGCCGCCGTGGTATCGACCACTTCGACCCGCGGCGCACTTTGACGCAGCTCGAACTCCGACCTGCGGTAGATCGCGCCGTCGGCACCGAGGGTCAACAGGATTTCGCAATGGGGAAGGCGAGCGGTCAGTGCCACGAGGATTCGATCGGGCGAAGTCTCGCCGGCCAGGCCGCTGCCCTCGGTTGCGTTGACACATAGTAGATGCACGAGCTCCAACGGATATTCCCGCACTTGTTCGTTGAAAGGCGCGGGATTCAGCGCGACGCGCAGTCCGCGGGCATGGGCGGCGCGGATGGCGTGCTCGACGCCGCTGGTCTCGTTTTGGGTCAATAGCCAGCTTCGCGGCGCGGCCTCGTCCAGCGCCCGATCGATGGCAGCGGGAGACACGTCGTGATTGGCACCGGGCGAGAGCAAGATGGCGTTCTCGCCGGCGTGGTCGACTTGAATGATCGCCTGGCCGGTCGAGTTGGCCGCCGTTGCCACGTGGGTGACTTCGACGCCTTCGCCCGCCAGTTTCTCGGTCAGCCAGTCGCCGTCCGACCCGATGCAGCCCACGTGCACGACCTGGGCGCCCGCCCGCGCCAGGGCCACCGACTGATTGGCCCCCTTGCCGCCGGCAAACAGACGCAGCGACTCAGCGGCGATCGTTTCACCCGGTCGTGCGATGTGGGCCACGCGGAACACGCGGTCGACGTTGAGCGATCCGAGGTTGACGATGGTCATCCGCGATGTCCACCTCAATTCAAGAGGATCGGTTTTTCAGGAATTCGAGCGCGAACGTCTGGCACCGCTTGCGGGTCCTGGTGCGTGGCGAGACAGAACATACTTTAGACGCTCGGGCGGTGGCCGTCTCGGGGTACGCAAAAACTGGCCGAGACGGCGGGCCAGTTCAGCACGATCGTGGAGTGGCCCTTGGACCGCCTGCGCGCGGCTCGTTAGAATCGATTGGTTCGTCCACGTTGCCGTCGCGTACTCGCAACGTTGGCCATTGCGTACCACGGGAAGAACCCGCCTCGTAATCCGCTGGGCTTATGCTCGACCCATCCCCGCTCGCCATACGTTGCGCGAATCTGACCAAGCGGTACGACGGTCGTCCGCCGGTCGATGCTGTGCGCGGACTGGATTTGGAAGTCGCCCAGGGCGAGTGTTTTGGATTGCTCGGTCCGAACGGGGCTGGCAAGACCACGACGATCGAAATCCTTGAAGGCCTGATGCCGGCCACGTCCGGCACGGTCGAAGTGTTGGGATTGAGCTGGGGCCAGGCCGACAACGAGATTCGCCAGCGGATTGGCATCTCGCTGCAAGAAACACGGCTGTCGGAAAAGCTGACCGTGTTGGAAACGCTGACGCTGTTTCGCAGCTTCTACGCCAAGGGCTACGCGCCGCAAGACGTCTTGGCCAAAGTCTCGCTGGAAGAAAAGGCCAACGCCTTGGTTGGCAAGCTGTCTGGCGGGCAGAAGCAGCGGTTGGCCGTGGCGTCGGCCCTGGTGGGCGACCCGGAGTTGCTGTTCCTCGACGAACCGACCACGGGCCTAGATCCGCAATCGCGTCGACAGCTATGGGAGATCATTCGCGAGATTCGTTCGGCCGGCCGAACGGTTCTGTTGACGACGCATTACATGGACGAGGCCGAGCGGCTCTGCGATCGCGTCGCCATCGTCGATCAGGGCAAAGTGATCGCGCTGGGGACACCGCACGAATTGATTCTCACATTGGGCGGCGAGCACGTCGTCGAGTTTTCGCTGGAGTGCGATGACGACGGCCGGATGCCGTCGCGCGGCGAACTGGCCGAGTTGCCGGCGGTCAGCGCGGTTGATTTCGAGAATAGCCACATTCGGCTCTCGGTCACCGAACCTCACGTCGTGCTGCCGGCGCTGTTGGATTGTTTGGGGAGTCGGCAGTGCCCGCTACGGAGCCTGACGACGCGGCACGCCAGTCTGGAGGATGTGTTCGTCAAGTTGGCCGGGCGTCACCTCGACGACGAGGAGCCGACGACATGATGAAGACCACGCCCACGCAGATCGACAATCGCACGTATTCGCCGCTGGGACAGATCGTGCTCTCGCGGCTGCGCGAGTTCTATCGCGAGCCGGAGGCGCTGTTCTGGGTGTATGGCTTTCCGATCCTGTTGGTGGTTGGGCTGGGCATTGCGTTTCGCAATCAGCCTGTCGAGCAGATCACGGTCGACGTGCAAGCCCATTCGGCGGCGGCCGACGTCGTCGAGGCACTGTCGGCCAGGCCGCGCTTCGTAGCGGCCGTTTATTCGCCGCAGCAAACCAGGCTGCGATTGCGCACCGGTAAGTCGGACGTTGTCGTTTCGGTGTCCGAGGATTCACCGCCAGGTTACGAGTACACGTACGACCCGTCGCGCCCGTCGAGCGTGCTAGCGCGCAACGCGGTGGACGACGTCTTGCAACGGGCCGCCGGACGCGAAGATGTGGTCGCCGTTTCCGAGAAAGAGTTCAGCGAGCCGGGCGGTCGGTACATCGATTTCTTGGTGCCCGGTCTGCTGGGGATGAGCCTGATGGGCGGCGGGTTGTGGGGCGTGGGGTTCGTCACGGTGGACATGCGCATTCGCAAGCTGCTGAAACGGTTCCTCGCCACCCCGATGCGCAAGAGCGACTTCCTGGCCGGGATCATGCTCAGCCGGATGATGTTCATGGTGCCGGAGGTGCTGGTGCTCGTGGTGTTCGCCCGGTTGGCGTTCGACGTGCGCATTTTCGGCAGCGTGGCGACCGTCGTGCTGCTGGTTTTGATCGGCGCGGTCACGTTCAGTGGGCTGGGGTTGCTGGTTGCCGCGCGGCCGCGGACGCTGGAAGCCGTTTCGGGCTTGATGAACCTGGTGATGTTGCCGATGTGGCTGTTGTCGGGGATCTTTTTCTCGTCCGATCGATTCCCGGAAGTCGCTCAGCCGCTGATCAAGATCCTGCCGCTGACAGCGCTGATCGACGCGTTGCGGGCGGTGATGCAAGACGGCGCGTCGCTGGCTTCGCAGTGGTCGCCGATTTTGATCATGGCCGCCTGGTCCGTGGCCAGCTTTTACCTGGCGCTGCGGTTCTTCCGTTGGACATGATGGGCGGCGCGCTGCACGTGGCCGTGCCGCTAGGCCGCCTCACCCTGCCAGCCGAATCGGGTCTTTAGCCGCGCGACCAGTCCGTGGCGATAGCCCGTTTCGCAGATGGCCGGCAGCTTGATTCTGCCGCGGACGAACTTCCGATGCAGCCGGCGGTCGATTCCGCCGTACTTGGCCACGACGCTCTCGAACTCTGCGCCCGGATCGATGCCCAAGTTGGCGAGCTTCTGGTAGTTTTCGCCGCGCCACAGTTTTCCGGTGTGCTCGACGCCGACGGCGTCGAGGATCGCCATCTCGTGCTGCGCGAACATCCGTGGCCAGACCCAATCCAAGCCCCAGCCGGATCGACTCTCCAAGAGCGTCGGTGCCACCTTAGTCAGCGCTTTGCGCGTGAACAGTGGGCACATGACTTCCACGTATGGAGAGTACCGCAACACGACGCCCGGCCGCTGGCGGAGCGTTTCATACGACATCTCGCCCGAGGCGATCGCGGGTTGGGCCAGTTGCAGCGCGTACTTCTCGAACAAGTCGAAGAGCCGATTGACGTCGCAGGTCGACGCGCGGATGTCGGCATCCGGGCACCAGATGTTGGTATAGCGGTCGAGCGTGGCGCGGTGGTGCTTTAACACGTGATCGAGCAGCTCGTACTTAAAGCCCTTGCGCTCGACGTAGTGATCCGCCGCCGTTCGGCCCCAGTCGGCGTGATCACTGTAGTTGATCAAAAACAGGTCGAAGGTCCGCAGTTCGGGCTGATCGAGCCAACTTTCATGGACCGAGCCTTCGCCGATTGGGCTGATCACCAGGTTGCGACGCGTTGCTGTCATCGAAACACGACCTCGTTGTTGCGTGTGGCAGGAGTCAAGAAGGATGGCGCGCCGATCAGGCGGCGCGACGCTTCTCGGCGGGAGTTTGTGCGGGTGCGGGGGCCGGGCCCAACTCACGCTGGGCCAGTGACAATGCCTGGGCGACGACCTGGTGCATGTCGTAGTAGCGATACGTTCCAAGCCGGCCACCGACGAGCACACCTGTGCGCTCCGCCTCCTGCCGATAGCGCTCGTAGAGCGCCAGGTTCGCGTCGTCGCGGATCGGGTAGTAGGGAATTCGTCCGCGCCGGTAGGCGGTGGGATACTCGCGCGTAATCACGGTCTTGGCCGTGTCGGCCGGCGGCGGCGCCTGGTCGTCGATCTCAAAGTGGCGATGTTCGGTGATACGGGTGAACGGAACGGCGCCGTCGGTGTAGTTGACGATCGATGTGCCTTGAAAGTCGCCGTCGAGGACCTCGTTTTCGAATCGCAGCGAACGGTATTCCAAATCGCCGAAGCGATAGTCGAACAGCGCGTCGATCTTGCCGGTATAGACGGTGCGCTCGGCGATGCGGGCCAGCGCCGGCCGGTCGTCGAAGTAGTCGACGCCAAGTTGAACGTCGATCCGTTCGTGGTCGAGCATTCGCTGGAACATCCGCGTGTAGCCGCCGATGGGAATGCCCTGGTATCGATCGTCGAAGTAGGCGTCGCTGCGCGTCGTGCGGATCGGGATTCGCCGGACGATCGAGGCGGGCAGCCGAGTCGGATCGCGCCCCCACTGCTTGGTCGTGTAGCCGCGGATGAAAATCTCGTAGATCTCCTGGCCTACCTGCGAGACGATCCAGTCGCGCAGGTTGCGCGGATCCGCGCACGGGCGGCGCACTTCGGCGAGCTTGCGCTCGGCCTCTTCGGGCGTGGCCACGCCCCACAGTTGTTCGAGCGTCGCAAGGTTCAACGGAAACGAGTACGAGCGTCCTTGATATTGAACCCGGCCGCGATGGCGGTAGTTGTTGAACTGCGCGAACCGGCTGACGAACTGCCAGACGGCGTGATTGTCAGTGTGGAAGATGTGCGGGCCGTAGCGATGAACCTCGACGCCCGCGATCGATTCGGTATAACAGTTGCCGGCGACGTGGTCGCGCTGATCGATGACGAGCACGCGGCGTGCGCGGTCGGCGGCCGAGCGCGCAAAGACCGCGCCGAACATGCCGCAGCCAACCACCAGATAATCGTACGTCGCCATCGAATCGCCGAGTGAAATCCGGCTGCCATCACGTCCGCGCCGGCTACGCTGCCGGCAAAGGGGGCCCTATAGTGAAGCCGTCGGGCGAAGCGACCAAGACCAACTTTGGCAAATTTCGTTCAGTCGCCAGAAGAGAGGTGATTTGCGAAAACTGGGGTGATGGTGTGGTGCCGGATACCGGTTTGCCCGGCGGGCCGTGGTGTCGTGTTGCCGAGTCAAGCCGGTGGATTTGCAATGGGGAGTCATGATGCAGCAGGTTCGCTGGGGAATCTTGAGCACGGCCAAGATCGGAACCGAGAAGGTGATACCGGCCATGCAGCGGGGAGCGTATTGCAAGGTCGTGGCGATCGCGTCGCGCGATGCCGAGCGCGCCGCGGCGGCGGCCGGCGCGTTGGGCATTCCAACCGCGCACGGTTCGTACGAAGCGCTGCTTGCGGATCCGCAGGTCGACGCGGTGTACAACCCGATGCCGAACCATCTGCACGTGCCCTGGTCGATTCGCGCGCTCGAGGCGGGCAAGCACGTGCTGGTCGAGAAGCCGATTGGCTTGTCGAGCGACGAGGGCCAGCAGTTGGTCGACGCGGCGGCGAAGCATCCGGGCCTGAAGGTGATGGAGGCGTTCATGTACCGCCACCATCCGCAGTGGCAGCGCGCCCGGCAGATCGTCGCTGGCGGCGGCATCGGCCGGCTACGCACGATCCAGTCGTTTTTCTCGTACTACAACGACGACCCAACCAACATTCGCAATCAGGCCCAGATCGGCGGCGGCGGACTGGCCGACATCGGCTGCTACTGCATTTCGCTGTCGCGGTTCATCTTCGACGCCGAGCCAAAGCGCGTGATGGGAATCGTCGAGTACGATCCGAAGATGCAAATCGACCGTCTGGCGTCGGGCATCCTCGACTTTGGCTCGGGCTCGGGTTTTGATGGGGGCACGTCGACCTTCACGTGCAGCACGCAGTTGACGCCGTTCCAGCGGGTCAACATCTTCGGCACTGAGGGGCGCGTCGAGATCGACATTCCGTTCAACGCCCCGCCGGACCGGCCCTGCACGATGCGCCACGAACGTGACGGCGCGATTGAAGAGATCGAACTGGATGTGTGCGATCAGTACACGATCCAGGGTGACTTGTTCGCGCAGGCGATTCTGAACGACGGGCCGGTTTCCACGCCGATCGAAGACGCGGTGGCCAACATGCGCGTCATCGAGGCGGTGGTCGAAAGCGGGCGGCGGGGCGCTTGGGTCTGAGAGACCAGGCCTCGAAAACGCAGCGCGACGAAAAAACCCCTGCCGCGAAAAAGATCGCGGCAGGGGTCTTGAGTCGTCGGTCGGCACGGCGCTCGGGTTGTAGCGCGGCACCGGTTGGATTGGGAGCTCGGCAGGAAGAATCGAGGTTGCGTTTTCCAGGGAGCTCGGGGAACACCGACGACGAACAAAGCGAATCGGGCCAGCGGCCGCGCAGTTCGCAACTATTTCGCGGCACGCTGCCGGCGCTTCTTCTTCGATTGAGCCAGCTTGTCAGCTTGCTCCCATGCCAACCACCACGCGGCCGCCTGGCTTGGCGCTTGCGCGATGATCCAGTGATTGCGTCGCTGACCGGTGACGATCCAAACGCGGCCTTCCGGGCGCTCGACGCAAAGGTCGCCCATGGCCCAACCAAAACGTTTTAGACGGTCCAGCGAAAGATTGACTCGGGGGTACGCCAGCATAGCTGAACTCCTCCGTGGGCGCGGCGAGGCACGCCGACGCTAAGCCTTGAACAAGGAAAAAGGAAAAGATGAGACCTACCAAGCCACTTCCGTTCCGCATCTGCCAAAGAAGTGATGCAGATGATCAACGCCAACGCTAACCTATGCTAACGTCGCGCTTTCGTAAATTCGAGATGCAAGGTGAAATTATTTGGAAAAACTCACGCACCGTGAATCGATTGCACGCACCCCTCGAATGTGGAGCGAATTCCTTGCGTGCTAGACGTGCGCTCGACAGCTTACTTGCAGTCGAACCAACTAGCAATTCGCGCGTGCGGCGCGCCATTATTCCCACGAAATCTCACCGCGACGATGTTTTTTCCCGAGGAATTCTAGCCGCTGATCGCTTGCGCAACCTTCTGGCGAATGTGATACGCGACCGCCGTCAGTCCGCGCATCCGAACCATGCCCAGCGCGTCGGCTAAACCTAAGCGATTGACAAGATTCGGTTCGAACGCGATCACTTCGTCGGGTTGCGCGCCGCTGAAGATTTCTGCCAACAGGCTAACAAATCCCTTGACCGTGGGTGCCTCCGGAGCAACGTCCGCAAACACTTGCACGCGACCATCTTCGACACGCGCCCACAGGAAAACGGGCGTTTGGCACTCGTGAACACGATTCGTGCCGGCGTCGCGCTCGGCTTGATATTCCGCCGGAAGCGGGGCCAGCTTCTCGGCGAATTCCAACAGCAATTCCAGCCGCTCGCGTGGTTCGAGATCCTCGAACTCTTTGGCGATCGACTCCGCTTTCTCACGCAAAGTTGGCGTCACATGGGGCTCCGGGTAGCGTATCAGCCGACGGGCTGCGTCGAAGTGCCCTTCTCGATGGGCATACCGACAACATTCCCCCATTCGGTCCAAGATCCGTCGTAGTTCTTCACCTTCGGAAACCCGAGCAAGTACTGCAACACGAACCAGGTGTGGCTTGATCGCTCACCAATGCGGCAGTACGCGATCACCGGCGAGCGGCGCTTGAGGCCCACTTCCTTGACGTAGATCTTTTCCAAGTCCCGCCGAGACTTAAAGGTTCCGTCGTCGTTGACCGCCCGAGCCCAGGGCACGCTGGCAGCGCCTGGGATGTGGCCACCCCGCAGGGCCCCCTCTTGTGGATAGTCGGGCATGTGCAGCAGCTCGCCGGTGAACTCCTGAGGCGAGCGGACGTCGATCAGCGGCTTGTTCTTGCTCTGATGCTTGAGAACCTCGTCGCGGAAGGCGCGGATCGTGCGATCCGGCTCTTGGGCTACGTAGTTGGTGCGCGGGTACTCGGGCTCGGGGTCGCGGGTGGTGGGTCGCCCTTCGCTCTCCCAGAGCTTGCGGCCGCCGTTCATGATCCGGCAGTCGGCGTGCCCGTACAGTTTGAATACCCAAAACGCGTAGCAGGCCCACCAGTTATTCTTGTCGCCGTAGAACACGACGGTGGTGTCGTTGGCGATGCCCTTGCTGGCGCACAGTTCGGCGAATCGATCCTTATCGATGTAGTCGCGAATCAATTGGTCCTGCAAGTCGGTGTGCCAGTCGATTTTCACAGCGCCCGGCACGTGCCCCATTTCATACAGCAGGACGTCTTCGTCCGATTCGACGATCCGCACGTTGGGGTCGTCGCGGTGTTCCTCGACCCAGGCCGTGGTAACCAGTGTTTCTGGGTGAGCGTAGTCTTTGGCCATTGGTGAAAAGCCTCCCTGGGCTGTGATGGATCGCGATGCGGCGGCGAAACGCCGCTGGGCGGCTGGCCATCGCGCGGCCCTGCCCCCGCGGCGTCGGGGATGGTTGAGCGCGGCGGCGCGCCGATCCGCACGAATCGAGGTACCAAACCGAATTTTAGAGATTGCTCGTCGCGAATGAAAGGGACCGCGCCGGCGCGTTCGGCAAAGGGGATTTGGCCGCGTGTGGCGCGACTTGCGGGTTCGAGCGACAACGTTCGACGGCCGCCCGACCGCCGCGCGGCAATCGGTGGATTTGCTTGACCGCCTAGCGCACGCACCGCACACTAACACGCACCTGAGCCGCGCCAGACGCAAGCCTATTCGACCAAAAGCCACCGCGGCCGGCACTTGATAGGAGAGCCAGGGACATGCGAAATTTGGCAATCGGGGCGCTTGTCGGCGTTTTCACTCTTTGCATCGGTACGAGGCTTGTGATGAGCGACGAAACTGGCGAACCGGCCGACGCCGATGCCAAGCCGCTGCGGGCCGGAATGATCGGGCTCGACACGTCGCACGCGCCGGCCTTTGCCGGGTTTCTAAACGGACCCAAGGCGACTGGCGAGTTGGGCGGCGTGAAGGTCGTGGCCGCCTATCCCGGCGGAAGCCCCGACTTGCCGGCCAGCGCCGACCGTGTCGAGGGATTCACCAAGAAGCTGGCTGAGATGGGCGTCGAGATTGTGCCGTCGATCGACGCACTATTGGAGAAAGTCGACGTGGTGCTGCTGGAGAGCGTCGACGGTCGGCCGCACTTGGAGCAGGCTACCGCGGTGATCCAGGCCGGCAAGCCGCTGTTCATCGACAAGCCGGTTGCCGGATCGCTAGCCGACGCGGTCGCGATCTTCGAGCTGGCCAAGCAGCACGGCGTGCCCTGCTTCTCCAGTTCGTCGCTGCGGTTCAGCAAGGGCATCCTCGGCATGCGCGACGATCGCCGCGTGGGCGAAGTCGTCGGGTGCGAGGCCCGCGGCCCATGCAGCCTGGAGCCGCATCATCCCGACCTGTTCTGGTACGGCATCCACGGCGTGGAGACGCTGTTTACGATCATGGGCCCTGGCTGCGTGGAAGTGACGCGCGTCCATACCGACGGCACCGACCTGGTCGTGGGCCGATGGGACGACGGCCGCATCGGCACGTATCGCGGCTTGCGGGCCGGCTCGCACGGATACGGCGCCACCGTGTACGGAACCAAGGGCATCGCGCCCAGCGGCGGCTACGATGGCTACGAACCGCTGCTGGCCGAGATCGTGAAGTTCTTCAAGACCGGCAAGCCGCCGGTCAGCGCCGCCGAAACGCTGGAGATCTACGCCTTCATGGAAGCGGCCGACGAGAGCAAGCGCCAAGGCGGCCGACCCGTGACGATCGAAAGCGTGCTGGAAAAGGCGAAGGTCGAAGCTGGTGTGGAGAATGGCGAGTAGGTGGCGTGGGTATTTGTGTCCCGAAGCATGGCACAATCGGTAGTCGTAAGTGATTAATCTGGCAGTTCCGACTGGTGCTACTCTTCCGGCAAACGGAGCGACTAATGAGACTGTCCGCATTCTTGGTAGTGTTGCTGTTTCTTGAGATAGCCGTGCAGGCGCATGGCGCGTCCATCCTCCAGACCAAGTTCTTCGGTGGTCACACCTACTACCTCGTCGGCGCGGACGCCGACGGAAACGGAATCAATTGGACCGATGCGGAGGCATTCGCCAATACGCTTAGCGCCCATCTCGTGACAGTTGACGACGATGCGGAGAACGATTTCCTGTTGGTGCCGTCAACCTGACAGGGCAAGCGGTCACGCGGCTGTGGATCGGTCTAAGTGACCAAGTGGCCGAAGGGTCGTTTGTTTGGAGCAGCGGTGCCCCAGTAGCGTATACGAACTGGGGAATTGGCGAGCCGAACAACGCCGGTGACGAAGACTTCGTTTACTTACGCACGGCAGCCTCATTGGCCACTCCCAATACTTGGAACGATGACGACGATGTAGCAGCGGGTACGCTGGGGCCAAGCTATGGCATGGTGGAGTTGCCCTTCATCGTCCCCGAACCATCCACTGTTTTTCTCTCCGCGACCGGACTCGTTGTTGCCGCGTTTTCTTTCCGGCGACGCTATGACGCAGAGAACGTATGAGCCGATCTCAAGACATGGCACAGGGCATCTGGGCGGCAATGAATCGCCCCTTCTCATCTGCACGAACTGACGTGGCGGTTGCCGCGGTGATCTTTGCAGGTATCCAGATCTGGATGTTGATCGACAAATGGCAAACGTGGCCGGTCGCCGCTTTGTTTTCCCTGATTATTGGGCACGCGCTTTATTCGGAGTGGCAGCGAAGCGAGGTCCGTTCCAATTCGGACCGCCGCTCACCGACTGACCGGTAGGACATCAGCTCCCTCCTCGATTTTCGCGCGGGGTTGTGGTAAGCTCACGAGCTGAACCAGCCTGAGGCGCGCTTCCCGAACCAACCAACTGGCGCGCCGACCGACGATCACAAGCCTTGCACCGCGGTCGCACCATGCCGCACGATCGGTCAACCCGGACGTCGCCCGGCCAGCGGCCTGCCGTTTGTCACGCGGCCGGTTGCAGCCCGGTTGTTTCTCGTCGCCACATGCTGCAAGTGGGCGGATTGGGCTTGATGGGCCTGGCGCTGCCGCGGCTGTTGGCTGCCGATGCGGCCCGCGCCGCCAGCGGATCGAACGCGACCGGCTTGCAACCGCGGGCCGACGCCTGCGTGCTGATCTTCTTGAACGGCGGGCCGAGCCATCTGGACATGTGGGACATGAAGCCCGAGGCGCCGGACGGCATTCGCGGCGAGTTCAAGCCGATTGCCACCAGCGTGCCGGGCATTCAGTTCAGCGAGCACATGCCGAAGCTGGCCCCGCTGGCCGACCGCGCGACGATCGTCCGCTCGATGCACCACACGGTAAACAACGCGCACGCCGCGGCCGTGTATACCAGCTTGACCGGCCACGATCGGGGCGACAACGTGCGGAGCGTTGGCGGCGGGCCCAACGAGTATCCGGCCATGGGGTCGGTGCTGGGCAAGCTGCGGCCGCCGGAGCGTCCGATCGTGCCACACGTCTGCTTGCCGTACATCACCAAGGAAGGCGCCGGCGGACCGCCGCAGTCGGGCTTCTTCGGCGGGTTGATGGGGCGGGCGTACGATCCGCTGTTCGTTCTCAAGGATCCCAACGCGCCCGACTTCGCCGTGCCCGAGTTGACGCTGCTGGCCGACGTTTCGGTCGAGCGGCTGGCCGCGCGGCAAGAGTTGTTCCGCGCGATCGACGAGCAGTACGAGCGCGGACCCGGCGCCGACGCCTACAACAGCATGGACGGATTTCGTCGCCGCGCGCTCGGCCTGCTCACGTCGCAACAGGCGCAAACCGCGCTGTGCATCGGCGACGAGCCGGGTCCGGTGCGCGAGCGCTACGGGCGGAACATCTATGGCCAGAGCGTGCTGCTGGCCCGTCGGCTGATCGAAGCCGGAACGCGGATGGTGACGATCTCTTGGGCGCCCGACGCGAACGCCACGTGGGACACGCACGGCTCAAACTTCAAAAAGCTGAAGAACACGCTGCTGCCGCAGTTCGATGCGGCGTGTTCGAGCCTGGTGACGGATCTGGCCGACCGGGGCATACTCGATCGTACACTGGTCGCCGTGCTGGGCGACTTCGGCCGCTCGCCGCGGATCAACGCCAGCGACGGCGGGCGCGACCACTGGAACTACTGCTACAGCCTGATGCTCATCGGCGGTGGCTTCCGGGGCGGGTTCGTTTATGGCGCAAGCGACAAGATCGGCGCCTTTCCCGCTCGCGACGCGCTGGTGCCGGGCGACGTGATCTCGACGATCTATCACGCGCTGGGCATCCCGCCCAGCTTCGAGCTGCACGACGCGCAGGATCGGCCGCATCGGCTGGTTCCGGCCGGCAGCGTGGTGCCGGAACTCTTGGCGTGACGCCGCACGACGGCGACTTGCGGGGCAGCACGGCAGCGCACGCAGTGCCATTCGCGCCGATTGCTTGGAATCGTCTGCAAATAGCCACTTGCTTGGACGCCGCGCTTCGCGCTTACTAGAATTGAGTGCCCCCGCGAAACTCCCACCTTCGAACGCCTCCCACTGCCCGCCACTTTCGCCATGAGATGGACCACCCTGTTGTTTGCCGCCGCGGTTGCTTGGTCACCGGCGGTCGCCGACGAAACTGCGCCTGACTATCCCGACCACCGCAATCTGCGCGTGTGGCGCGACGCCGACGGCGAACACCGGATCGAGACGGCCGAAGACTGGGCCAAGCGCCGCGCGCACTTCCTGCAGGGCATGCAGGAAGCGATGGGCAAGCTGCCCGACCGGTCGCAACTTCCGCCGCTCGACGTGAAAATCAGCGAGACCTACGACGGGCTGAACTTCACGCGATACAAACTGTCGTTTGCTGGCGATCAGAACGATCGCGTGCCGTGCTACTTGTTCGTGCCCAAGGGGCTCGACGGGCGGCGCGTTCCTGGCATCCTAGCGCTGCACCAGACGACGGCGATCGGCAAGATGGAACCGGCAGGGCTGGGGCCCAACGAGAGCAAGCACTACGGATTGGAGCTGGCCAAGCGGGGCTACGTCGTGATCGTGCCCGACTACCCGAGTTTTGGCGACTACGAATACGACTTCGAGGCCGACTCGTACACGTCCGGCTCGATGAAGGGCATCTTCAATCACATGCGGGCCGTCGATCTGCTGGTCAGCCGGCCGGAGGTCGACGCCGATCGGATCGGCGCGATCGGGCATTCGCTGGGCGGGCACAACGCGATGTTCGTCGGCGTGTTCGACGAGCGGATCAAAGTGATCGTGTCGAGTTGCGGCTGGACGCCCTTTCATCATTACTACGGCGGCAAGCTGGACGGCTGGACCAGCCAGCGCTACGTGCCGGCGATCCGCGACGAGTACGAACTGGACCCAAACAAAGTCCCGTTCGACATGTACGAGATCGTGGCGTCGTTCGCGCCGCGGGCGTTTTTTTCCGTGTCGCCCTTGCACGATAGCAATTTCGACGTCGAAGGCGTGCGCCGCGTGATCGCCGAAGCGGCGCCGATCTACAAGTTGCTGGGCGCGGCCGACCGGCTGCAAGTGCGCTATCCGGACGCGCCGCACGATTTTCCGTCGAAGGAGCGCTTCGAGGCGTATGCGTTTATCGATCGCATTCTGGAGCACACGCCGCCGGTCGACTTCGAAACGGAACTGCCGCGGATTCCGCCACACGAGCCGGAAGACGCGCTCGACACGTTCACGGTCCTCGACGGACTGCGGATCGAGCAGGTCGCCAGCGAGCCGCTGTTGAACACGCCCGTGGCGGTCGACTACGACGAAAACGGCCGGCTCTACGTCGCCGAGATGCGCGACTACTCGGAGCAAGACAAAGAACGGCTCGGCCAAGTGCGGTTGCTGGAAGATTCCGACGGCGACGGGCGGTACGACCGGGGGACCGTGTTTGCCAAGGATCTGTCCTGGCCCACGGCCATTGCCTGTTGGGACGGCGGCGTGTTCGTTGGCGCAGCGCCGGACGTCTATTACCTGAAAGACACTGACGGCGACGGCGTTGCGGACCAGCAGAAAACCGTCTTCACCGGATTCAGCCGCAAAAACGTGCAAGGACTGCTCAATAGTTTTCGCTGGACGCTCGACAACCGGATTCATTGTGCGACCAGCACCAGCGGGGGCGTGGTCCGGCGGGCGGACGTGCCCGACTTCGAGCCGCTTTCGCTGGGCGGGCGCGACTTTTCGTTCGATCCGCGCACGCTGGATATCCGTGCCGAGAGCGGCGGCGCACAGCACGGCATGTCGTTCGACGACTGGGGTCGTAAGTTCGCCTGCTCCAATAGCGACCACATCCAGATGGTGATGTTCGAGGATCGGTACCTGGCCCGCAATCCCGACGCGACGGCCGCCCGGGCCCGAGTGAGCATCGCGGCCGACGGTCCGCAGGCAGAAGTGTTTCGCACCAGCCCGATCGAACCCTGGCGAATCGTGCGCACACGGCTGCGCGTGACCGGCGCTGCCACCGGACCGATCGAAGGCGGCGGGCGTGCCGGCGGATATTTCACTGGCGCCACGGGAACCACCATCTATCGGGGCAACGCGCTGCCGGACGAGTTTGTCGGGCAATCATTCACCGGCGACGTGGGAAGCAACATTGTTCACCGCAAAGTTCTCAAGCCCGACGGCGTGGGACTGGTGGCCGATCGGGCGGATGCGAAGAAAGAGTTTGTCGCGTCGACCGACAATTGGTTCCGACCGGCGCAGTTCGCCAATGCGCCCGACGGTGCGCTGCACATTGTTGACGTGTATCGCGAAGTGATCGAACATCCCGACAGCTTGCCGCCGCAGATCAAGCAGCACTTGGATCTGACCAGCGGGCGAGATCGGGGACGGATCTATCGCGTCGTGCCGGACGATTTCGAACAACCCCGGCCGCCACGTCTGGGCGAGGCCACGACCGAACAGCTCGTCGCGCTGCTGGAACATGCCAACGGCTGGCATCGCGACACGGCGGCGCGGCTGCTGTATCAGCGGCAGGATCCGGCGGCGGTCGGGCCGCTGAAAGTGCTGGCCGCGGGCAGTCGGTCTCCCAAAGGTCGATTGCACGCGATGTACGCACTGGCCGGCATGCAGGCGCTTTCGGCCGACGTCCTGCTGCCTCGAACTGCCGACGAGCATCCGCGGGTGCGCGAGCACGCCGTGCGGCTATCGGAACGGCTGGCCAGCGAGTCGTCCGAGCTTCGGGCCCGGTTGTGCGCAATGACTGACGACGCAGACATCCGCGTGCGCTACCAGTTGGCGTTTTCGTTGGGCGAGTTGGACGACCCGGCACGCAACGCGGCACTGGCCGAAATCGCCAAACGCGATCCGTCGGACCGCTGGATCCGCCTGGCCGTGTTCAGTTCGCTGGCCACCGACGCGGGCGAAGTCTTTTCGGCACTGGCGGCGGATGCGAAGTGGCGCGGCGGCGACGACGCCCGGGCGCTGCTCGGCGAGCTGGCCCGATACATCGGACGCCGCAACCGTCGCGAGGAGATCACGCATCTTGTCGAGGCGCTCGAAGCGTTGCCCGCGGCACAGATCGACGTGGCGGCGACGATCGTGCGCGGTTTGGCCGATGGGCTGTCGCAAGGGAGCGGCACGTTGCGGGACCGACTGGCGGCGCTCGACAGCGATAAGGCCCGCCAGGTACTGGACGACATGCTCGCCACGGCGAAAGTCCGCGCGGCCGACGACGGGGCACAGTCTGCCGCGCGCGTGGACGCCATTCGATTGCTGGCGTTGGGTGAGTTTGCCGAGTCGGGCCCGATCCTGACTCCGCTCATCTCCAACCAGCAGCCGCACGAGGTGCAGTCCGCGGCGCTGGGCACACTTGGGAAGTTCGCGGACCCATCGATTGCGACGACATTGATCGAGGCCTGGCCCAGCTTGAGTCCGCGGATCAAGTCGGAGGCGACCGAAGCGATTTTCTCGCGGCCGAAGTGGCTGTTGATGTTGCTCGATGCGGCCGAGTCGGGCGACGTTTCGCTGGCCGACTTGGATCGGGCGCGGCTCGAAGCGCTGGAGAAACACCCGAACGAAGATGTGCGCAAGCGAGCGACGCCCCTGCTCGGCAAGATCGAACTCGGCAGGCGGCAAGACGTGGTAGCGGCATATCGCGACGTGCTGGAGGCCGAGGGCGATCCGTCGCGCGGGCGGAAAGTGTTTCAGAAAACGTGTGCCGCGTGTCATCGGGTCGAGGGCGTTGGGCACGAGATCGGACCGAGCCTGGCCAGCTTCCGCAATCGGGGCGCCGATGCATTGCTGGTGAACATTCTGGATCCCAATCGCGAAGTGAATCCGCAATACATCAACTATGTGCTCGTGACGGGCGACGGTCGTTCGATTACCGGCATTGTTGCCGCCGAGACGGCCAACAGTGTGACGCTGCGCCGCGCGGAGAATGCCACCGACACGATCGCCCGCGACGAGATCGAGGTGCTTCGGGCCAGCGGGCTGTCGATCATGCCCGAGGGGTTGGAAAAAGAAATCAACCAGCAGCAGATGGCCGATTTGTTGGCATACTTGCTGCACGCGCTGTAGGTTGTGTCTGGCTGGCGGCCGCCGGCGGCCATGTCGACCACGGGGCACGGCCAGATCGAACTGGCGACGCGCTCCTTGGCTTATGCGACGAGAGGGTTCGCGACGATGACGCAAGGGTGGACCGGAAACATCTCACGCCGGCAGTTTTGTCGTGCCGGGATTGCGGCTGGCACAGCGCTGGCGCTGGCAAACGCGCGCCCGGCGAACGCCGCCGATCGCTTTCCGCCGGGTCAGTACGTCGACGTGCATACGCACCTGGGTCAGACGTGGAACTCGACCGAGCCACTTTCGGCGACGCAACTGCTGAAGTGGATGGACAACAATCAGATCGCACAGGCGGTGGTGCTGCCGTTGGTTTCTCCCGAGTCGTCCAGCTTTCCGTTGACGAGCGATTTCGTGCTGGCCGAAACGAAGCCGCATCGCGATCGGCTGATTCCGTTTTGCTCGGTCGATCCGCGCACCAGTTATCGCGGTGGCACCGCCGGATTGACCGACATCCTGAAGCGGTACGCTGAACAGGGAGCCAAAGGATTCGGCGAGCACAAGCCGGGCGTGGCGATTGACGATCGGCGAAACATGACGATCTATGCCGCCTGCGGCGAGGCGAAGCTGCCGGTGCTGTTTCACCTCGACAACCAACGCAATACCGATCGTCCGGGGCTGCCGGGCCTGGAACGCGTGCTCAAGGAGTTTCCGCAGACGACGTTCATCGGGCACGGGCCTGGTTGGTGGGCGTCGATCTCCGGCGGCTTAGAGCAAAAAGACTTGGGCGGATATCCCGACGGACAGGTCGCGCCCGGCGGGGCGATCGACCGGCTAATGGAGAACTATCCGAACATCTACGGCGACCTGTCGGCTGGCAGCGGAGCCAACTCGATCTCGCGCGATCCAGAGTTCGGTCCGCAGTTTCTGATCCGCCGGGCCGATCGGCTGATGTTTGGCACCGATTTTCTTTCGCCGGGCCAGGAAGTACCGCAACTCACTCTGTTTCGAACGCTCGACCTTCCGGCCGACGTCCAGGCCAAGGTTTTCCGCGACAACGCCCGCAAGCTGCTGGGGCTGGCTTGACGCACCTTTGTACATCGCGCGCTGCATCGCCGCTCGTCACTTGTAATGTGAGGAACTATTTCATGTTGCACCGCTGGCTGCTTGTGGTTGTGTTGGCTACTGCCGCAATCGTGACCACTCTGCCCTGCCCTGCGACGGCCGCGGGCTGGAAAGCTGGCGCGGCGCGGCAGAAGATCACGCCAGAACATTCCATGTGGATGGCCGGCTATGGTTCGCGGAATCAACCCGCGACGGGCTTTCTGAACGACCTGTGGGCCAAGGCGATCGTGCTGGAAGACCCTGGCGGGACGCGGGTGGCGATTTTGGGGCTCGACCTGGTTGGCATCGGCCCCGACGTGGCCGATCCAGTGCGGGAAGCGTTGGCCAGCAAGTACGACCTGCCGGCGTCGCACGTCGCGTTTTGTTGTTCGCACACGCACAGCGGGCCGGTGGTCGGCCACAACCTGCAAACGTTGCACTACGATCTGGTCGATCCGAACCAGCAAGCACTGATTGACGAGTACGCAACGCGGCTTAAGGCGACGTTGGTCAAAGTCGTGGGCGAAGCGGTCGCGGCGCTCGAACCCAGCGAAGTCTCATTCGGGCAAGGCACGGCTTCCTTTGCCGTCAATCGCCGTAACAACAAAGAGGCCGACGTTCCCGAACTGCGCGCCGCCGGCAAGTTGGTCGGCCCGGTGGACCACGACGTGCCGGTCTTGAAGATCACCAACGCCGGCGGCAAGTTGACCACCGTCCTGTTTGGCTACGCTTGCCATGCAACCGTGCTGTCGGGCTACGACTGGTCGAGCGATTACCCTGGCTTTGCCCAAAGCGACATCGAAGCGCGCCATCCGGGCTGCACGGCCGTGTTCTTCGCCGGATGCGGTGCCGACCAGAATCCGATCCCGCGGCGCAAAGTCGAGCAGGCGAAGCAATACGGCGCGGGTCTGGCCGCGGCCGTCGATGCCGTGTTGTCGCGTTCGCTGACGCCGATCGCCGGCACCCTTGAAGTTCAGTCGACCCAGATTCCGCTGGCATTGGCGCACGTGCCGTCGCGCGACGAAGCCGAGACCGACGCGCAGTCGAAGGACAAATACGTCGCGGCGCGGGCCAAGTACTTCTTGCGGCTGCTGGATGCCGGAAAGCCGATTCCCGCAACCTACGACTATCCGATTCAGGTCTGGCAGTTGGGCGACGACCTGACTTTGGTCACGCTGGGCGGCGAAGTGGTGGTCGACTACGCGCTGCGGTTGAAGCAGGAGCTGGGTCGCGAGCGGACCTGGGTCGCCGGATACACCAACGACGTGATGGCGTACATTCCGTCGCGCCGCGTGCTGGCCGAAGGCGGCTACGAAGGCGGCGGAGCGATGGTGTACTACGGCCTGCCTTCGCCGTGGACACCGGCGGTCGAGGAAGATATCGTGCGCGCGGTGCATCGGCTACACGACGCGGCAAAGTAGCCCGGGCGCGCCCGTCAGACGCACGTTGCGGCGGGCCGATCGCTTTGCAGCCGCGCCGACGATGCCGCTACAATGTCCGCTGACCGTGGTGCCGCCGATTGGTGCGCGGCACCCTGCCCCGCGCATGCAACCCTCGCGAGACCCACCATGCCCACGACATGGAAGTTCAATTCGGCCGGACAAATCGTGTTTGGCAGCGGCGCCGCCGACCAGCTTGGCGACATCGCACAGCGCTTGGGCCTCGAGCGGGTTCTGGTCGTGACCGACGCCCACCTGGTCGATGCGGGCATCTGTGGCAAGATCGAATCGCCGCTGGCAGAGCAAGCCACGATCGACGTGTTCACCGGGGGCGAGCCCGAGCCGTCGCTGGCGGCAGCCGAAGCGTGCGTGGCGCATGCCCGCGCGTTCGCGCCGGACGGGCTGATCGGACTGGGTGGCGGCAGCAACATGGACCTGGCCAAGATCGCAGCGGCTGCCTTGGCCCACAGTGGCTCGCCGCGCGACTACCTGGGAGAAAACAAGGTGCCCGGCCCGGTCACGCCGCTGATTTGCGTGCCCACCACGTCCGGCACCGGCAGCGAAGTTTCGGCCGCCGGTGTGTTCACGGACCAGGAGAACAACATCAAGGTCGGCGCGATGAGCAACTACCTGCGGCCCACCGTGGCGCTGGTGGATCCGCAGCTCACGCTCTCTTGCCCACGCAAGGTGACCGCCGATAGCGGCATCGATGCGATGACGCACGCGATCGAGGCGTACACAGCGGTCGACTACAAAGACTTTCCGCTGCCGCCGGGCGAAACGTCGTGCTACCAGGGGCGCTTCCCCCTGGCCGACGTGCTGGCGGAAAAGGCGATCGCCACCATCGGTGCCAACCTCGAACGCGCCGTCGAACATCCGGACGATCTGGCGGCCCGCGAGGCCATGTCGCTGGGCGCGCTGTTGGCCGGGTTGGCGTTTTCGAACGCCGGCGTGGCCCTGGTGCATGCGCTCGAGTATCCGGTCGGCGGGGCGACGCACTGTTCGCACGGAGCCGGCAACGGGCTGCTGCTGCCCCACGTGATGCGCTACAACCTGCCCAAGCGGCGCAAGCAATTCGCGCGGATCGCCGCGCTGTTGGGCGAGAAGACGGACGGACTTTCGGAGGACGACGCGGCGGAACGAGCCATCGCGGCCATCGAGCGACTCAACACGGCGATCGGCATTCCGGCCCGGCTGAGCGACTTGGGCGTGCGCGAGGAACAGATTCCGGAGCTGGCCGAAAAGGCGCTGGGCATCACCCGCATCATCCGCGTGAATCCACGTGTGCCGACGTTGCCCGACGCGGTGCAGATCCTCAAAGAGGCACTCTAGCCGCGACGCGTACGCCGAATTCGACGTATTGCGGCCCGGATCAGCGTCCCAGGATCTCCCGCGTTTTCAGAATCAGCAGGCAACTGGGCGCATGGGTGATGCGCCCGTCGGCCACCATGGCAACGACCGTGTCAAACGGCAGCTTCTTGGTTCGCGTTCGCTCGCTTCCTTCGAGATCCGTCGCGCCGAACGTCAGCTCACGCGCCAGGAACAATTGCGTGGGCGAAACGACGATCGTCGTGAACGGATCGCAGGATCCCAAGTCGGTCCACGAAGCGGCCGTGATGCCTAGCTCCTCGCGCAGCTCACGCTGGGCGGCCTGCAGGGCCGATTCGTCGTCCTCGATCCCGCCGCTGACCACCTCAACGGTGGTCCGACCTACGCCGTAGTGAAAGTCTTCGGTCAAGTAGGCCATGCCGGCCCCGTCGACCGCCAACACGGAAATCCCGCGCAACAGATGCACGATGCAATGGGTGCCGGGATTGCCGTCAGGCCGAATGACCTGATCGCGATCGACCTGGAGCCACGGATCGCGATACACCGTTTCGCGCGCCAAGATTTGCCAGGGGCCGTGCTTTTGCGGAAACTCCATGGGCGGCCCGCGCGAGTGGGATACGAACGCCAGACGACGGTTCATCATACCGGGCGCGGCGTGCGCGGGCCAGTCGAGGCGCGCGACAGACGGTTCGCGGCACGGCGCGAGGCGCATCGTCGGACGAAGATCGCGATGCAGCATGTTCGCGCCACGGCCGACTCCAATTGCAACTGCCGGCAAGCGCGCTTATAACTGCCGAACAGTTGTGCGGTCGACTTCCCGCGGCCGCTGCGCTCCACGTTTCGCCGCGCGATCCTATCGACGTGAACAACCACCCGTCGCCTGCCGAACAGCTTTCGTGGCTGCACTTTCCTTGGGATCGGGTGGGATTCGTGTTGGGGCCGGCGGCGATGATCGCCTGGTACGTGGCCGAACCGGCCGAGTCGCTCTCACCCGAGGCATTTCGCCTGGCCGGCATCCTGATCCTGACCATCATTTGGTGGATCAGCGAGCCGATTCCGATCGCCGCCACGGGATTGCTGGCCGTCGTGCTGTGCGTGGTGCTGGGGGCGGTGCCGGTCGAGCCGGGCAAGCTCGATCAGGCGCGGGTGGCGTTTGCGCCGTTCGGCAGTCCGACCGTGTTCTTCCTGCTAGGCGGCATGTTCATCGGCCGCGCGATGACGCGACACGGTCTCGACCGACGCATGGCGCTGGCCATCCTGGCGACGCGCTGGGCGACGATGTCCGGCACAACGCTGTTGGCCGCGATCGGGCTCTCGTCGATCGTGCTGTCGATGTGGATCTCCAACACGGCGGCCACCGCAATGATTTGCCCCGTGGTGCTGGGCATGATTTCGGTGCTGGGCGCCGGAATGGGTGACGATGCCGAATCGTTTTCCCGCTCGCGATACGCGTCGGCCTTGCTCTTGATGTTGGCCTATGCCTCGTCGGCCGGCGGCATCGCCACGCCGATCGGCACGACGACAAACGTCGTCGCGATGGGCTACTTTCGCACCGACGAGTACTTCGGCCGACCGATCGACTTTGGACGTTGGGCCGTGGTCGGGTTGCCGATGGCCGTGTCGCTCGGGTTGGCGCTACTGGTTTGGCTGCGGTTGTTCGCGCCGACCGGCAAGCTCGATCTGCCTGCGCTCCGCCAGCACCTGCGCGGCGAGCGCGCGAAGCTGAGCCGTTGGACCATCGGCCAGTACAACACGTTGGTCGTGTTTCTGACGGTGGTCACGCTGTGGGTCGCGCCGTCCGTCTTGCTCTTGATCGGGCTGGACGAACAGAGCGAGTGGATGCGGGCCCACTTTCCCGAGCCTGTGGTGGCGATGATGGCGCCGGTGATGTTCTTCCTGCTGCCGGTCGATTGGAAGGCGCGGCGGTTCTCGTTGGAGATTGACGACCTGGCGCGGATCGATTGGGGAACGATGCTGCTGTTCGGCTCGGGTTTGGCCCTGGGCAACCTGATGTTTCAGACCGGCCTGGCCCATGCGATCGGCCAGAGCGCGTTCGACTGGCTGAACACCGACGACGTTTGGGCGATCACGGCGCTGGCGATTGCCGGCGGATTGATCCTCAGCGAGTTCACCAGCAACGCGGCGACCGCCGCGGCATTGATCCCCGTCGTGGCGGCGATTTGCGGCGAGGCCGAGATCGACATGGTCGCGCCGCTGATGGGCGTGACGTTTGCGGCCAGCTTCGGTTCGGCGTTGCCCGTCTCGACCCCGCCCAACGCGATCGTCTATGGCTCGGGACTGATTCCCACGCGCCGCATGATCCTGGCCGGGGTCGGCTTCGACATCTGCTGCGGCGTAGTGATCTGGTGCGTGCTGCGAGCCGCGATCGGGCTCGGCTGGTCGCCGCTGGCGTGAAGAGGGGTTAGGGGCTTGGGGTTAGGGACTTGGGGCTAGGGGATTGGGATTAGGGGCGCGCGGCGGCATGTGTGCCAAGCGGCTGCGATCCTCCAGCCACACCGCCGGCTAGGCCAGTCCGTGCACCTCGAGCGACTCGAGCTGCCGACTGGTGAGCCGCTTGCGATCTTTGTCCGAAAGCGCGATCGTGCCGTCGATGACCAGCGAGGTCACGGTGCGCGGCGGCAGCCGGTCGCGGTCGGCTTGCGACAGCTCGATCCGGGCGAGGATGGCCAACTCGGTCAGGGCACGCGGCTCCAGCAGGTCCTTCTGGTCTTGCGTCAATTCGATTTCGCGGCGGACGGCCAGTTGCAGGAGGCGACGCGGCGTGATCGTCTGGTCGGACGCATCGGCCATGGAGGCGGGAGTCATACGTGGTCCTTTCACGTTGGCCCAACGGAACCCATTCAGCCCGATATTTTCGACAATTCGGTACACTTGTCCAGGCGGTGGGGGCCGATGGCGGGGCCGAATCGTTGGCCGATTGCGGCCTGACGGGTCGATCCTGGCAGGTGCGGCGGGTGGAATCGGCCGGAAGCGACGCGTCGTAAGGCGGGCGCAGCCAAGCAGTTCGGCCCGAGGGCGATTGGCCGGGCATGCTGCCGTTGCGACGCGCATACCGAAAAATCGGCGGTGGTCGTTTGAATGCAGCACTGGCTGATATCATGGCGCGCCAGCACGGGCGACAATGGCCTGCGGCGCGGGTGTAGGCAGAACGGTACACTGAGGCGATCTGTGCGCGCCGCGATGCGAAATGCCCCGTCGCTGGTCGCACATTGCCGCGGCGGCGGCGCGTTGCCACGGCCCAATGTTGAAGCACTTCACAACGGAGAGCTCCAATGTCTGCTTCGTCTCGCGTGCGCGTTTACATGGGCTGCTCGTTCGACGGCTTCATCGCCGGGCCCGACGATGAAATCGATTGGCTGGAGGCAAGCTATCGTGCCGCCGGCGATCTGGAGCCGGATGCCGACGCGCTCACGTTCGATCGCTTCATGAGCCAGATCGGCGCGATGCTGATGGGCCGCACGACCTACGAAGTCGTCCAGAAGCACGGGCAGTGGCACTATGGCAATACGCCGGTGCTGATCGCGACCCATCGGCCGCTGGAGCCCATGGCCGACACCATCCAAACCGTGGCCGGTCCGATCGAAGATCTCATCGTCAAAACCAAGGACGTCGCGGGCGACAAGGACGTCTATCTCGACGGCGCCGACCTGGTGCGCCAGGCGCTCAACGCGGACCTGGTCGACGAGATCACGGTCACGTTGCTGCCGATTCTACTGGGCACCGGCGTGCGGATGTACGACGGCCTTGCGTCGCGGACGCGGCTGCAGTTCGTGGCCCATCACGCCCACGACGGCGGCTTCGTGCAGGTAACGGCCCGGGTGCCCAAGTAGTCCCGGACTTGAGCCCTGGGCCGTACGGAAGTAGAAGAGCGTTATCTGACGCCGCACGCCGCCGCGCTGTGTCGTGCAACCACAAGCCGGCGGGCTGCCATTTTCCACGCCAAACTCCCACGCGATCCAAGACCGAATCCCTGCCATTCAAGCTGCCGCAGCGGATGGCGTTTGACAACAGCACGCCGCAGGTCGAGGCGGTGGTCCGCGCCAGCGGCGTCCGCGAGGGCCTGTGCCTGATCAACGGCGGCTGTCAGCGAGAACGCCAGCCTTGCCATCCACGAGATTCCCGTAGAGCGTGAACCTCCAACGCTTCTTGTTGTTCTTATCGAAGACTCGTTCAACGTAGACGCCGTTCGGTTTTCCATCGGGCCTACGACCCTGGAAAACAGTCTGCACTAGCTTCCGAGCCTCGGCATAGGTCATTGCGTCAATGTCGCTGTTGGCGACGTACTTTTGAGCCCATAGTCTTGCGGACGAGAGCGGCGGGCGGTACTTGGCCGTGAGCTCTTGGGCACGCTTCGAGACCCTTTCAACCAGCTTGGCGTCGGCGAAACTTCCTAGCTCTGACTCTACGCGATTCAATTCCTTCTGTTTGGCCTCCACCTTGCGTTTGAGCGTGGTCAATTGTTCCCTCGCGTCCTCATCGGAGATCATGCACTCGCCTACGAGATCGAGAACCTTCTTCTTGCCCTGCGCAAGCTTGTCCAGTGAGGACTGGATGCGTTCTTGTCGTTCGCGGAGGCGTGCGATCTTTTCCCGATTGGGTTGAGCCTGTTCAATAGCCCGTTGCACTGCCACGGGATTGCCGAAGGTCTCAAATAGCCGTTCGATCACGGCTTTATCTAACCCATCGCGTGGCACCCACGGCAGGGGTTTGATGTCGCACTTACGCTCCCGCTTCGTATGGGCATGTCGATAATAGAATCGACCATGCTGATTGAGCTGGCCGAACAGACTGTAGCCGCAGTTCTCGCAGAACACGAACCCGCCAAGCAAATATTCATGCTTCGGGTGGCCAGCTTGATACGTCTTGTGAGCCTCAGCACGTTCACGGAGAGCCTTGATGATGTTCTCGGGCAGGAGCCTTGGGATATTGATCGTCACCGTCTCGTCGATGTTCAAATCAGGGGACTTGAACTTGACCTCCCATGTCGATCCACAGCGGTGCATGAGCGTCTTGTGCAACGTGGCATGATTAACGTGGTATTCCTCCGCAAGAGCGGCCAGTGATTCACCATCCAAGTAGCGCCGTGCAACGTCCTTGATCATTGCGTGTTTGGCTGGATCGATCCCCCACTTCTCTTTCGTCTTGTTCCAGATTCGGCCGAAGGGCAACTTGCCGCTGGTTGGGATACCACGCTTCGCTCGCTCGATCCGGTTCAGGAGAGATTTTTGTTTCTGGGTCGCAGCGTGGAATGCACCTATCACGCTATTCAGTGAGAGGAACAGAATCTGCTGAGGATCAAACAGGTCATACTCGGTCGTCAAACTGAAAAAGCGAATGCCCCTTTCCCGAAGAATGCGCAGGCCGGTTTCCGACGCGGCATTGTCACGAGACCAGCGGGAAGGATCAGCAACCATCACGGCATTGAACGAGCAGTTCGGTTTCGCCGCGTCCGCAAGTAACTGATCCAACAGCTGGCGTTCATATCCGGCCGTGGCATGCTCCTGTCCGGCATAGGTCTTGACCACCTGAGCATCGAGTGACGCAACGGCGGTGTTGGTCTGCTTGGTTTGCGTGCGGAGCGATTCGCCCTGCTGTTCCTGCTTGTCCGTCGAGACGCGGATGAGGGCTGCAAACTTGAGCGTTGCTGCCTTGAGCATATCCGTGACCCTTCCCCGCGACCTGAGTGTGAAAGAAAGAAGCGGGTGGCATGGCCTATCCAGGTCACGGATTAGATGGCCCGTCGCAGGAGATCAAGCCTGAGACGTGCCACCCGCTTTGTTGTGTACCTATTCGGTGTGGAGTGTGTCGTTAGTTGAAAACGGCCCGCTGGTGATGAGCCCTGTTTCGGTTAAACCACTCATCGTGCCAGATAAGGAGGCTGGCCCAGCGGACCGCCGGAACATGTGGTCACTCCATGTGCTGTGGACTCAACAGCGGCTCTTCGTCGCCGTCGTACTCGAAACCTTGATTCACCAGCGGCTCTTCATCGGATTCATCGTCGAACACGTTTGGGCTCACCAGTGGCTCCTCATCGGTCGCAAGTGCGTTGGCAAGGATACGGGCACGGGCACGAGCCGCCCTTTGACTGGCATCCGCACCGTTGACAACGAGATGTCCTCCGCCAACCGTTTGAAATGAACTCATGGCTATCTCCCTTTGCAAAGGATGGGTCTCCTAGTGAATTGCTCTAGACCTTGATGTCTGAAAGTGCCGACATAAACTCCGAGCCCTTCTGTCGATTCGACGCCAGAATTTTTCGATGTTCAATGATCTCGCGTGGGATCGTTTCCGTGAACTTCGCCTCAGCAAGTCGAAGTTTCCTTTGAGCTTTCAACACTTGCTTCTGTAGCGCTTTTAGTTCGTCGAGTTTTTCCTGGCTGGGAGCCGCAGACCCCTCTGTCTCCGCAGCCCTCGCCCACATGGCTAATTCCGCTTTGAGTCTGTCAAACTTCTCGACGGCGAGCTTCACGGCAGCCTTGTGGAATTTGACTTGCAGAGCCGCGAGCTCATGAGGGTCTTTGGGAGGATCGCAAATGTATCCCATCGGGTTTTGATCTCTCCGTGCTCCATCTGCGTAAACCCAATCATTTCCTACAGCCAAGCACACCTCACCGTGCTCGATATGAAACTGTTTCACACGCTCATTGATTAAGACGTCGTACGGCATGAATGCCTCCTTTCATGAATTTGTTCACCACAGACCACCGACCCGTATCCGTGTCGCAACGGCCAGGTCGGCGGTTCCGGCCAAAACGTTACTTAGGTCATCATGGCCACCACTCGGATGGTCTATGATGTCGCGGCCACCACTGCGTGTGCGACGCTCCAATCTGGCCAACTGATTGACAAGCACTTCGTTGTCTAGAAGCTCGATCTCACCGCTGGTCATCCTTGGGAGTAGTTCTGCGTAGAGGATCGCTTTCGGCTTGTCACACTTCACATACTGAAGCCCGTGTGACTTGAAGGCGGTGGCTACGAACTCGGCGCTGTAGTTGTCACCCACCACACGAGTGATTCGGTACTTCTTCACCTCCTCGCACATGAGCCGCACCACTTCGTATGGCTGAAATGGCGGTCGATAACGTTTCAGTAGGTCGAGGACGACCTTCCTGCCTTCTCGGTGTGCGATGGCGAGGGCTGCATCGTCAGCGCGACCACCACTCAAGTCTGCGAAGGCTTCGTAGTTGATGTCCTTCTTGGGCAGTAGCTCGATGCGACCCTTGACCACTAAAGACTCGATTGTTTCCCGCGATACGAACTGCCCAACGTCGTCCCTGAATTCACCTAGATACTCCGCCTTGGCCATTGCCATATCGTCTTCAAGTGCGTCGTCGACGACCTGCTGTGGCAGGGTCGGATTCATTTCACGGCTCGGGCAATTCCAGACCAGGATACGGCCATCGTCATTGCCATGATTTTTCTGGTGCGTCTTGTAGCACCAGCCTGCCTTGGCATACGGAGTACTAATAAGGATCAGCTTGCCACCGACTGTGGCCAGCGAAGGTTTGATTGCCCGCACTAGCTCGGTGTCAGAACGCACCTTGCTCTCATCGTCTAAACCGAAGAAACAAGCTTCATCGACGATGGCGGCTAGGAGCGTGTACCCACGGACTGATCGAAAGTCACCCGCAAGAATCTCGATCCGTGAGTTGTTGTTTAGCTCGAAGCCCTCGCGTGTCTCCCCGATCACTTCGGACCTGAGCAGTCGCGTCTCGAAGATGCCACGCAGATAGTCCTTGACGATGCGTCCCTGACGTTTCGTTGGGGCACAGATGGCGACTACGCCCTTCTCACCGCTAGCCAGTTTCTGAGCATGGCCCGCAAGTATCCCTTCATAGGCTCCAATGACTGCGGCGATGCGGGACTTGCCTGATCGACGGCCAGTTAGAAAGAGCGCCGTGTCGAATCCATCCCTGGGCAGGCTCTCGACGCTGCGGCCAGTACAAAGCTCAACAACTTCCCGTCGTGAGCGTGGCACGGGCAGCCCATAGACGACGCGGATCGCGGCAAGCCAGTTGAGCCATGACTTGAGAGAATCGTCACCATCGGCCAGGAATGGCCTTAGAAGCTGTTCGTCCTTGATCGCTTCGATGATGTTCATTTCCGTTTGCCGTTCTTGATGTACTCTTGTAGGTCGAGAGTCTGCTCAAACTGCTTCTCCAGACCTAGCTTCGTCAGTAATCCACTCAGTGCGTTCGTGGCCTGCGTGTAGAACCCAAGGTCAAGTTGCCCAGTCTCAGCAGCGGTCACTTCCATTGATTCCAGTTGGATGGCCAGAAACACCGCACGCTGCACGAGCATGTCTTTCTGCACCGAGTCGGCACAGCAGTCTTCCTTGAGTTCTTCGTATCGACGCCGTATCGCCTTCACGAGTCCGGTGCGGTGATCTGCGAGCTCCCAGAACCTCGCCTCGAACTTCTGCGGCAGCGCTACAGATTGCTTCCTTCTGCACTTCGCTAGAGCCACTTGTCTTCCTCCTCAAGCGACGAAAGCCCACGGGCGGTGAACCCATGAGCTTTCGATGCAGCTAATTGTTGGCGGGCACACATGGCCCGTCGGTTGTTACGGACCGACAGTAACAGACCCGGGGCAATTTGTCTCGCCCTAACCTAACGCCCACTTGTAACGTACTTTGTGGCGACCGCTGGACGTACTACGCACCTACCTCCGTGGCATTTAGCACGTCGTAGATCGTTGATCTACTCAGTCCTACGGCAGTGGCTATCGCTGTAATGGCCTCGCCATCTTCCTTCATCCGACGCACAATCTTTTCCTGCGTCGGAGTCACCTTCTTTCGGACGCCCCGCTTCGACCCTCCCCACTTCTTGCCCTGCGCCCTAGCGGCAGCTATACCTGCGCGTTGCCTCTCGCCCCTCACCTCCTTTTCAAACTGGGCCACGCCAGCCAACACGGTAGCCAGCATACGACCAGCGGGCGTTGACAGATCAACACCGTCCTTGAGGCTCACCAGATTAACCTTCCGCTGCCGCAGGTCATCGAACAAGCGAGTCAATCCACTGGCAGTCCTTCCCAACCGATCAATACGCCACACCACAACTTGGGACACCATGCACTTCCGCATAGCCTCCTCAAGCTGCAACCAGCCTGGTCGGTCCATTGATGTGCCGCTGGCCTTGTCTTCATACCACTTGATGGGTTCGTCCTGGGCATCGGCCCATCGACGTAGGTCTGGCTCCTGGGATCGTAGGTCTTGAGACTTGCTGCTGACCCGCAGATAGATGGCTGTGTGTTTCACGCGCTACACCTCCCCTAGGCAGAATAAGAAAAGGCCCGGGGAAACCCCCGGGCCTTGTGGTTGGCCACCTACTTGCGTTTCTTGCTGCCTGTCGTGCCCTGTGGCGTGTTCCCTTGCCCTTGGCCGGCGTCCATGGGGACAAACTGTAGGACGCACGTACCGTTGGCCTTGTCGGCCTTGACCTTGGCCCGGAGGTTGTTCTTCTTGGCGTAGCCTCTAGCCATCATTGCCATCGTGTGTGTCTTGCACGTGAAGTCGTCGCCCTCCTTCAACTCACGGATTTGGCCATCCGCCCATTCTTTCCAAGGGTAGCGTGTCGTCGATCCATTGGTTCCGAAATCAAACTCTTTGAGTACCGTAGCCATGACTTGAATCCTCCACACTGTGATTCTGGTTTTCTGGGGCCAACCGCTGACCCCGTTTTCATGACCCCAGTTTCACGGCACCGCCTAACCCTGGCTCCCCGAAGTCTGGAGGGTTTGGTGTAGACTTTTTTCCGGACAGGGCTGCCCCGCGTTGGCCGGGCGAAACTGCCGGGGTTTGGGTTCCCCGTGGGCCGACACTTCAAACTGGACAACCTTCTCTTGATGAGCATCATGGGACGGATTGAGTTGGGTAGGGCCTCACGGAGTGTGGAGATGTGAGGTCGTGATTTACACGGTATTGGTCCCTTGTCCGGCGCTGGGCGTTTCACATCTCATTTGCACAACGAGACCACCTGAATGCCATCCCGTTCCTGTGAGACCTTCTTGATTGTCTCGACGTACTTCTTGGCTTGTCGCCTTAGTTCGGGGTCGGACGTTACTTGTTCAATGTTTGCATACATGGGATTCACAGGCAGGTCCGGAACATCACCAAACAGCCAATTGAGGAACCCCGTGTAGTTGCCCTCCATGCATTTGAAGTTGCTGATCGATATTGACGGGTCGGGTGCAAACTGAATCAAGTGCGGCACTTCCGTAAGACTCCAGGTGGCGTACCGAGTAATTGCCGATACTGGAATGGTTCCCTTGAACGCACATACGCCCATCCTACGAACGCTTTCCTCCCATAGGTGTTGATAGGCGTCCAGATTGCACACGATGTCTCGTTTGTCCGTCATTGGGTGTTTTTCTTTCGTCACTTCAAACACGAAGTCTTCATCAGGCAAGAGTGCGTCTTGCGGCAGTCCCGACGTGTCGACTTCCACGATCAACGGATCACCTTCAAGTGCAAAGGAATAGTACGTAGCTGTCACCTTGGTCAGATACACTAGATCGGGCCGTGATGGGATATCGCTGAAGTTACTCGGTCTTTCTCCCCTCGGGCGAAGTCCGTGTTTTAGAATACTCTCCAAATGGTTGGCGCTTGTACCGTGGTACATTTTCATGTCAGTTTCCTCCTTTTCGTTGTTTCATGATGTGATCAAAGCGTTGTCTTTGATGCCCCACGTCGTTGATTGCGTAGAACGACGGCATCACGTTCACTTCTCCGCTCAAATAGTTCTCCGGTTCATAGTCGTGGTGTGTTGCGTTCCCACTGAAATAGAATTTCACGCCGCACTGGCGACTTAAAGCCTCGAAATATCTGAGATTGGCCCCGCGTCGCTCGTGATAACAGGTGATCACGCCGGGCGTCTCGACTCCTCCCTCGGGTTTGTACGTGCCGAGGGCAACACCGACGGAGTTCAACCACTCGGCGGTGTCATGATCGACGCCTTGCTCAGGTTGCACCTTGCGTGATGCTTTGTCGAAGATGAAGCGGCGGGCCTTCTTGTGCGGTACGAAAATCTGGCCGTCACCGGCACGTCGAGTCCATGCGGCGGTGTCCACGGAATACCAAGGGTATGAGTTGACTGCCTCCACGCTACTGATGCCGAAGCCGTGAACTTTCACGTTGGGGTATTTGGTGAGCAGCTTAAAGCATTGGTCTAGCCACCTCCGGCAGGACCGTCGGCTTGTCTTACCTGCCAGCCCTCCCAGGGCTACAACGCCGTGTCCCGCGTTCAAGTACCGTCCTAGCCAACGCGGGTGGGTGCCGTTGTGGACGACCGGGACAGGGCGTATCCCAAACTGGAATTCAAGTTGTGTTTGGTTGCGCCACGTTCGGTCTGGGTCTCCAATTACATCAAAGTTGGCGTACAGGTCGATTGATTCGTGGTGTCGACGAATGAACCGAGCGTACGCAGCCAAGTAGCTACTATCCGCCCCTTGGTCTCTCAGGCTGTACGCACCTGAGTCCATGAATATGCTGAGTTGAGCTTTCATCAGTGCGTTATCCTGCGGCGGCAACCTGAATGCCCGCGACTGGGCACTCTGCATCTAGTATTTGGCGTTGGAAGTCACTCGTAGCACTTCGGCCGAGCTTACGCACGGTGAACCGATGGGCTGTGTGAATGTCGTCTTGGTCACAGGTCCGGTCGGTCAGTGCTTCGTCGAGATCATCGGCCGGTGATTTGGTGAGTGCGTCCAACGCTTCATCCATCTTGCGCTTGGCGGCGGACAGTTCGGGGACCAACGGCCGCAACTCATCAAGCATCTTCTGAAATACGATCTCCAGGTTTTCCACGAGCAAACGCTGTTCGTCTGGTGTCGTCTCGGCGACCAGTTGGCCGAAACGCCGCATTGCCGAGCGTCGTTGGTCTGCGGGTTGCTTCGTTGCGTGGTTGAAGGTTGGCCGTGCCACAAGTTGCCGTACCTCCTGGAGCGTCAAGTTGGGATGGGCTTCTAGCTCCGGTTTGATCACTCGTTTCCACGACTTGGCGACTCGCATGTAGATATCCGCCGTGTTGTGGGACTTGTTGAAGTTCTTCTTCAACCACTCGCCCCACTTGCCGTGGCCGACTCGCTCCTTGACGACCAGCAGGATTTGGCCGACTTGCCTTGCCTTGACCAGTGCGGCGCGGGCATGGTCGCTGATGCGTTTCAGGTCCGCGTCGATGGCGTCCTGTAGCTCATTGGCCTTGGTTGCCAGTTGGGCGTTGGACAGATCGCGAAACCGTTTTGGTAGTTGACTACCAATTTGGCTGCTCTTGGCTCTGCGTTGCTTCACGGCTGAAATCATCGGTTGTCCTCCGGCACTGGCTCATACGATCAGTGGTCCCTACCTACTTATTCGATGTGGAGCATTGTTCACGGAGCAAAAATAATCAGGTTTCGAACCGTTGATTTGACGCAAGTGCCGTAGACGCAAGGCGATGAAAAATTTCTGGGTTTTCTTGGCGATGAGCCGTTTTCGCGCCATTGCTCCGTTCGCTCGTGAGCGTAGCGTGCGTGCGGCTACAATTGCGAAAGCAAGCCAGCTCAATCCATCAAGGAGGAACAATGATGGGCAAGAATCCGTTCGGCGACTTCGGAGGATTCGACGAAATCCCTGAGTTTGGAAGCTCCAGTAAGAATCCATTCACCGGGTTAGGCGGCTCTGACAAGACGCCAGAGTTTGGGGGCTCCAGCATGAATCCGTTCGGCGACTTCGGCGGGTCGGGAGAGGGCGAGTTGGTTCCGATCTCATTCAACCTGGATGACGACGGCTACTTTGACCGTGCGTGCCCGAACAACGAGTGTGGGGCCGCTTTCAAAGTCCTATTCGACGACTGGAAGGACAAGGTTAGCGAGGATCGGGCCTATTGTCCGATCTGCCGCCACCAAGATCATCCGTTTGAATGGAACACTCCTGGCCAAGCAGACCAGATTGAGAAGGTTGTCAGTCAGCAGGCCGAAATCATATTGAACGAGAAGATTGAAGAGTTCATGCAAGACTTGAACAACATGTTCTCGTTGGATGGGTTCATCTCGGTCAAGACCTCGTACCAGTCCAACGTACCGCAATTCGTCGTACCGGCGGACGCGTCGGATGTGATGACCCAGAAGTCAACGTGCGAACAATGTTCGTGTCGTTACTCGTCGATCGGTGCGGCGTTCTTTTGTCCTGCGTGTGGCCACAATAGTGCGGCCACAACTTTTCAAGGCTCCGTCGATACCGTGCGCAACACACTCGATGAATTGCAGACCATTGAGGCGGCGTTGACCAAGGCTAAGGGAGTTGATGTCGCAACCGACTCAGTGCGATCGATTCGAAAAAACAGTTTCAGAAATCTAGTCGCGGCTTTTCAACGGTTTGCGGAAGCCAAATTCGACACGCTCTCCAATCGTTCGAACTTCAATCCAAGGAGAAACGTGTTCCAGAATCTTGATGAGTCCAGTGCTTTGTGGCAGCAAGCGATTGGCAGTGACTATCAGAGCATGCTTTCTGCAAACGAGTACGCCGAGCTTCAAGTAATGTTTCAACAACGGCACGTTTTCGAACACAAGACAGGGATGGTCGACCAAGAGTACATCGACAAGTCTGGTGACTCGCGGTATGCGGTTGGACAGCGCTTGGTTGTCAAGGATGATGCCGTTAGACGATACACGGAGTTGTTGTCCAAGTTGTCGGCCGAGATTCTAAAGAGAACATAGGAGTGGAAAGACAATAGGGAGGTGGATGAGGTAATGGGTAGATGGTTGGGTAGATGGTAAGGGGGAGGTATTAACCTTTACGGTTTGCCCGTGTGAGCTAGGCGTTCTCCGTGGTTTCCCGTGGATCACGGTGTTGAGGTGGCAGATATCCGTTGCACCCTTTCCCCCATTCAATGGGGTAGCCGTTTCATCGTTGACAACACGGCATCTAGCAACTTGCGTTGCTCAGACTTCGGCTTGCGTCCAACTTTGGCATGCTTGTCCTTGATGCCACGCTCCGTCTGCTTCGACCTTGCCGCAGTATTCGGGGGCAAGAGCGTTGCAACAGGGACGCCGCCAGCCTTATTCATCAGCTTGCGGTACTCACCGTCCGTCGGCGGCTCCGTCTGATTTGTTCCGTCATATCCGTGGTGCCGTAGCAGCCGATCCCTGGACGGCGCAACCAGGATGGCGTTGTGGGTCCGTGCATAGGCTAAGGCTTGGTCGAGAATAGGGCGGTCCGCGTCGATGTGGCTCGACTCCACACCGTCAAACACGGCTATCAGGCGACCACCTAGCCGGCAGCCCAACGCACGCAGGCCTCGAATCGATTCGTGGATCGACTCATCAAGGTTGCCGCCGTGCTCTTGCTTGTCAGTCGAGACTCGGCAGTAGAGAACGAGGTTTGACGTTGGGCGTCGCCTCAACAGGTCGTGTAGTTGATCCAGGTAGTCGCTGGCATCACCAGGCGGATGATGGGGTTGTTGAGTATGCCGCTTTCTCTTGCGGCGCCGTAGTCGAGTCTTCCGTGACATTGTGTGACCTCAATTCACAGTCTGGATTAATCAGTTTCTTGCCAGCCGAATTTCACGTTGATCGCGATCACCACTTCGCACATCAGATTGTCAACGTCCTGCTTGCCGTCGAACAGCTCCGAGGCAATGTCACACGCTGCACGCCACAAGTCGTCCTCCTCAGTGAGAGCATCAACCAACTTGTTCAAGCGTTGGCGGTCGATTGGGTCGCTAAACATGGTTCCTCCTGTTGTGGCCCCCTGGGTTCGCTTTGTCCGGCCCGTCCTCCGTGTTAAGGTCGTTGGGGCCGGTCGGCCCAAGGACGCTACGGACAGGGGCAACTGGGGCCGGACTAACTGGGCTACAATGTCCGGTGCTGCGTTGCCCCGGATCGGTCATACCGTAAATGGAAAACGGCAGTGTGTAGTCATATATGGTTAGTGAACGCGATGCACATCACGGCCAGCGTGTTCATCAACGACGACGAGCCGGGCTTGCACCGCGACTACAAGAAGTGGCTCGAAGAGCTGGCCCCGTTCGATCCCTCGCCCGAGCGCTACCACCACAATCGCACGGGCGAAGACAATGCCGACGCGCACCACAAGCGCCAGATCATGGGCCGCGAGGTCGTGGTGGCCGTGACCGACGGCAAGCTCGACTTCGGACCCTGGGAACAGATCTTCTACGGCGAGTTCGACGGCCGGCGAGCGAAACACGTGCTGGTCAAAGTGATTGGGGAGTAAGCCGAGCGTCCGCGCCCGGCGTGTTCACGCTTGTGCGCTCGAAGGTGGAACCGCCCGCCGTCGAGGAGTTGTCACTTGCCGTCGGCGGCACCCTCGTAGGGAAACCGACGGATGGCGATGATGCACTGCTCGAGCGCGGCTTCCAGGCTCGAGCCCCATCCGCAGGGAGTGAACGGAGCCGTGTTCTGGTTCGTTTGCTTGTCCGCCTCGGCATAGAAGTGCATGCCGCGCTTCTGCGGGGTGGCGTGCTCGCGGATCGTGATCACGAATTCCACGTCGCCGTCCGGCTGCCGCTTGACAATCGCGAAGTGGTGCAGTTGGACGAGTTGTTCCGAGGGGTCCGATCCAGAAAACTTCCAACTGCTCATCATCGGGCTCCCTGTTCGCCGGCGTCGGCCTGATCTTGCCTCGCAATGCTAGCCGCGGCTTCCTCGTCGGTGTCGCAGATCGTAAACAGCGTGTCCAGTCGGGTGGTGTGCAGGACCTCGCGCACGAACTCGGTCGGGTTGACCAGTCGAAGCGCGCCGCCGCTCTTCTTGATTGTGGTCAAGCAGGCCACGAGCTCGCCCACGCCGTAGCTGTCGACGTACGTGAGTTCCGCGAGGTTGATGATGATGTTGTTGCCTTTGGCGGGGACGACGCCTTCGAGATGCGTCTTCAGCCCACCGGACGAATCGCCCATCGTCAGATGCCCGCTCAACGTGAGCAATACGGCATCGCCCTGCTGGCCCTCCGCGATGTTCAACGACTGATAATACATGCACACCTCGTCGACTGGTTGCCGTGGCGCTCGACGCGCCGATTCAGAGAGGCGGATATTGTAGCACAGATGGACAAGCGTCGGCGCAGCCCTGTGGGCCGGTCGCTCGTTGAGCCGGGCGTCGTGCGATCGAAGGCCCCCCAAAAACAACACGGCGCGGGTGCATGTCACGAGGCCAGAGTCGACAACGGTCGTGCCGCTTGTGCAGATGGGGGGAGAATTCTGAGGGGCGATGGCCGTCGGCGGACCGTCTCGGAATCGGCAACGCGGCGACCGTCGACCTGGAGTGCTCGGGGCGTGAACGATATGCTAAGCGATCGCGACGCGCATTACGGCCAGCGTGTTCATTCGCGACGGTCCACGGGACTTGCGCCGCAGCGACTAGAAGGAGCTGGCCCATGGACGAACAAAGTCGACTGCCAATCAACGGAGGGTTCCCATGGATATCGAAACCCTGGCGACGTTTTTTGGATGGTGCGCGGTGATCAACTTCGGGGCGATCGTGTTCGTGTTCGCGTTTATCCGCGTCTATCACGAATGGTTCGGCAAGTTGGGGGCAAGGTTCTTCGGCGTCAGCCAGGAGGATGCCAAGGCGGCGTTCTTCCGCGTGTTTCTTCAACTCCGGTTGGCGTTCTTCGTGCTAAACCTTGTCCCGTTTGTGGCGCTGAAGATCATGACCCAAACGTAAGAGCAGCACGTCGGCCGCACTTGGCGCACCGCTGGCAGGCGGGACAATACCGGAATGAGCACCGCGGAAACTAGTCCCGAGCCGGCGAGGAAACGACGCATGCCGCAGTTGCTGCTTTGGGCCGGCGGCGCGATCGGCCTGATCGTGCTGGCCGGGTTTCTGTCGCTGGTGATTCGCAACGCGCGGTCCACGCGGCCGGACGACTTAGGTGTGGTCGACGGGCGATTGCGGCCCTGCCCTGCGTCGCCCAACTGCGTTTGCTCGCAAGATGCCGACGCGGAGCACGCCGACGAGCCGCTGCGGTTTACCGGCACGCCGGCCGAGGCGATCCAGCGGCTCAAGTCGGTGATCGAGCAAATGCCGCGGACCGAGATCGTGACGGCTGAGCCGGACTACCTGCACGCGGAGTTCACGACGCCGCTGATGCGCTACGTGGACGACGTGGAGTTTGTGATCGAGCCCGAGGCGCAGTTGATTCAGTTTCGCTCGGCGTCACGGATCGGCTATTCCGATCTGGGCGCCAATCGCAAACGGATGGCGGCGATTCGCGCGGCGTTCGAGCAGCGCTGAGCCGTGGCGGCTACTTCGCGCAGCGCGCCGGCGGGCTGGCCCGATCCGTCGGCACGCGAACTGCTGGACTCAGGCCGTGATTCCCTTGGTCAGCGCCATGAAGGCCGTTTCCAGGTTCATCTCTTCTTCCTTAAAGACCCGCACGCGGAGCCCCTTTTCCACCAGCAGCGTGGCCAGTTCGCTGTAGTCGTCGACGTCCGCCAGCAGCGTGACCACTAGGATCTGGCCGCGGGGTTCGACTTTCTCCACGCTGGGATGGCCTTGCAGCAGTTCGGCCGCCCGTTGGGTATCGTCGGCCACGCCGATGTTCAGAATGGTTTGCCGGCGGACTTGGCGCATCACGTCGGCGACGTTGGCGTTGACGATCAGCTCGCCCCGCTCGATGATCCCGATCTTGTTACAGATGTCGGCCAGCTCGGGCAGAATGTGGCTGGAGACCATGATCGTCTTGCCCGTGTCGCGCAGCCGCTTGAGTAGCTCGCGGATCTCGATGCGGGCCCGCGGGTCGAGCCCGCTGGCCGGCTCGTCCAAGAGCAAGACTTGTGGGTCGTGGAGCAGCACGCGGGCCAGGCCCAGCCGCTGCGTCATGCCGCGCGAAAGACTGGTGACGAGCGCTTCGCGCTTGTAGCCGAGCTCGACCAGGTCGAGCACGTCGTCGCAGATCTTGCGTCGCGTGGCGCCGCCAATGCGATACGCCGCGGCGAAGAACTCCAGGTACTCGATCACCTTCATGTCGTCGTACACGCCGAAAAAGTCCGGCATGTAGCCGATCACGCGGCGGATGTCGCGAGGATGAGTGTAGATCGAGTAGCCACAGACGTACGCTTCGCCCCAGGTCGGATTGAGCAGCGTGGCCAGGATGCGCATCGTGGTGGTCTTGCCCGCGCCGTTGGGCCCGATGAACCCGAAGACGTCGCCCTTTTGCAGATCGAGCTCGAGCGTTTTGACGGCATACAGGTCGCCGTATTTTTTCGTCAGGTCGTGGGCTTCGATCACGGCAAGCACCCCGTGGCGTGTTGTGTCAGTTTCGTTGGTGTGGGCGTCATGGATGGCATGGTAAAGCGCGGGGCCGTGTAAGTCTTTGGAAGTTTTCTCGCGAGTCAGGGTGCGTCGACCTGGTCGACCGGCAGCACGAAGCGTACGAACGTCCAGCCTTGGCCGGTTGGATCGTCCAGTGGCTCGTCGTTGCAAATCAATTGCGTGGTTGTGGCCTGCCGGCGACCGATCAGGATCGCTCGTCCGTTTCGGACCAATTGGCTCAAGTCGACAAACTCTTGGTATTCATTCGTCAGTCCAGTATAGTTTTCGCCGCCGGCCAGATCGTAGCAACTCATGATTTCGACGATCCGTGGGATGTCGAACGAGGCCTGGTCGTACGGCGGCGCGACGTCGCGATCACCGCGCACCGTGACGCGCCGCAAGAAAGTTTCGACCGTTTGCGGATCGAACTGCGTGGCCAGGTCGATTTGCTGGCCCGGTTCGAGCGTCCGCAGTGGATAGGCCCAACGTCCGTAGATGAGCACGCAGTCTTCGAGCGGCTCTTCGAAGTTGCACGAGAGCGTGCCGGCCAGGCGGCCGTCGTCAACCAGTTCGGCTTCGAGCGGGGCCGCGCTTTCGGCCCACCAACGACCAACGAACGGCTTGCTCGACCAGACGGCGATCGGCACGTGTTCCAGCCGGTCGAGGCGGCCGGAGAAGTTGTACGCCAATGTGAACAGCGGCGTGGTCGCCGCGGCCGAGCTCATCCCGCCGAATCCGTCGCCCGGCAGCCCCATCCAGGAAAAGAGCGACTGCGGCGGTGTCGCCGCGCTGGGCACAGCCGGCGCGGCGTCGAGCGATACGTCGTACGCGGCCGTCTGCGGGCTGAATACGTTGCTCCAGGCGGTGCCGCGCACGAGGTCGGACGCCAGGTCGAAGTCGACCAGATCGACCCGGTTGACGTGCATCTCGTGGCCCTTGAGCCGATGGGCCAACACGTACGCCGCCGCGCCGAACAAGACGACCGCGACGGCAAACGTGATCCACGTCGCCTCCATCCGCCGCAGGACGCGCTTGACGAAGTAGTAGTCGAGCGGCCCGATGATCGCGATGTAGACCACGACCAGTGCCACGACGAGCCAAAACGGAACGAGCTGCACTTCGGCGAATTGGTCGAGTGCGGCCCGCAACTGCCCGGCGATGTCGACGAAACCCAGCGTGGTGACTTCGCCGGTTGTGTCGCCTTCGGTGTCCTGCGCACGTTTCGTGGCGTGCCCCAGCAGCCGATCCAGAAGTTGCGGACGGGCCGTCCACGTGGAAAGCGGCGGCTGGTCGAGGTCGAACGCGGCGAACACAACTTCGCCAAAACCGTGTGCCGTGCGGACCACCAAGGGCAAATCGCGCGGTCCCGAGCCGGCATACGCTACGATCCGTCCGCGCACGTCGGCAAGCTTGGGCACGTTTTGTAGGAACCGCCCGCTGGGCCCTTGGAACGGCGCCGAAGCATCGGCGTAGGTTTCGAGCGCCGTGCTGGGAAGCCGGGCGATCGTCGTTTCCAGCGTGCCGGGCGCAAGCTGGCTCAGCGGCGAGTCGGGCACGAGCACGTCTTGGGCGTTGTGTCCAGCGCACACAATCGCGTTGCCGCCCATGCGGATCCACTGCGTGAGCGCTTCGAGTTGCCCACTGGCATCGGCCAACTGCTCGACGATGCGCTCGTCGGTCGTGCCGATGACCAGCGCGTCGACGCCTTCGTACGCGGCCCATTGCCGCGGCAGCTCGCCCACCGATTCGACGTCGGCCAGGGCGATATGGCGGCGCTCGAAGTATGCGTCGGAGTACGACGCCAGCGGCCCCCCGACGGCAACCACTAACTGCGTGGCCACCGGTTGAATCCCCGCGAGCGGTCCCGGTTCGCCCGTTCGAAACCGGCGCGTGGCCAACACGCCGTGCTCGCCGCGGAACTCGACCGTGACGTCGCCGTGCAGTTGGCCGATCTTGGCAATCAGGGCGACTTCGACGCGCTGGCCCGGCGCGACCGACACCGGCTGGTCCACCGGAGCGTGAACGCGACTGGGCACGCCGTCGCCGTCGGCGACCGTCATTTCGACGTGGCCGGTTGCCGATTCGCTGCCGCCCTCAATCACGACGCGGAACGGGGCCCAACTGCCGACTTTGAACTGCCCGTCGAAGCCGGCCTCGAGTTCGGCGATGGTCGGCTGCCGCGAATCCTGTGCGAGCCCGGCCGGTTGCACGACGCAGTCGACGACGAACAGCGCCAGCGCGGCCGCCGTGTAGCGTGCACAGCGCGCGCAAGCGCGGAGGCGGCGCGAGTCGTTCCCGCGGCGCGACGGGCGGCGGGGCAAAATGCCGGCGCGGAGGGTCATGGTTTCTCCGCGTCGGCGCAGGTGCAGACCAGACGGCCGCAGCCAGGACAGCCCGAGCCATACTTGCGGGCCACGGCTTCGGTCAAGTCGACGTCCGCCACGTTGGCGATCGTGGCCAGCCAGGCCAGCACGTCGGCAAACTCTCCCAGCCGTTCTTCGTGCGTTCCGTTGCGCAGCGCGGCCCATAACTCGCCGATCTCTTCCATCAGCCACATGAACGTGCCGTCGACACCGCGGGCGACGTCCTTCTCGAAATACATCTCGCGAATCAGCGCTTGGAAATCGGCGAGGCTCATCGCCCGGTTACCCGCGCTGGATCCGGCCGCGTGCTTCTGGGAGTCGTTCATCGGAGGCGTTTCAGCAGATTCGCGGCGGCCGTGTTTTGCGGATCTTTTTCGAGCAGCGCGTCGAGCACGGCCTTCGCATCGTCCGCTCGCTCGGCTTGGATGTACGCTTCGGCCAGCGCGAGCCGCAACTCGGCCCGATCCGGTTCCAGCGTGATGGCCGCCGCGTACTCGTCGGCCGCCGGGCCTGGCGATTTCTGCGCAAGCAGTGCCTCGGCACGCCACACGTGAATGTCGACGTCGCGCACGTTGATGTGCAGCGCCTCGCGGGTCCAGCGCTGGACAGCGTCCACGTCGTCGGCCGCCCGGGCCAATTGTGCCAGCTTCTTGCGAATCGGGAAGTTGTCGGCATCGAGCAGCGCGAGCTGCTCCAGGACGGCTGCCAGCTCGGCGTTGTTTCCCGACTTCAGGTGGACGGCCGCCAACGCCTTGAGCCATTTTGGATCGCCGGGTGCGTGCTTGGCGCCCAAGGCATAGAGATCGGCCGCGGCCGCAAAGTCCTCGGACTTGAGCTTCAGGCCAGCGAGCAAACTCAAGAGATTCGGCTGCGGGTGTTCGCGATCCAGGGCCTCTTCGAGTCGCTCGAGCGCGGCGGAGTTCTCGCCCACCAGCAGGTGCAGCCGTGCGCGAACATAGTGGGCCAGTCCGCTGCCAACGTCGGCCGACAGCGCCTGGTCGGCCGCGCGGCGTGCCTGGGCAAAGTTGCGGCGGCGCAGTTGCTCGTAGGCCAGTTGGGCCAGCAACTCCGGATCGTCCGGCTTCTCGACGAGCGCCTTCTTGAGTTCGAGCAAGTTCATCTCCGGCGTCGTGGCAGCCGCCGGCAGCGTGGCAACCACGTCGGCCACGAACTGCTTGTATCCGGTTTCAAAGTCCGGCAGTTGCACGCCCAAGGCCCGCGGAATCGCCTCCGGCGTGGTCAGGTTGTCGGCGTATGCGGCCAACATCTTGGCGATCGCATCGTCACCGAACCGATCGAGCATATACTCGGCGTAGAGTTCCGCCTGGCAATAGGCCAACGTCCACTCGGCGCTGGAATGCGGGCGGATGAATCCGAAATTGATCGTGTCCAGGTCGAACAACCGCTCGTCGGCAAAGGCCTTGGCCAGCAGATCGTTCCACGACTGCGGGCGCGGATACCCTTCGTTGAGCACGGCCAACGCTTCGGTGAACCAATGCGGTATGTTGAAATCGGTCTGCTGCAAGTTGATGACGTGGACGAACTCGTGCTTGAGCACGCGGGCCCAATTGAACTGGCGCTCGCCTTCGTTGGGCGACGTCAGTGCCACGATCTTGCCGGCGCAGGCTCCAATCGGATGGATGTGCGGCAAGCCGACCATCCGTGCACTAAACCAGCCGTGCCCGTCGGTGTTCTTGGCCCGGCTGAAGACCTCGAACAGCGACTTTTCGGGCGGCTCGTAGCCCATCTGTTCGACAAGCTGCGGGTAGACCTCTTCGAGCCACTTGCCCATGTACTGGGCGACCAGCGCATCCTGCTTGGGGTCGAAGCGGACGCGGACATGCTCAGTCTCCAGCGTCTCGTAGCCGTCGAGCACTTCCAGCACTTTCAGCGTATTGTTGACGCGGAC
>ERZ869936.125-NODE-125-length-102379-cov-12.709188_pt1 | contig 102379 bp, 62 predicted proteins | sample MGYA00520876_ERZ869936 | MGnify/ENA primary metagenome ERZ869936 (study PRJEB32218, sample SAMN09650985) | biofilter metagenome | isolation source: enrty point of leading RO module | place: Saudi Arabia: Thuwal, RO plant located on Red Sea | collected 2016-02-17...
AAATTTAATAAACTTTACGATCCATAGGTTTCGAACAGTACTGATTGCAAATCCTGCGCAGCGGGGAACGGGTACAAAGAACAGAAAGGGGGAAAATATAATATTTTGACGTACTGCGTGCGGCGGAATCCCCTAGCGCACGGGCTTTCGCGCAAAGATTCCGCCGAGCAGGGACAATATTATTATGGCAGCGCACGGGATTATGCAGGATTAAAGGGGCCTGTAAATGTCAGCCTGATAAATCTGCATAATCTGATGCAGTAGCTTTTACTGTATTTGACATGCAATGTGCGGCGGAATCCCCTCAGTCTCGGGCTTTCGCTCAAAGATTCCGCCGAGCTGGGGTATGATTCATCTATGTACAGAAGTACACAATTCCGGATAATTTCCATTGACGCTAATTTGATTAATTCATGTTTTGTTGGTGATACTATTTACAGAAAAATATACAGTAGTCCTTATTATACAATAAGTTCAATTTTGCAACCAATCATTTCATCCACAACTCCCGAGTATTCAGTTGTATTGCCACAATGGGATGAGTATTTAAGTACCGGAGATTGTCAGGATATGACTGTGGGATTGGCTACTAAAGATTATACATCTCATGCGATTCAAATATATCCTAATCCTTGTAAGGGCGAATTAAAAATTTATTTTCAGGACAATTCGATTTCTAAATTCGATTACGAAGTATATACCTATACCGGAAAACTGATAAAGGAAGGAACATTAAATCAACATTCAAATTACGAGATTCATACAAATCAAATACCATCCGGATTTTACCTTCTGCGGTTGAAAAATATTAACCAAGCCATACGGTTTGTCAAAGAATAGTATGAGATCTCCTGATTCGGATGGAAGTTGAAATTATATTTTTAATTAACTTGAAAAAAATGGGAAGCTTTCATAAGATAATACTTTTGAATAATTTGAAATACAAGACAACGATTATAAATATGAATGTGAACTTTTTACCGATCCAATAGTTTTTTGTGTAAAGCTATTTTAAGACAAGACTTTGTATTATTTCGCGTATAATAAATCATACAATAATGTATCATACTCCACCAATTATAATTGAGAATAAAAACAAAACTGTTGCTTATTATTCTTCTAGTCCCCCTAACAATCTTATAATATTTGTGTATGGATTTAGTGGTAAAAGCACTGGGACATGGAATGATTTTCCATCTTTAATTTGTCTTAGCCCCCTAAATGACTGGACAAATTGATAATCACAATTTGTATCGTAAATTTAGGAAACCAAATGACAAAATCAAGACGAAAATTCACTGCAGAGGAACGCCTGAGCATCCTCCAGGAAGCAGAACGAAATGGCGGAGCAGAGACCTGCCGCAAGTACAATCTATCGCCAAACCTTTTAGCGAAGTGGAAGCAAAACTATTTAAAAACAGGATCCACAGACGATCACCGTCGTGGAAGGAAGACGGTGGATCCGGAACTTGTTGCACTGCGAGAAGAGAATGAGAAACTCAAACGTATCGTAGCAAAGCAAGCTCTGGAACTGGAAGTAAAAACTGAACTTTTTAAAAAAACTCCACTCCCGTCTCAGCGAAACTTCAACTTATGAAACAGTATCAGGAAAACATACCCGTGAGTTCGCTAAGTAAATGGATGAACTTTCCACGCAGCAGTTTTTACTACAAACCTCATCCGGGTCCTCGTGGAATCAAACCCAGTACTACGACCATGTGTAAAGGTGAAGTAGTAAGCAATGATTCAGTCGTTGAAAAGATACGCTCGATTCTATCAGGGCCATATACTGCGTACGGCTATCATCAGACAACAAATGAGTTGCGTGACTGGGGCTATGTGATTAACGACAAGAAAGTGTACCGGCTCATGGATGAGAATCATTTGCTGCTTGGAAAGAAAATCCGGACAAAGGGGAAGCGCGAATTTGTAAAGTTCCGTCGTATCACAGCCAAACGGCCGCTTGAGCATTTATGCCTGGATATAAAATACATCTGGGTACATGGAGAAGGACACTGGTATTATCAGCTTTCGATCATGGATGTTTACAGCAGGTTTATTCTCGTGTGGATCCTTTAGCGAAGCATCCGTCAGCACGATTTAATTGATCTGATACGTAAACTTCACTTGATGTATAATCTAAAAAGTGTGACCATAAGGAATGATAACGGCTCACAGTTTATTGCTCATAAAGTACGGGGCTACTTAAAGCAGCTGGAGGCGCGTCAGGAATTTACTCACGTGGCTACACCGGAGGAAAACTCATACATTGAATCCTTTCATTCCATCATGCAAAGAGAGCTGATCGATCGACATCAGTTTGACAGCTATTATGAATGCAAACTGCACATGGAAAAATACATGTGGTGGTATAACTACTACCGCAAGCATCAACAAATCGGAAACGTCACCCCAAGTAAAAAATGGGCGCAGGGAATGACCGGAGCGACCATTAAGCAACTGAATCAGGCAGACGATTTACTGATGTCAAGGCCGGCAAATTCAACTGAAATAGAAATAAATTATTTGCTGCCACAGTTAAGCCGTGACTGCAGTAAATCGGTTGACTACCTTGGCTTAATGGTCGATCAGGTCAGCGAGCAGTATTACACTAATTTATATGAAAAAACTGTTCAACTTATTGGGGGCTGAGCCAACCTGATCAATACATATACAAACAAAGCTGTGCAGAATTTTCGCGGGGATTTTACCTGGCGGATTTTTTGCAAGCATATAATTGAGCGCAAACCGGTTCCAGCAATCAGCTTTTATTCAAAATCTCAAGAGTAATAAAACTACCTTATTCAGCGCAGGACAGTTTCATGTATTATAGAAATGTTATTACTCGTTTTAAGCCAGGCCGAGCAATTATTTTGTTAAGCCGTGTGAAAACCCTTTCCAATACGCATTACTATAAATACACGCAGTTTTACTGTACAGGAACCATAGGCAGATATTCATAAGTTGCCTGCAGTCCCAAAGGAATTCCTGACATCCAATAAAGCAGGAGGAAGATTGTCCACGAAACTAGGAAGATGATTGAATAGGGAAGCATCATGGCTACGAGGGAGCCAATTCCTGTATTCTTCACATACTTCTGGCAGAATACAACCACAAGAGGGAAATAGGGCATCAGCGGAGTGATGATGTTTGAAACCGAATCGCCGACACGATAGGATGCTTGTGTTAAGTCGGGTGATATGCCCACCTGCATCAGCATCGGCACCATGATGGGTGATATCAGCGCCCATTTGGCGGATGCGGAACCGATGAACAAGTTGATAAAAGCTGTGAGCAATACAATTCCTACAATTGTTACCTGACCCGGCAATGCAAGTGCTTTCAAAAATGCTGCTCCCTTGAGAGCGAGCAAAGCTCCGATATTGGATTTTCCGAAAGCGTCGATGAACAATGCACAGAAGAAAGCCATCACAATGTAATAGCTCATGCCGTTCATTGACTTTGTCATGCTGCTGATGATATCCTTGCCTGATTTAAATGAACCGGATAATCTTCCGTAAATAATTCCCGGGATCAGAAAAATAATCATGATCAAAGGCACGATTGATTTCATGAGCGGAGCGGAGAAAGAAGTGATTTGTCCGTCTGCAGAACGCAAAGCAGAATCGGCCGGACTTGCCCACATAAACAAAATCAATAATCCTGCGACAACACTTAAGTTGGCAATCCAGAATGCGCGTTTTTCCTTTGAGCTTAATGCATCCATTGTCGGAATGTCATCAATCTTATCGTTAAGCGGAATTTTACTCAGGCGCGGTTCAATGATTCTGTCTGTGATATACCATCCGGCCAGCACGATCAATAAACAAGATGCAGATGTGAAGAACCAGTTGTTCAATGGATTCAACTGTACGGAAGGATCTATAATGTGCGCGGCAGACTGGGTGAATCCCTGAAGCAGGGGGTCAATTCCCGAAGGAATAAAGTTAGCGCTGAATCCGCCGGAAACACCGGCGAAGGCGGCAGCAATTCCGGTTAGCGGATGTCTGCCTGCAGCATAATAAATTACACCTCCGAGCGGGATCACCAATACATAACCTGCATCGGTCGCGGTATGAGATACGATCGCAACAAGAATCAGGATAGGAGTCAAGAGTTTTTTTGGCGTGACGCTCAGAAGACTTTTCAATCCGGCATTGATATAGCCAGCGTATTCAGCCACACCGACACCCAACATGGCTACCAGTACAATTCCCAGCGGGGCGAAGCCCGTGAATGTGCTCACCATGGAAGATAGGAAAGCCGCGATTGCAGAAGGCTTGAGAAGATTCTGAACCTGTATGGCCTGTCCGTTTCTCGGGTCGATCTCCGAGAAAACAAAATTGGAAAGTATTGCGGACAAGATCCATATACCGATCATCAACACAAAGAACAAAATGGCAGGGTCGGGTAATTTATTTCCTGCTTTTTCAATGAAATTTAAGAAACGGTTGATGATTCCGGATTTTCCGGCAGTGTTAGTATTCATTCGCGATCGTTTAATCTGTTATTCAATAAAGCAATTCTGCCAAAGATAAAGGAAACAAGGATTAATTTAATATCAATTAATACATGGTTAAAAATAAACTGCAGGACATGTAGTGCTGAGGTTTACTAGTAATGACCCGAGGTATGATAAATTTTCCCGCAGGATGGAAAGTCTCTCTTATTCCCCTTCTCCTTCGTCGTAAGAAGCTTCTTCGGTTTTACTGGAATGTGCCACTGCTTCATTTATGAATTTCATTTCTGCTTCTGTTAGATCTCGAATTTGTCCTACCGGAAGATTGTCAAGAGTGACGTTCATGATGCGGATGCGTTTTAATTTTCTAACCTGAAATCCGAGTGCTTCACACATTCTTCTGATTTGCCGGTTGAGGCCCTGAGTGAGAATGATACGAAAAGTATAATCGTTTAATTTTTCTGCGAAGCATTTTTTAGTAACGGTTCCTAAAATCGGAATACCATTCCTCATGGCTGAAATGAACTTGTGGTCAATCTTCTTATCCACCTTTACCACATATTCTTTCTCGTGATTGTTTCCCGCCCGAAGAATTTTGTTTACGAGGTCGCCTTCATTGGTCAAAAATATCAATCCTTCGGAAGGTTTGTCCAGCCGTCCGATAGGATAAATCCTTTTTGGATAATTGATATAATCAATGATGTTGTCGGGCTGTGTTCTGTCGGTCGTGCAAACAATTCCAATTGGTTTGTTAAAGGCCAGATAAACAGACTTGCTTTTTGCCGGCAGCTTTTTTCCGTTGACTCTGATGTCGTCTTCATCGCTGACTCTTGTTCCCAGTTCTGCAGTTTTTCCATTCACAGTCACCTTGCCGGACTCAATCAGCCTGTCGGCTTCACGTCTGGAGCAAATTCCTGTTTCGCTGATGTATTTGTTCAGTCTGGTCAAGGAAGGTTTTGTTGCAATGTTGACAAAAGCAAAATTAAAAAAAGCAAACTGACTTCATGAGATTATTTCAGGAAGAACGCAGGCTGATTTTAAATATAGTCTGCGAAACTTCACGATTGAGTAATTCAAGAAAGCGCCGAGTCCTTCTAATGCGATCGCAGCCGGGATAAGTCTAAGTTCTGCAGATAAGAGAGCGGATTTATTTTCCCATTTTTATTATCCGATGTGTTTGTCCAGGTAAAGAAAGAATATAAATGCCATTGGGCAGATTGCTCACATCGGCCTGAATGTTTGCCGGTTCTGTCGAAATAAATTGCAGTTCAATTTCTTTTCCGAATATATCCCGCATTATGATTTTATCGAATGATTTCGCTGAGGCAGTCTCAGGTACTCGAATTGAAAAACGATCGATGACCGGATTGGGGAAAATCTTGCTTTCATTATTTATTAATTGCTCATCCAAACCAACAATCAGAAAACAAATTGTATCTGACATTACCGCGCACTGCGGCAATAAGCTCCAAGTCGAGACGCTGTAACAGCCAGGTTGCGTAACTGTATAGCTATCCTGTGTAGCGCCGGGAATCAGAACTCCGTCGCGGTAAAATTGATTGTTCCAGGGGTTTGGGTAACCGAAAATTGTATCTCCAGATGCAGCCGGTGTAAAAGGAAGTACTATCGACGAATCTGAATAGAAGTGTAATGTATCAGAAGATTCGAAGCAACCCCATGATCCCGCTGTGACATATACCAGATAGTTGTCTGGTGGAAGCGGGTAGAAGTTATACAGCGTATCCTGAATGTGAATTGAAAAATTATTTACATGCCAGCGATTTACATAATTGTAAGGCTGAAGATTCACCCCGAGGCGGAGAGTGTCCGAGCTGCATAGGCTGTCTGGCGACAGGCTGTAGATTGCCGGTTTTGGAGTTCGTATAACATTAAAACTCATGATCGTGTCAGGGCATAATTCCCATACGTACCCTGTAGTGTCCGTACACCGGAGTGATATCTGAAAAGAACTGTCGGCGATGAAAGATATTGACTGGCCTGTATTACCTGTGCTCCATAAATAGGAGCTCATTCCAGGGACTGCGGTGAAAGTGACCTGCTTACCGTAACATGCTTTGTCTTGAATGACTCCGGTGACGCTTTGCAATGGATAGATAGGAGACGGCCGCGCAATAACATGTATACTCACAGTATCTTCATCAGCCCCTCCCGGTCCGAAAGCACGCATCTTTACAGTGTAATTACCGGTGACTGAATACAGGAATTGAACGGTGTCCCCAATGGCTTCGAAATAACCGTCGTTGTCAAAGTCCCATTCTATGTATTCGGCATTTGTGCTTGTGCTTATAAAAGAAACGGGATTACATCTCGCATTATATGTAATTCCGGCAACCGGAATCACTCCGCCCGGATTGGCACCACATCCATTCGAAGCTAACAATCCTGTGCGTATTTGAGTGAGTGCTGCATTCATCCTGTCAGCCTGACCCTGAGTAAATATCAGGCTGCAATTTGCTTTTGGAGACATAATAGTTGAGAGATCCGGCTGGTCAGAGGTAAATGGGTTGAAACCAGTGGTGTCATCCAACTCTGTATTGCAGGTGCTGATGCTGCAATCAAAATTTCCGGAAAGCATGGGTGGAGTATCGCATACGAAATCTCCGTTCAGAAGGCAATTAAAGTTTATACATGAGTTACCATGATCGCCGTGATAGAGACCCAGATAATGACCCACTTCATGTGCGATGATATAATGTATTCCTCCAAGAGCGGAGGCAGACAACACAATGCCATCCACTGCTTGTCCTAGGTGTGATGGATATGAAGCATATGCATTGGCATATCCTGTCACGCTTCGGATGATCCATATGTTCATATACCTGTACGGATTCCACCTGCTGACATTTTTCATTGAATCATCCGTGAGATTAAATCCAAAGGTCCAGTTCACATCGGCGTAAACAGAAACATTCCGGGTAATACCATTCGTCGGATTTCCCCAGGGATCCACGCTGGCAAGACAAAACTGAATGTTTACGTTTGTGCCGGTAGAATCATAAAATGGACCGCTGTTGCTGAAATAGGCATTCAGCGCGTCAATCTCTTTAATTAAAACAGAGTCATGCACATTCTCAGGTCCGTTTTGGTGAATGACATGAAACACCACAGGAATGATGAGTGGAACGTTTCCTGTGCGCTGATGCTGCGGCTGGCTCGTGAGATAATTATATATCAGCTGGTTCATCTTGTTTTCGCGGCCTTTAAAATCCGGACGGTTTGAAAATGGAACTCCATCGCAGTAAATATTTTGGCCAAAACCTGTGGTGTGAATGAAAGTTAAAATGAACATGAGAATTTGCTTCTTCATAGAGCTGTGCAGTTTTTAAATTAATTGAAAGTTGAAATGCAATTGCGGGAGTTGAACTTAAATCATGAATTTAATTTTATTGTTTCGTATGTACATTACAATAGTAAAAATTATCCTGAAAAAATAAAAAAATATAAAGTGCCTGATTAACTATACATATTTAATTACTCCTTTCCCGGGATGTCAGGAAGAAGTCCTGCAGTTGTTTTTCTTCATAGACCGAGATGACGCCTGATTTCAGCAGAAGAAGTAGGAATTCTTTAAACCGATATCCTTGCATTTATTTTCAGACGATAATTTTGTGTATTGAAATAAAAAATTATAAATTTAGTAATCCTTAATGATCAAACTTATGAAAAGAGTTTTATGCTTTTTGATTTTTGGATCGTTCACAATGAACACCTACAGTCAGACAATTGACTGGGTCCTTCTCTATGAAAACGTTACTTCAGGATTTGAAGACATTGACATCAATGCTTCATCCATGTTCATGGCCGGGACAATCCGGCCCAACGGACAGCCATGGGCTGGTCATTCTGTATCCGGTTATGGTTATCAGGACGGAGTCTTATGCAAGGCTGACACTGCAGGTAATATAAACTGGGTGCGGGTAGCAGGATCTGTTTCAGGAGAAAAAGCCAGGTTTGTCCGTTATCATAATAACATGCTTTATCTGGCCGGAAACGTGATCAACTGGAGCGGGAATAGTATTATGCGCATCGGCTCCAGTCAATGGAGCATTCCTCCTTTTCCCAGTGTGACTAACGGTTATGTGGTGCAAATGGACACATCCGGAAATGTAAACTGGATTCATTTTGTTCCTTCCGATGTTCAGTCCTTTGAAATTGACGCTGCCGGTAATGCTTATGCCAGCTGTTCAGACTCCTACAGAACATACCTGTACAAATTCAGCAGCAGTGGTGCACAGCTGTTTGAAAAATACATTTCCGAAAAACGATATCCATGCCTTCTGAGTACTGATCCTTCAGGGAATATTTTTCTCGGAATAAATTTTAGCGACAGCATTGTGTTTTTCGGAAACCTTTACACAGGATTTGGAAGCTCGGACATTCTTTTGTCCAGACTTGATGTAAACGGCAATCCATTGTCGGCTGTGGTTATAGGCGGCGCCGGTTTGGATGCGTTGTCTTATATTAAACACACTGCCAATAACAATATTCTCATAACCGGTGTATGGGTGGATACTGTGCAATGCAATAATGTGACGATCAGCGGGACTGGGAACCGGCATTTTATCGCCGCCCTTGATCCTAATTTATCATTCGTTATGTGGAATGACAGAGAATTTCGGATTCCAAGCCATTACATTACAAATACTCCCAACGGAAACTCCATTCTGAGCGATAACGGAAGATACTACATAAGTCTTAATTTCGAGGATACTCTTATTGCCGGAGTTGATACATTGATTGGAAAAAGATTTGGCGGATATTATGGAAATGGCTGCGTTGCATCTTTTGATGCTGCCCTGAACCTGCTCTGGTACCGTACGCTTGCGGAATCCTCCAATCCAGGATATAACACAGGCCATGCATCCGTATGGATCAGGCCGGTGGGTAACAGGATATACCTCTCGGGTCAGATGATGGAACAATGCATTATAGACGGCATTAGCTACAATCCTTCAAATAATTACCACGCCTTCACCGCGCTGTTAACAGATACTTTTCAGATGTCTGTCGGTATTTCTGAAATCAGGGATGGATCTGCTGATGACTGGATTGTATACCCGAATCCAGCCAGGGATGTGTTTACAGTAAAGCTTGGCCATTCATATCTGTCATCCACAATACAACTTGCAGATCAGACAGGTCGGACTTTGTTTTTCCAAAAAGCGGAATTGAATCTTTCGCATATAAACATGAAAAATTATCCGGATGGCATTTACTTCATGCGGATTAATGAGCGGACTAAAAAAATCGTACTGATGCGCTAATAATGCCTCAGTGAAGAGTTCACCTGGTTCCTTATTAGAAGGATTGTAGCTGTCATTGACAATTCGGTTTTTGAAACTACATTAATGACATGAAAGACCACAGGAATAATGAGCGGAACATTGCCGTTGCGCCTGAAATTGCCTGGTGATTTGAGATAGTTGTATATCGCAGTATTCATTTCTTCTTCAAGCTGTCGACTCTTTACAGTACTTGTCATTTCTGATATGATGCAATTGTAAGACTGGGAGAATGCATCAATTGAAAGCAATATTATAATTAGAACAATTAGTCTTTTCATTTTATATATAGAAATAACGTGAATTCAAATTAATCATTTATCTTAAGCCAGTATGATCCTCCATGCCTTTCGACATTATTTAAATTTATATGTTCCCAGATAGGTGAAATTAACTTGGAGAGATCAGTATCAGAATAAATGAAGTAATTTGGTAATATTGTTTGATACTTTTTTGGGTTTGCCAACAGATACATTGCCAGTCCGTATTGTTCAGAATAAAATCTGTCACACATAAATTGAGGATAGTCATATGGAAGGTATATGTCATGTAAATGAACAATCACTCCTTTTTTTAATTTAGGAAGAATCTCCAGAAAGAAGACCATTGAATCTGAGTTAGGCAGTATCCGATGGGAATTGTCGACGAATAAAATATCATTTTCATTGAGTTCATCAAGAATGTTGAAGTCGATGTCTTCGAAAGGTTTTCTGATAATTCTGTTTGCCAAACTATCAATTTCTGCGCGCGGCATTGGGTCAATAGAAATTATTTCAGTTTTAAGTTTTTGTTCTTTGATTGCTTTGTAGGCAACTTTTGTTGAATTCCCTGAGCCAATTTCAATGTATTTGTTTGGTTTGCATTCACTCAGCATGGTATAAAGCATGATGATGTCCAGGCCAGGAAGGTATTCATTGTTCCAAGCTGGACTTACAGGATCTTTTTCATTTTCTGAATCTTTGATTGTCCAGATAGAATCTTTCAATTGAAGTGCTTTATTTACTACATGTTCATATTGGGCACGATTTGTTCCAATTATGTGCAACAATTCAGCATGTGCGGGCTTTCCATGTCCGTATCTTGGCTTGAACTCCACTTTATATTCCATAAATAAAGTTTGATACCTGGAGCTGAGGAATTTGTATAAACGTTTAATCATTATATAATTGATTTGAAATATTGAATAAGGATGATAAATACTTATAGAATTATATTTTCAGTTTCATTACGTGGATAAGTTACCTGCTTGTGATTTTATATATATAAAAGGCAATAGTCATAAAGACGTTTAAAAGTACAAATTAGTTTGAGTTTTCAGAATGGGTTAATGTTGATGAATGCGGTTATAGTTGTCTGATTAATCATAAGAGGAGCAGGGGTTAAAAATGCAATAGATTTGTGTTCGCCGAGGCGACTCAGGTAAAAACAATTTATCATTGAAATAGAATTCTGAAGCAAAAAAAATTAGCTTAAGTACTGCCTCTCCTCTGACCAGTGCATTGAAGAATACCGTGCAGAGAGTTTTCGAATATTCTTTGGAGAAACGAATTGTTCATAAAGGAATCATTATGACTGCTGAGATTGATTTATGATCTGCAAAGCTTATTGGTCTGGAAAGTAAAAGTCACAGATGTGTTCGACTGGCTATGTGTTTTATCGGGAAGGTGACTGAGTTTAAAGGAGGTTCCATTAATCTGATTTTTTAATTTGAGCTATTCTGAACTTTGATATAATCGTTAATTCCATAAATTTTCCCTTGTGGATAAATATTCATTTTTCCCCCAGTTATCCAGTACGCAATATCATAGCTAACTTTGTTATGCTTTTCTGATTAGATATTGTTTCAATAAAATTCTTCAAAAATTTTTACCTGAACATTTTTATTCTCTAACTCAAAAAAAATTTAATCATGACAAGTCCAAGATCCCGCAAACAAGTTGAAGCGGAAATCAAACAGGAGCTTGGGATAGTTCCTGGATTTCTGCAATCCATTCCCGAAGCTTACCTTGATTACGAATGGCAGTTATTCAAGAAGCTTGAACTGGGTGAAACCCTCATTCCTAATAAATATAAGGAATTGATGGGTTTGGCAATTCACTCTGAAACCAAGTGTCAGTTTTGCATTCTGTTTCATACTGAAGCCGCGAAATTATTCGGTGCCACTGATGAAGAAATTCAGGAAGCAGTGCATTATGCAAAAGCATCATTAGGCTGGAGTGCTTACATCAACGGCATGAGTCAGGATTATGATGCCTTTAAAAAAGAGCTGAAACAAATCGTACAGTTCAGCAAGTCAAAAGAACCGGCACATGCTAATTAAAGAAAAGAACCCTGGTATTTATCAGGTCACCATCAGTGCATATGAACTGGCAGCACTTATTTCTTCTGCCCGATGGATCTGCAGCGGTTCTGAAGGGCCTATGGATGATTCTTCCAAACAGCAAATCAGCCGTGTGCTGGAGTCCTATGACCTTTCAATGAAACAGATGAAAGAGCATCAGGCCTCAGACGTCAATCTGCACAAGTAAAGAGAATGCAGTGCAGGAATACAAAAACAATCCTGCGCTGCATTCAATTTTTATATTCTATTCAGTTTAATGAAGAATGATCGCGGCCAGATCAATGAGCATTGCAAGCGCACCTGCGATGTAGATTGTGCGCATTGGTGCCACAGCTATGATGGTCGAAATGAATATGGCTGTCGGCATTCCCACTAATAGCAGAGCTGCCACTCCATGATGCGCCACGCTGGCGGCGGCTAGTGCGCTTAGGCAGGTGATTACCGTTAATATGGCCGGACTGATTCCGAATCTTGCAGCTTCTGTCTTTTCACAAAATGCCGTAAAATTGAACCCCTTGCTTTTTGATTTTGTGTATGAAGAAGAAACACTTAGTTGTTCTGCTGGAGATAGGTTTTTCATCGGATTGACGGAATTTATTTTACATCAAAACTATATGAAGACAACTGCTTCTTCCATGATTTAAGTCAGAAAATGAAATTGATTTTCGTCAACAATGAAAATAGTTCAGAAACTGTACAAGTGTAGTTTTATTATATTTCTCCTGCGTTTTCATAATATAATAAATTCAATTGCACACTTTACTTATGGATCTTAATTCCTGTTTATTCCAGGTGATTGACCCGTCTGAAGATTTCATTCGCCAAAATTTTCAAGATTTTCGCCTCTCAATTTGAATAATTCATCATATTTCGCATTAAATCCTGGAAAACTTCTTTATTTTCCTATGGATTGGACCCATACCATGAAAATTTTGATACATGAACAAAACTCTACTATGCACTTCAGTTTTATTTTTTTTACTGATTACTTATACGAATGCGCAGATTAAAATAAATGAAATCTGTTCTTCAAATTATATAAGTTACCCGGACGAATTTGATGAGTATGAGGATTGGGTGGAGTTTTACAATCCAGGTAGTTCTTCCGTCAGTATGGCCGGCATGTATCTGACAGATGACATAAACAATCTTACCAAATTCAGAATTCCGGCAAGCACACCTACTGCATCCACTTCGATAAGCGCAAGGAGTCACAGAGTCTTGTGGTTTGATAATGAAACCTATAAGGGCCCCCGTCATGCTAACTTCAAACTGAACGACTCCGGTGATTTCATTGCGCTTGTTGCTTCAGACGGAGTTACTATTATCGACTCAGTGACAATTCCTAAATTGAATTATGATGTGACCTTCGGCCGCACTACAGATGGAAGTTCTTCATGGTCGTATTTTCCAGCGCCTACTCCGAAAAGTGCGAATACCGGGGGAGGATATCTGGGAATCATGGGAAAGGCAAACATCAGCATGAATTCCGGATTTTATCAGTCATCAATCCAGGTAACACTTAGTCACTCAGATCCACAGGCTCAAATTTACTATTCGCTCAATGGTAACGAGCCTTCACCTACAAAGGGAATTCTATATACCGGTCCGATTACGGTGAGCAGCACCAAGGCGCTTAGAGCAAGAGTTTACAAAACAAATTATGTCCCTGGTGAAGTGAATACCAGATCCTACATCATTAACAGAACAACTGATCTACCGATACTTTCTGTAGTCACAGACTCATCTCACCTTTGGGATGAGTGGACTGGCATTTACACATTTGGTTATGATGATTACGATCATTTCTATCCTTATTACGGAGCTAATTTTTGGAAAGACTGGAAGCGCCCGGGACACATCGACTTTTTTGAAGCCAGTGGTTCGCATGTAATCAGCCAGAACCTGAACATTTCCATCAGTGGAAATACCAGCCGAGTATATGCTCAGAAGTCAATGAACTTCGAAGCAAAAGCTTCTCTTGGAAAGAGCACAATCCAATATCAGTTATTCCCGCAACTTCCGGTTACAGAATTTAAGGCATTCAAAGTAAGAAACGGAGGATCAGACTGGAGCAGCACCGGAATCCGGGATGCGTTCAATCATACACTGATGGAGGGTGCAATGGATGTAGATCATCAGTATAACAGGCCTGTTATTCTTTATATTAACGGAGACTACTGGGGAGTAATCAGCATGACAGAGAAAATTGATGAACATTTTCTGAAAGGACATCATCCGTCCATCAATAAAGACAGTGTTGATTTATTGTACAGCAATGCGGAAGTTAAGCGAGGCGATGCGAACAGCTATAACGCCATGATTTCATTCATTACCAATAATTCATTGGCTCAGCAGGCAAATTACAATTACATCAAAACTCAGATTGATATTCCTGAATACATGAATTATTTTCAAACCAGGATTTATTATGCCTCTACAGACTGGCCAAATAAAAACATTTATTACTGGAGACCTAAGGATCAAAGTATGAAATGGAGATGGATCATGTGGGACACGGACCGGTCAACTCTCCTTACTACGAATCCTAATCATCCCTGCAACTACACACACAATACACTTTCATGGGCAACCACCAGCAGTTCTGTTGCAGATTGGGCACAGTTCCTTCTCAACAATCTATTGCTGAATAGTGAATTCAAAACCGGTTTCATTACCCAATTTGCTCATCATATGAATTTTTCTTTTTGTCCTCAGCGTGTGGATTCGGTGTTGAATGTTTTCAGGACTCGCCTGCACAATGAACTTCCTGCCCATATCAACAGGTGGAAAAATTCAAATGACACCATAGATTATTTTACGCGTGGATATTATCAGAGCCGTGCACAATGGAATACTGAAGTGGATACAATCCAGTTATTCTTCAACAACAGGGCAAAGAATATGAGAAAGTTTATCATGCAAAAGTTTTCCATTTCCGATACTTTTCAGTTATCTCTTAATAAAGTACCCATGCAAGGCGGAGTGATTGAGATTGATACTTTCCGTGTTCCAAATAATCCGTGTAAGCTTGTTTACTTCAAAGGTTATCCTGTTACAATTAGAGCTGTGCCGAACCCCGGTTATGTTTTTTCAGGCTGGACAACAGCAGGAGGGAGCTTGCTTCCTGTCACATGGGTGCCTAACGGTGACACAACAGTTACCGCTTACTTCAGCCCTGCGGTGATAACACAACCTACTGTTCCGTCTACAAACTTTTCTGCCGGGATTTCGAATTGCACGAATTTGCAATTAAGCTGGACCTCTGGAAATGGGGCTTCTAGAATTGTGGTAGCGCGTGCCGCTTCAGCTGTGAATTCATTTCCTCAAAATCAACAGTCGTACACAGCCAATTCTGTGTTTGGAAGTGGTTCTAATCTGGGTAATGGAAATTTTGTAGTGTATTCTGGAACCGGAAATTCAGTTACCGTAAGCGGACTGAGTGCTGGTGTTACTTACCATTTTGCTATCATTGAATTCAACGGCAGTGGTAATACCAGCGTTTACAACACTACAAATTATCTTTCGGGGAATGCTTCTTCATCTTCCTTTACTACTTCAATCACATCTTCAGGCAATACCATTTGTGCGGGTGAGTCTGCTACGCTCACCGCGAATGGTGGTGTAAGCTGGCAATGGACTCCTTCAACCGGACTATCATCTACGAGCAGCAGAATAGTTACTGCAAGTCCTGCAAGCACGACTACATATACTGTACTGGCAACAGACAATAATGGATGCCAGGCAACGTCTTCATTTACACTAACGGTTTATCCATTGCCGATAGTATCTCTGAGCAATTTTTCCGGATTGTGCCAAAATGCAGCTGCCATTACTTTAACAGGAGGTTCGCCTACAGGCGGTGTATATAGTGGTACAGGTGTCACTTCAGGAATGTTCAATCCTGCAATAGCCGGAGTTGGCACTCATAATATTACCTACACATATACATTTGTCAACGGTTGTGTTAATTCGGCCAGCAAGTCAATCACAGTACACACACTTCCCAATGTCACACAAAGCTCATATTCAGATTTGTGTCAGAACTCGACTCCGATAACATTGAACGGAGGAAGTCCATCAGGTGGAACATACAGCGGAACAGGAGTGAGTGGTGGTTCCTTTAATCCATTAGTCGCCGGAGTAGGCAGTCATGTCATCACATATTCATACACAGATTCAAATGGTTGTTCTGGCTCTGCGACATCGGTGATTAAAGTAAACAGTTCGCCGGTGGTTTCTCTTGGTACATTCAACAGTGTTTGTCAAAATGCTTCTCCGGTTAATTTAGTTGGAGGAAGTCCTTCAGGTGGAACTTATTCAGGCAGTGGTGTCAGCGGAAATATTTTTAGCCCCTCTGCGGCCGGAGCCGGAACACATGCTATAACATATACATATGTAGGTGCGAATGGTTGTCCGGGTACGGCCACTTCAAGTATCAATGTGCTCGGAGTGCCAACAGTTTCTCTGAGCAATTTCAATGGAATGTGTCTGACATCAGCGGCGATTGCATTGAGTGGAGGAAGTCCTTCCGGAGGTGTTTATAGTGGAGTTGGGGTGAGTGGAGGAATGTTTAATCCTGCTTCAGCAGGAGTTGGTACACACACGATTACATATACATATACTAACAGTAACGGTTGTGCAAATTCTGCTGTCTCAAGTATTAGTGTCAGTAATATGCCTACAGTGTCATTGGCGTCATTTAACAGTCTTTGTCAAAATGCTGCACCGATTACACTTACTGGTGGCAGTCCGGCCGGAGGTGTTTATTCTGGTCCGGGTGTAAGCGGAGGAGTTTTTAATCCGGCAAATGCAGGGGCAGGTGTTCATACACTCACTTATACCTATGCAGATGCCGGTGGGTGCTCAAATTCTGCAAGCTCAAGCATTCAGGTGAATAGTCTCCCCAATGTTAGTCTGGCTTCATTCAGCAATTTGTGTATAAATTCCAGTCCGGTTTTACTAAGTGGAGGCATTCCGGCCGGAGGGATCTACACTGGCGCGGGTGTAAGTGGAGGCATGATTAATCCGGCACTTGCAGGTGTGGGTAATCATGTCGTCACATATTCATTCACGGATGCAAATTCATGTTCCGCTTCAGCATCCAATACCATCCTGGTGAGTGATTTGCCGATTGTTTCTTTGGCTTCATTCAATGATGTTTGTTTAAACTCCAGTCCGGTTTCTCTGAGTGGAGGAAATCCTATAGGTGGAATTTACTCTGGACTAGGAGTAAGCGGAGGAGTTTTTAATCCCTCAATTGCAGGAACCGGTTCTCATCAGATTAATTACACATTTACAAACTCAGGCGGATGTTCCAGTTCGGCTACATCAAGCATCAATGTGACAAATGTGCCCAATGTGACATTGCATCCTTTTAATAATTATTGTCAAAATTCTGCTCCATTTTTACTTAGTGGCGGAAGTCCTTCTGGCGGGACATACTCAGGTAATGGAATAAATGCAGGAACTTTCGATCCAGCCTCTGCAGGTGTTGGAAGTCATGTAGTAACATATTTATATACAAATCCTGTTGGATGCAGCAATACAGCTACAGCCATAATTAATGTGTACAGTTTACCTAATGTGACATTGAATGCATTGGGTGGTGTTTGCATTAATTCCGCTCCGATAGCATTAAGCGGAGGAAGTCCTGCCGGCGGTGTTTATTCCGGAGTAGGTGTAAACGGTGGTTTTTTCGATCCTGCAATCGCTGGAATGGGAAATCATACAATCATATACTATTATACTGATAATAATTCCTGTGAGAATTTTGCCACTTCAATTATTTCAGTCGGAATTGAACCTGTAGTATTGATTTCCTCGTTCAGTGATATGTGCGAGAACGAAACTTCTGTAGCACTTACAGGTGGTAGTCCGCCCGGTGGTGTTTATTCAGGTAACGGAGTGGTTTCAGGCATGTTCGATCCTTCCCTAAGTGGCTTAGGAGTGCATACTGTGACTTATACATTTTCGAATGGTGCCGGATGCTCGTCAAGTGCATCAGCAGACATTAATGTGAATCCAAATCCGTCTGTTCAACTGGGTAATGATACTGTGATATGTGCATATCATCAGATTATACTTGATGCAGGTAGCGGTTTGTCGGGTTATTTATGGTCAACCGGCGCGACGAATCAATTTATTATAGCAGATAGCAGCGGTCTTGGATTGGGAGCAATAAGTTATTCAGTAATCGGAACGAATGCATTTGGTTGTTCCGCCAGTGATACTCTAACCGTTACATTTGATGTATGTGCAACAATTGATAAATTGGCTTCACAGAGTTTGACAGATGTTTATCCAAATCCATTTGACCAAGAAATCTATGTTCGAACATTTGAAGCAGATTTCATAGTTGAAATTATTGATGTATTAGGAAAGACCGTATACAGGAAATTTATAAGCGGTGATTATTCTGTAATTCAACCACAGGTAAGACCGGGGGTATATTTCATAAAAATTGAAAATGAAAAGCTTAGTATCACCAGAAAGCTGATTAAAGCATATTAGTTTTCAATTTGCAGGATTTAATTTTGTAGATGGTGAATATTGCAATGTTCGGCGATGTGAAAGAAGCTCTGTTTCATTCTTCTCAAGCTTCTTTGTTGATATTATTAATGCATTCAGCAGTTTCCTGACGTCTTTTGCAGTAAAATCCATTCGCCAAGTATTTCAGCAGTTCTGCATTAATGTTGGAATAATATGTCATTATGTCTTTAGGATCCAAGAATATTTTATTTATTTTTAAACAGATTGAACACAAAAAGGCTGATTTAAACCATGAACAAACTTCTACTGTATTATTCCATATTCTTTTTAATGAGCATACTAAATACCAGTGCTCAAAATATAAAAATCAACGAGATCTGCTCCAGCAATTACTCGGTTTATGAAGATGAAGAGGATGACTTTGGTGACTGGGTTGAATTTTACAATCCTGGAAGCTCAAGCATCAGCATGGCGGGAATGTATTTGACTGATGATATCAACAACCGGACTAAATTCAGAATTCCGGCAAGTACTTCGAACTCGTCCACATCAATCAGCAGCAGAAATCATCGTGTATTTTTTTTAGATAATGAAACCTTCAAAGGGCCGCGTCATGCAAACTTCAAACTCGACAGCTCCGGTGATTTTATAGCACTCGTGGCTTCTGACGGTGTGACAATTATTGATTCAGTGACTGTACCCAGGCTGAATTACGATGTAAGCTTCGGTCGCATGACAGATGGAAGTTCTACCTGGACATATTTTGCTGTGCCAACACCCGATGATGATAACACAGGCGGTGGTTACCTGGGTATTATGGGGAAAGCCAACATCAGCATGAACTCCGGGTTTTACCAGTCATCCATTCAGGTTACTCTTTCATATCCTGATCCGCAGGCCATTATATACTACTCGCTAAACGGAAATGAGCCGTCTCCAACGAAAGGAAAGCTTTATACCGGCCCGATCACAATCAGCAATACGCGTGCTCTGAGAGCAAGAGTTTACAAAGCCAATTACATTCCGGGAGAAGTAAACACAAGATCATATTTAATTAACCGAAACACAGACCTTCCAATCCTTTCAGTAGTGACAGATTCATCTCACCTTTGGGATGAATGGACAGGCATTTACACTTTCGGTTATGATGACTATGACCATTACTATCCTTATTACGGAGCTAACTTCTGGAAAGACTGGAAGAGACCGGGTCATATTGATTTGTTTGAAGCAAACGGGTCACACGTCGTCAGCCAAAACCTGAACATCTCAATCAGCGGAAATACCAGCAGAGTATATGCCCAAAAGTCGATGAACTTTGAAGCCAAAGGAGCGCTTGGCAAGAGCACCATTCAGTACCAGCTATTTCCTCACTTGCCGGTGACTGAATTCAAGGCATTCAAAGTGAGAAACGGAGGCTCTGACTGGAGCAGTACAGGTATACGTGACGCATTCAACCATTCTCTCATGGAAGGTGCTATGGATGTGGATCATCAGTACAACAGGCCTGTAATACTGTACATCAACGGTGATTACTGGGGAGTGATCAGCATGACTGAAAAAATAGACGAACATTTTATTTCCGGACATCATCCTTCAGTCAACAAAGACAGCGTGGACTTGCTGTTCAGCAATGCAGAGGCAAAGCTCGGTGATAACACCTCTTACAACGCAATGATTTCTTATATTCAGAATAACCCGATGTCTTCGCAGTCCAATTACAATTACATCAAGAATCAGATCGACATCACCTCATACATAAACTATTACCAGGCCCGTATTTATTATGCGAGCACAGACTGGCCCCATAAAAATATTTATTACTGGAGGCCGAAGAACAATCACATGAAATGGAGATGGATCATGTGGGATACTGACCGTTCTACTTTGCTCACAAGGAATCCGAGCAGAATGTGTAATTATACAGACAATACTTTGTCATGGGCAATTTCAGGAGGAGGTTCAAGTAATGCCTGGTCAAGATTCCTGTTGAGCAGTTTGCTTACTAATAACGAGTTCAAAAGAAACTTTATTACTCAGTACGCTCACAACATGAACTTTTCATTTTGTCCTCTTCGTGTTGATTCAGTGCTCAATATGTTTCGTGGGCGACTGCAAAATGAACTTCCTGCCCATATATTGAGATGGAAGGATTCCAACGACACATTAGATTACTACACAGCCGGCTATTATAAAACTCTGGCTGAATGGCATACTGAAGTGGATACTATTAAACTGTTCTTCGACAACCGTGCAAATCATATGCGAAAGTTCGTAATGCAGCAATTCAGCATTTCAGATACTTCACGTCTCACGCTTGCAAAAATTCCTGCTCAGGGAGGAGTGATTGAAATCGATACATTCAGAGTTCCGGAAGTGCATTGCAATCTGGTATACTTTAACGGATATCCGGTAACAATTCGGGCTGTAGCCAATCCGGGTTTTGTATTCACAGGCTGGAATAGTAGCGGAGGAAGTACTGCACCACTAACATGGAATCCGGCAAGGGACACTACGATCACCGCTTATTTCACACCAGCCTCAGTGACTGAACCGGTGTTGCCTTCAAGTAACTTTGCTTATTCAAGCGCGAATTGTGCTTCTTTGAATCTAAACTGGACATCGGGTGATGGCTTAAGCCGGATGGTTGTTGTCAAAGCAAGTTCACCGGTAGATGTTTACCCTCAGGACAATCAGTTTTATACAGCCAATGCAACATTCGGAAGCGGATCAAACCTTGGTGCCGGGAATTACGTGGTGTATTCCGGCAGCGGAAATTCATGCAGTATAAACGGACTCACACCTGGAATCGTTTATCATTTTGCTGTGATTGAATTCAATTCAGGCGGAGGTTTTGCAGATTACAATACAAGCACATATCTCAGCGCAAATGCCATGACATCTGGAGGAGTTCTGTCTGTTACATCTTCATCGAATTCTGTTTGTGCAGGTGATTCGGTTTTACTGAGTGCAAGTGGAGGTGTGTCATATAACTGGAGTCCCTCAGCAGGATTATCTTCTGTGACAGGAAGCCAGGTGATGGCATCGCCGTCAACAAATACTACATATACGGTACAAGCTATTGATAATGGAGGTTGTCAGTTGTCCTCAGATATTTTAATCACAGTTCTTCCATTGCCAATTGTTTCACTCGCAAGCTTTGCGGATGTGTGTGAAATGGATGCTCCTAAATCGCTCGGTGGTGGTACTCCTTCCGGTGGAATTTACACAGGAACAGGAGTTGCAGGCGGCCTTTTTGATCCTGCATTGGCAGGGCAGGGTACACATTTAATCACGTATACTTATACCATGATCAACGGATGTGTCAATTCAGCATCTTCATCAATCACCGTGAATGCTTCTCCTGTAGTGACTCTTGGATCATTTTCAGATGTCTGTGAAGATGCATTAAACTTTTCCCTTAGCGGAGGAAGTCCCGCTGGAGGAACGTATTCAGGAAATGGTGTGGTTAATGACAACTTTGATCCTGCTTTAGCTGGTGCTGGTATACATCAGATTGTTTATACATATACTGATGCATCCGGTTGTATTGCGACTGCAAGTGCTTCAATTACGGTTAATGCCTTACCTGTTGTTTCAATGACTCCGTTTACAGATGTGTGTCGTAATGATGCATCCTTTACTTTGAATAATGGATCACCGGCAGGAGGAACATATACAGGCAATGGAGTTCAGGCGGGGCAATTTGATCCCGCACAGGCAGGTGTTGGTTATCATCAGGTTACTTATGCGTTTAGCAATGCTGCAGGCTGTGTTGCTACAGCCACAGAAGGCATTCAAGTGAATGAGCTGCCGCAAATTTCGATCGGATCAGATACCACCATTTGTGCAAGTCATAGCATCATGCTGGATGCAGGAAGTGGCCTTAGTTCTTACATATGGTCCACTGGCTCTGTGAGTCAAAGTATTATTGTTGACAGCAGTGGTACAGGATTAGGAACTGTAATTATATTCATGACTGGAACCAATTCCTTCGGCTGTACTGCTACAGACTCTGTAAGGATAGAATTTGATGTATGTGCCGGTGTTTCTGAAAATGAAAAGTTTCCTCAAACTGTAGTTTATCCGAATCCTTTCAGAAATGAAATACATGTCTATGCAACAGAAGACAAATTCAGGTTAAGTATCATGGATGTCACCGGAAAATTATTGCTTGATGAATTCGTCATAGGAAATTATTTTATTGCCAGACCTGAAGTAAGTCCGGGAGTGTATTTTATCCGGATTGAAAGTTTAAAAGAGGGCAGGACATTCCGGGTGGTAAAGACGGATTGAAAGCTGGAAGAATATTTCTGATGCAAAAATTGACAGAAGCAGAGTTTTATTAAACTTGAAATGCAGATTGCGCATAATAAAAAACCCGATAGAAAGTTGTTTAGGTTTTTCATTAAAATATTTCAGTTCAGCTTGATTCCTTCTTTATCAAGCGAGATAATTTTCTGCTTGTAAAGAGCGCCAAGCGCTTTTTTGAATGCTTTTTTACTGATCCCAAATCGCGAGTGAATTTCTTCCGCTGAGCTGTCGTCCGTTAAAGGTATAAATCCTTTGTTTTCGATGAGTGATTTGTAGATGGCTTCGCAGTTTTTATCATTGTAATTGATGTATCCTATCGGATGAATGGACACGTCAATTTTGTTTTCTTCCCTGATCTTCTTTATAAATCCTCTGAGACGCTCACCTATATTCAACTTTTTGAAAGTTTCGTTTTTATAAACAAGTCCGTCATGTTTATTATTGATGATCACAGAATAACCTAAGCCGGAACTGCCGTAAACGAGCAAATCAACTTCTTCACCCGGTTTTACATCAAGCGATTCATTATTCAAATACTTATCTAATTTATTGCTGGCAAAAGGACGGTCAGTTTTTTTGTCGAGATCCATGAACACAATGTACCATCTGCCTTCTATCATGTTCTGCCTTTGTTCGCTGAATGGAACCAGCAATTCCTTTTCCAGTCCCCAATCCAGAAAAGCGCCGACATTTGTGACCTGATTTACTTTCATCAACGCAAATTCATTCAATACAATCTTAGGGGTTAGGTTAGTTGCAATCTGCTTATCCGCATGATCGCGATAAACAAAAACTTGAATTTCTTCGCCTAATTTATAATTTTCAGGGCAATACTTGTTCGGCAATAGTACTTCCTCGCCGGATTCATCACTCAAGAATAATCCAATCCCTGTAGGTCTTTGTATTTTTAATTTGTTGAATTTGCCTGTTTCTATCACTGTCGAAGCTTTTTGCAAAGCTAAGGATGTTGAGGGAGTAATTCCCATTTATTTTGTTTGATACTCTAATATAAGCTTAATAAGCTGCAGACATGAATTAAAAAATTACTGTAGGATTAAAACTAATACAATAGAACTCCCAAGTACATGAAAGTATAGGATCAATTATTAGAAATTCAGTCTTGTCTATAGGTTGAATTCACTGATTGAATTCAACAAGTACATGAAATTAAATTCAATAAATCGTACAATGTAAGTTCTATTTCATTGCAGTGACAGGAGGTTCCGGAGCAGGGACCACATTTGCAACAGGAGGAACTGTTTTAAGGTAGGCCAGCATTGCTTTCAGTTCCTTGTCGTTTAGCTTTGCATAATTAGGCCAGGGCATTGGCGGAAGCAATTCTCGACCTGACTCAAGTCCCTTATATTTTCCTTCCCTGATAGCTCTTATAAATTGTTCTTCAGACCAATTACCAATTCCGCTTGGATCTGAAGTCAGGTTAGCCGCATATGAAATTCCCCAAGGGCCAATCCAAGCTGTGAAATGGGAATTGCATGCAGCCATACCATTTTTCTCGATTGTTGAGCGGTCAATTGAAGGTACGACTTCTCCTGCAGGATGGCCTGAAAGTCTGAATGCGAGATTTGGAATGGGACCTTTCTCAGTCATAACCTTAGGAGAATGACAGTCATCGCAACCCATGGTAGCAACCAAGTGTTCGCCCCATGCTTCCTGGTTAGAGTAACCGAGTAGTTCATGAGTTTCTTTGGGAGTCTCCACTTTAGTGTTTGTCTCTTGGCAGGAGGGAAGCAAATAAATCAGAAGGACAGCAAATAATGTGAATCGCTTTTTCATTTTTGTGAGAATTTAAATGAATAAAAAAAAGATGAATGTGTGTATCGTAAAGGTATATGAAAAAATATTTAACTTACAAATTAATATGAAAATAATGGATCTGGAATTAAATTATATCTATTCCAGTGACATGTATAACAATAATGTATATATGAAATACTTTAAAAACGCTGTTTTATTGATCTTTTTGTTTTGTTTTAATTCATGCGCTTCAAGAGTTAATGAAAATGAAATTTTCAGTGAATCGGACAGTTTAATGCCCCCGCTGGAGAGGCGTAAGCCGGAATCTGATTTTCTTCCGGCTTTTAAAGGCCAGACAAGGGCGCCCGGCTTAAAGACAAAACAGAATTATAAAGTAAGCATAATCACATCGGACCTTCAGAGACCATGGGGAATAGCTGAACTGCCAGAGGGGAATTTTATCCTGACTGAAAAATCGGGACATATGCGAATTGTGAGTAAAAGTGGAAACATTTCAGAACCCATTAGTGGTATTCCAGAAGTGAATTCTTCAGGGCAAGGCGGATTACTGGGCATCACACTTGATCCCGACTTTAAATCAAACAGGAAAGTTTACTGGACTTTTTCTGAAAACCGGATGAATGGCACTCTGACATCGGTAGCGAAAGGAACATTATCCGCTGATTACAGAAATATGGAAAATGTCATTATTATATACAGGGCCACACCGGAGTACAAGGGGATTTTACATTATGGATCAAGAATTTTGTTTGACAGCACAGGTCACATTGTTTTCAGCACCGGTGAGCGATCTGATAAAGTTATGAGGCATCATTCACAGAACCTTAATTCATCTCTGGGCAAAATCATTCGGATAAACACAGATGGAAAGGCTGCTCCGGGTAATCCATTTCTAAATCGCAGTGATGCAAGACCTGAAATTTATTCATACGGACATAGAAATGTTCAGGGACTTGCATTTCATCCGGTCAGCGGTGAACTGTGGGAGAATGAATTTGGTCCGCGAGGTGGTGATGAGTTGAATCGTATTGAACCCGGGAAAAATTATGGCTGGCCTGTGATTACATACGGAATTGAATATATGGGCTCCAAAGTGGGAGATGGTCTAACCTTCATGGCCGGAATGGAACAGCCGGTTTACTATTGGGATCCTGTTCTTTCTCCGAGCGGAATGACGTTTTACAGTTCAGATGATATGAAAGAATGGAAGAATAACCTTTTCATTTGCGGACTAAACAGCAATCATATCGCGAGGCTTGTGATTGAAAATAACAAAGTAATTGGCGAGGAAAGAATTCTTGAAAACGAAAAGCAGAGATTCAGAGATATAATACAGGGGAATGACGGAGCATTATATTCAATTACCGATGAAGGAAGAATGTACAGGATAAATGCGGATTGATTTTATATCATTTTTCTTAATTACTTAAAATCTGCTTTCCATTGCAAATAAAGAACAAGACCGTTACCAGTCCTGTTCTTAGATCTGTTACAATCTGTAAAAACAGATTTAAAATGAGAATTTATTCAAATATAATTCAACTACTCACTCTGGCCTTTTTTCGCTTTTTCATGCATCATGTCATGCATTTTCGAAATTTGGTCTGAGTTGAATTTGTCGACTTTTACAATCTTTGAAGTCTCTCTGATTTCAGCGGGAATCATCATTCTTGCAGCATCTTCAGATTCAGCATGCAAAAAGGCATAGGAAGTATGGTCGCCAGACTTACAGCCAAAATAAAACTTCGACAAGTGTTCATCACCCTTTTCCTTCATGGTCATCAAAACAGACATACACTGTTCGTGTGTGTGTGGTGATTTCACGAAATACTTATTAGAGGATGTGGCATCCTTTCCTCCTTGGGCAATACTGATATTAAATGCCAATAATACAAAAGCTCCTAGGAGCATAATCGGTTTCATGGTTTCCTCCTTTTTTAAAGGTTTCATTGATAAAAAAATTCACTATTATTCTAAGTTAAGAATAAAATTAGGTTTTGAAATGAAATCGCTCAACATTCAGATTGGTAGAATTGCTGAAAAAAAATAGAAAGACGTTTTAGGCCTATATTCAGGGTTTTTGAAAAGATTCACAAAATAAATGATAAAGCGAATTTTAGTGAGACAAGTGAAATCATCGACTTGTCTGAATCAGTAGGAAATTCATGTTATGCAAAATAGAATATATACTTCCAGTATTTATTTTTCAGGGGATAAAATGTTCCTGCCCATCGCTTGAATTATAGGTGTCCTGTCATAATATGTATAATATCGGTCAATCTGCTTATCCTTGTTGAAATGCGCAGTAAAATTCATCCGCACATCCGCAATATTTCCGTTATCGAGTTCCATTTTCATAGAGAAATATGAGAACACATATACCCCGGGTAGTCCGGTCATATTAGGTGCAATTATGGATTCAACCGGAATGTGATTGGGAAGGGTAAAGGTCAATGATTTCACTCCTGAGCTTGATTTCCAGTTTGTCCACCAGTCAAGCACCGCTTTTTTACCGATTAGTTTTGTCCTGGTGTTTTCGTTCCCATCCGGAAAATGAAACTCCACATCTTCGGATAGCATGGTTCCCCATTTTTCAAAATCGAAACTACCAATTGCCTCGATTGCATTGGCTGCAAGGTCGGAATATTCAGAACTTGCCACTACAAAGTCTTTGTTGATTGGTGCCGGTGTTTCAGTTTTGGGAGAGGTGCATGAGAAATAAGCGAAAATTAAAAAGGTAAAAGATACGATAAGCGTCTGAATCTTGTGCTGTGTTTTCATGGTTTAATAGTTTTATGAAAAAATAAATTTCTTTATCGCAAATAGTTCAAATTTTCAGAACTCATTGATTGTAAAACCCAAATTACTAAAATGTAAAATTAAATCCAAATGAATCATAAAAGACTTTAATAGTCGCTTTTCATTTGTGATGACATAATTTTAATGAGTCTACAGCTGTCTCACAGCCTAATGCTGCAAAATGAAATGAATGTTCCAGAAGGCACATCGCCATTCTGATTTTAATTATTGATATGCATCAATAAATTCGCATAAAATTTATACCGCTGCGTCTAAGTAAGAAATAAAGCCTGCAATGAAAAACGTGATAATACTCGTAGATGATCATTCTGAAAATTAAATTTTACCGATAATCTTATTTTTTAAATACCTGTTTGATCACCCGCTCTTCTTTATTTATCAGAACAGCGAAATATACTCCCGAATGTAAATTTTCTCCGTATGGAAATTGATATAAATTCAGGCCTGCTCCGGCATTTAATTTAGTCTTGTAGACCACCTGTCCGGCAGAATTTATTAGGATGAAATCCAGATCTTCAGCCTGATCCATGGTATAGGAAACTTCGAAATCGTTTTCAAAAGGATTAGGATTTACAGAGTTAAACCTGAGTTCCCTTTGTTTTTCAAATTTCGCATTTTTAACTGATTTGATTTCAGAATATGTGAATTTGCCGTCATAGTCTGTTTGTTTTAATCTGTAATAAGACTGGCCGGGAAGCGGACTTGGGTCATATGATTCATATTGTATTGTGTGTACACTGTTACCGGCACCGTTTCTGTGTGTAACAGTTTCAAAATTTTGTCCGTTTGCGGAACGTTCAACCGTAAAATAATCGTTGTTAAGTTCGGACGTTGTTTCCCAGGATATCCTGACAGAATCTTTTAGCAGTTTTACTGCGAAGTTTGTCAACACTATTGGAAGTCCGCCAACTCCGCCATGCTTGCCAATTCCGAATTGTGAAAATGATGAGAGACCTGAACGTATTGCCGTAACTATTCCATTGCTTTGCGATTGAGTAGCATTGTTATGCACCCCCTGAGAAACCCAGGGAGAATTCACATTCGCTCTTTTCAATACACTATAACTTGCAGCGGATTCCACCGGATTCGAATGGCCTTTTTCATTAAGTGTCACTGAATATGTTCCGGCTGTCATGGCTGCATTAGGTGTCATTGTCCAGTATCCATAGTCAAGCATTTCATCAACTGCGGTTCCGTTTATAGATATGTTACTGAGAGGATATGTAGGATTAATTGGATTTGCATTTGTAAAAGTTGCCAGAATATGAGTAAAGCCTGTCATGCCTGAAAAGTTCAATGTGAGTTTTTCATAGTGCGCATTGGTACCGACAGGAAAGTCATAAGATCCGTTGCTGTTTACATATCTCCGGAGATTTCCAATCACATAGCTTTCGTTTGAATGGCCGTTGATGCTGGACGTAGAAGAATTAGTCACAATCAATTCCCTGATTCCTGTAATAAATTTACCGTTTTGCATAGTAAGAATCCCGCTGACTGAAACTGTGTTCGTTAATATGACATCTGTGGGATTGTTAATAGTCAGGTTGTTTACAGTGGAAGGAAGACCATTGCCGGTGACTTGTGAAACTTCGCCGTCAAATGTATAGTTGGCTGATGAACTATAAGTTCTCGTTCCGGTAACCTGTACATTTCCTGTGGCGCCTGAACTGGTAATGCCTTGCGGTGATGCCATGATCAAGGCTCCACCGCTGCTGACAGTAAATGATCCGCTACCTTCCGGGAAACTGGTTCCTAAGTCTAGTATCGATCCGTTGTTTACGGTAAAGTGGACTGTGTTGCTCATTGTCCCAGAAGTCCGGCTGAAAATTTGTGTTCCGGATTTGACAAAGAAAACTCTTCCATATCCATAGTTAGTGGTTGTTTGAGCAGCCGTTTCAGTGAATGTTCCTCCTGTTTGGATAAAATTTCCGCTCAGGTTTAGTGTTGCTATTCCCTGATTCACATCTGTGTCTATATTCCTGGTCATATCAAATGTACCATCATAAAGGAGGAAGTTACCGCTGATATTTACTGTCGGTGTTCCATCTCCATTAAGGCTTCCTAAAATGTCCGTACCTCTGAATGTACCACCTGTTTGAATAAAATCACCTGCAATATTCAGTGTGCAGGGTTTAACGTCAGTTGTATAACTTAATATTCCCCCGCTGACATTCAGATTTCCGCCAATGTTAGTTGTAAAAGATGATTCCGACTGTGATAAATATAACACCGAACTTCCAGAGGCAATAAAGTTAAAATTGCCAGCGATATTTGTCAGCGCAGCTGCAAGGTTCAGACCAGCAGATTGAGAAACACAATTCCATGTGAAGTTGGAGAATGTCTGGTTGAGGTTTGTGGGCTTTGTACTTGTGATCCCTGTTATTTCACATGTTGCTCCGGAATTCCAGATTGCCAGTGGAAGAGTGGCACCATTGATATCCGACTGAAACACTCCACCGGAGTTTACCGTCCAGATCCCGCTGCTTGTCGTCATGGATGATGATCTTTGTATATATCTACCGCCATTGTTTATGGAAATGGATGAACCTGATGCATATGTATTGCCACCTCCGCTCGACAGTGTCATGGTTCCCGATAATTCAGCTGAGGCTGATGCCTGTACTGTAAGCGTGCCGTTAATGGTCATGCTTCCCTGGACATTCAAATCAGTGCCAGCTCCATTTGCAAGTGTCATAGTGTTTGATGCATTCACTGCCAATGTTCCCCCAGATGCAACGATAACCTGATCAACTGTAACAGCTGCTGTGACACTTACAGTATGTCCGTCTTGAATGGTGATCACATTGTGACTGCTATTGGGTGTTGATCCTGCCGCTACCCATGCAGAACCATTATAGGTTTCCCATGTTCCTGTGGCATTCCAGTTACCGGAAGCTTTCGTCCTGTAATCTCCTGTAACATTTGCGGGAGCTTTTCCTACAAAAGCAAACTGATATGCAATTGTCAGTATCAGCAAAGTCAACAGGGATATTCCTAAGGTTTTTCTATAAGCAAACCTTTGTCTCTGAATTAATTTCATTCTTGTTTTCTTTAATTGTTTCATTGCACTAAAACTTTAACGGCTTATAAATATCCTTTCGTTCGTAATCGTAATATTTAATGGATAAATTTTTCAAATTCAATCAAGTGATTATACACCAAAATTGGAGTTCAGTTCAGTTTTTATCATCAATGGCTGGGAGATTTGATGAAAGAAATAGCACAGTTTACCGATATGCTTAATGCTAAATAATTGATTTTTCAGTATAAAAATGAAAGAATACAAGCACTTCTTCTTTATAATCTGTAAGAAAAGATGTGAGATTGATTAATTCATCTGCACCTTGAAATTCATTAATGATAATTTTAATGACGTTCTTCATGAAGAAGTCTGACTGAAAAATGAATGCATGTGTTATTGAATCACGCAATTCTTTTCAATAAACTGGAGCTTATAATTCAGGATTTTATTTTGCTTTTACTATACAATATAATTAGCAGGGCCAGTAAGAAATAAGTTATTCCGGATAATTGAGATGTGATTGCATATCCTGACTCTACACACAAGATAGTGGCGAGTGCCGCTCCACTGACAGAAAAGGCACCATTCACACACCATGACCATGGTACCAGATACTCCCCCTTTCCTCTGATTTCAATCATTCCTGAGGGAAAGAAAAAACCCATGAGGACTGCAGGTATGGATATCAGCAGACTTACAGACAGAATTTTCAATGCAAGACTAAAGCCATAGGTTGATTTTATAATTGCATCAAGCAGAGATGGAAATAATATAATGCAAATGCCGCATGCTATACCCGGAATCCAGAGTTTGCCAAATGAAAATATTCCTGCCTCGGAAATCCTGCTGCCTATTCCTGAGAATAGCAGAAGGCAGGCGAGTACAATCGCTGTGGAATAAACCGTGTTTCCAAGATAAGGCCCAAGCTTTCCAATCAGCATGATTTCGAAAAGCATATATGCCATTCCGATTGATGCGAAATATAAAAATGCAAATACGCGCCCATTTCTTAATCTTTTACCCATGATTATAATTGGCGCAAGAACCAGCAAAGTGGAAAATACAAGCAACTGAACTAAGGTAATAAGCACAATGGCGTATCCGATTTCTATGAATGGGAGAGCTCTCGTGCCGTATAGCTCACGCAGTATTTTAACAGACTTCCACTTCAGAAACTGGTAGAAGTACGGATTGTCATCTGTTGGTGCTGTAATGTGAAACGGATAATTATCCGCAATTGACTCATGGTCATTCGAGTTTTCCGCCTGATGCGCAAGGGTCCTGAGCAATTCCAAGTCTGGGTCACTTTCATTTGTATCAATTCTGAGAATCGGATAAACGATTTCGAAAGACAATTCCTCCGCTTTTCTGACAATATGTTCAGTTCTAAGGTTTGATTTTTCATGCTTTTGGCAGAGAATCATTGTCACAGACCAGTTTCTGATGATGATAAGATTGAAGTCTAATCCGTCCAATGCCTCATTCAACAGATTGACAAGTCTGGGAGTTGTTCTGGGTGGATAATCATTCCATGCTGATAGGCACAGACTCCCACTCTTTTCAAGCAGATCGAATAGTAATCTGACAGTCTGTGTCGTCAGTACTTCATCCTGGCTGAAGGCCTTGATTCCTGCACCTCCTCCGAATACTCCTGCGGGAGGAATCATAATGAGATCATACTTTTTACTAGTCTTGGCAATGAATGGTCGGAGGCTTTCATTGTGAATTTTCGCACTGATTGAGGAATTATTCTTAAAAAACCTTCTAGCATGTTCTTGTGCATGCCTTGCCAATACAGGATTTTGCTCAACTGCGTCCGTGCTTCTTGAATTTAAGAGTATCGACTGCACCAGGAATTCTCCGGTTCCTGCCTTAGCGACCAGAACATTATTGTAATCAACGGAATCGTAGGCAAGGGAAAAAACAGTTGCATCAAACATGTTTTTGATTTTCTGTGCACTTCCGCTGAACAAAACTCCGGCGTAGTCACCATTCAGGTACACATTAGAAACAAGCGGTATCTCTCCTGTGAAATCCGTGCTTAGCCCGGGCCCGTATCGAAAAGCGGGAGAACTTAATACCTGTACTGTTCCGAAAGGGCTGTGATTTTCAGATACTGTTCTTACATCAGGAAGCAGCAATGCACGGCTCAGCGCTTTATATTCGGAATGGTGCGGCTTGCCGGGTATCAGCCATAAGATGATTATTGACAGCGGTGAAATCAACAGAGCTATGTACTTAATTGCAGACTTAATATTCCTGCCAACTATGATTGAGGATGATAGCATGAGCAGCGATGAAATCAAACAAAGTTGTTCGGGATTCAGATTCCAGGAAATAAAAAGCACAAGTAATGCTCCTGTTGCGGAGCCTATGAGGTCAGCAGCATACAAGCGGCCAATATTGAAAGTGTGCATTGAAAAGATGATTCCGATTGCTGTGGCTGCAAGAAAAAACGGAATAAAAAAAATGAATGCTGTTAGGATTAGTGATGCAATCTCTGTCCAGCCGGTGAATATGAGAAATGAATCGAAACGGATCCAGCCTCGGTAAAAGGCTGCAGAAGCGAAGCAAATACCTGCAGATCCAAGACAGAGAAGCCAGAAGACTGCTTTCAGTATATGGTGTCTGATGCGTTTCAATCCCAGAGTCACAGCCAGTCCGGCTGCTCCGAAACCAAGCATTGCCATCGATATAACCCAAAAAGCAAAGTGATACCATTGCAAATATGAAAAAACCTGTATGCAAGACGTTTGAAATAAAATGAGAGATGCAGATGATAAAAAAAGTACAGGAAGAAATAACCGGTAATTATAATTGCCCTTCAATCCTTGTTCAATCTCAAGATTCATTGAAATTATTTGTTCATGATCAGTTTCTTGTAAATGGAACAAACCTCACCGGTAAGAGTGACTTGGTTATGGTCTTTCCTTCAATCTTCTCTGCAAGTGTCAGCTGCTGTACCAGGTATGGATTGCCGAGCGGAATGATCATCTTGCCACCTTCTTTTAATTGTCCAATCAGAGGAGGCGGAATAAACTCTGTTGCAGCAGTCACTACAATAGCATCAAAAGGTGCATGCTCAGTCCAGCCATAATATCCATCTGCATTTTTAATCCTGATATTTTTATATCCTGCCCTCGTGATGTTCTCAATGGCCTGCTTGTATAGTTCCGGAATAATTTCAATTGAATAAACCTCACAGCCTGATTCTTTCAGTACTGCTGCCTGATATCCGCTGCCCGTGCCAATTTCAAGAACTTTCATTCCTTTTATAGGGCTGATTGCTTCAGTCATGAATGCAACAATATAAGGCTGTGAAATAGTTTGCCCATAACCTATCGGAAGCGGATAATCTGAATATGCATTTGACTTCTGATCTTCTGGCACAAAGAGATGACGCGGAACAGATTTCAAAGCGCTCAGTGTGACCTGGTCTGTAATGCCTCTGTCAGCGATTTGTGACTGCACCATCCTTGCCCGTTCGAAAGAATATTTATCCTGAGCGTGTACATGTTCTGAGATCAGAAAACTCGTGATGATTAGAAAAATTGATTGTATAATTGAAAAACGCATGACTAAACAAAATAAGATCCGTTTAAATTAAAGTTACAAAATTTCATGGATAGCCTGGATATAAATTATGCTTCTTTGGAAGATTCAGATTGTATTTTGAGTCTGTTTTTTCACGAGAAAATATCTTCTGGTTTTTAACGACAGAAATTATTAAATTTATTTATCCGGCCGTGGGTCGTAATTTTTAATTCTAATTTTTCATAGATGTATGCAGCTATCTTCATTTTATTTATTGTTCTTGGTTTATTCCTGATATATAAAGGAATTTCAGGCAAAAAGAAATTCGCTCTTTTAACAGGTGTTTTTTCTTCGATTTTACCTTTTGCTTTTTTAGGATATGCAAATTTCTGGACTGAGAAACTATGGTTTGATTCAGTGGGCTATTCGATGCGCTTTTGGAAACTGATGTCCACACTTGCGATTTATAGTTTCAGTGCCGGTGTTCTCAGTTATTTGTTTGTAAAAGCGGCTACATTCCGTATAAGCAAACGTTCTGGCTGGGTACACAGTATTGCGGTTAGATTTGCTGCTATAATTGGAATACTTTGGGGAGCCTTTAATTGGGAGAGCATTATACTCTTTATTCATGCTGAAAAAACGGGAGTGCTTGATCCAGTTTTGAAAGAAGATGCCGGTTTTTATATGTTTGTTCTTCCTTTTCTGGACAAGCTTCTGATTCTTTTTACGATGCTTGCTGCATTATCACTTATTGCCAGCTTATTTGTTTTTGTGAGGGAGGAAAGCGGTTGGAGAGACGGCAAACTGGTAATTGTAAGACGCAGTGGCATATTGCCTGAAGAAAATTACCGTTCTGCATTCTTCAGTGCCGCCATCCTACTTTTGGTCATAGCTGCGGGCAGGTATATAGACAGATTTCATCTGCTGTATTCCCAGTTTGGTGTGGTTAATGGTCCTGGCTGGACGGATGTGAATATACGTTTGCCTGCGTATACGGTTGTCGCTGTGATAATGATTATACTGGCGATAGGTATTGCTGTGCCCGTACTTAGGAAAAAAGTCAGCGGAATTTTCAATACGGATCCGGCAAAGGAATTGCATGCCACTCTTGTTTCTTTTGGTGCCATAGCTGGATTGTCCTGGCTGATATCCCTGACTCTTATTCCTGGTTTGGTGCAATGGATATACGTGGAGCCGAATGAAATCACTCTGGAAAAACCATTCATTGAAAACAACATCCGCTTCACCAGGATGGCATATGGTCTTGACAAGGCAGAAGAAAGAGAGTATGAAGTGCAGGAAGAGCTTGACGCAAACCTTATCAGTCAGAACCCTGTTACACTTAGAAATATCAGACTTTGGGACTGGAGGGCTCTTGAAGCAGTGTACCGCCAGTTTCAGGAAATCCGACTTTATTATGAGTTCACGGATGTGGATATCGACAGATACTGGTATAATGATGAATACAGACAGGTAATGGTATCGGCTCGCGAAATGAATGTGAACAATCTTCCTGATAAGAGTCAGACTTTCGTCAACAGGAGATTTAAATACACTCACGGGAACGGAATCACAATGAATTCTGTCAGTGAGTTTACACCAGACGGACTTCCCAATCTCCTGATAAAAGATATTCCACCTGTCAGTAATGTACCTGAGTTTAGTATTGACAGGCCTGGTATTTATTACGGAGAACTAAACAATGAGCCGGTCGTAGTGAACAGTACAGAAGCAGAATTTGATTATCCTAAAGGAGATCAAAATGTATATGTACACTATGAGGGTAAAGGAGGTGTACAGTTGAATAGTCTATGGAGAAAGTTTATATATGGCTGGAGATTTGACGGAACACAGTTCTTTCTTTCTTCCTATATTAAACACGACAGCAGGATACTCTTTGACAGAAATATCCTGGTGAGGTCAGGGAAAATTGGCCCGTTTTTAGCGTTCGATAATGATCCATATGTAGTCTTATCAGGTAAAAAACTTTATTGGATATTGGATGCATATACAACTTCTTCATCATATCCTTACAGTGAGAAGTTTTTTGCAAGAGAAGTAATTCAATATAAAGAGTCGGACAGAACAGAAAGAATCAGCAGCAGAGAACTTGGTCACCTGTCGGGGATCAACTACATTCGTAATTCTGTGAAAGTTGTCGTAGATGCATATGAAGGGAGTATAGATTATTATGTATTTGATGAGACTGATCCTGTGTTAAAAGTATGGGGCAGGATTTTTCCCGGATTATTTAAAAAAGCATCCGATATGCCGTCTGATTTGTTTTCACATGTACGTTATCCGTCAGATTTTCTTCTTATGCAGGGTATAATGTACAGTAAGTATCATATGACAGACCCGGAAGTATTTTACAATCAGGAAGACCTTTGGGTTAGAGCAACAGAGAAATACTATGGTGAAATCAGACCGGTAGAGCCGTATTATATCTTGTGGGAACAGCCGGAATCGAAAGATGCTGATTTTGTACTCATGCTCCCTTTTACTCCAAAGAACAAACAGGTAATGATAGGCTGGATTGCAGGCATGTGTGACGGGAAAAATTACGGACGATTTCTTGCTTACAAATTCCCGAAAGAGAAGAGGATTTTAGGAACACAACAGGTTGAAACTAAAATTGACCAGGATCCATTTCTGTCCAGCCAGCTTACACTTTGGGATCAGCGCGGTTCAAGGGTGATCAGAGGAAATGTTCTTGCAATACCAGTGAGTAAGACTATTCTGTATGTGGAGCCAATTTACTTGCAAAGTGAAACTGCCGCCTATCCTGAGTTGCGACTTATTGCCGTTATGCACAATGACAGACTAAGTTATGCAGAAACTTTTGATGAAGCGCTTAAAGGTATTTTATCTTCTGGTTCCGGAAGAGCAGTGCGGAAGGAAGGCGAATCTGGCATTTTGAAAAATATTGGAGGTGTTAATGTAAAGGAAGCAAAGGAGGCGTTCAATGATTATCTCCGATATACCGGTGAGGGTAAATTTGACCAGGCAAGCTCTGCGCTTACAAGATTAAAGAGAGCTCTTGAACAGCTGGAAACAGATTCTTCAGTTGCCCGTTGATCTGAAAAAGATACATCTATTCAGGGGGAGTGTCTCCAACCAGACGTGTACTTGCAAATTAAACCCTCTGTCTTGCAGTATACTTTCATATTCTCATAATTGGAAATATTGAAAAATGCTTAAGTTGGCATTTAAGTTAACATTAACGGATTATTCTGTATTATAGTGCAGTAAATATTGCCGGCTTTTAAAACTTAAAAGTTAATATTAAAAAATGAAGTCAAAGCTGGGTTCTGGGAATGTCACTAAAGAGGGAATGGAAATACAATAAAACTATTCCGTGTTGAAGAAATTCATACCCTATAATTTACTTAGTGATTTCCGATCATGGATTATTATCTTTTTTCTGATCCGCCTGATTGGTATCACCAACCCTCCGCTCGAAACAGGGCACAACTGGCGACAGTCGCTCACGAATATGATCGCGAGGAACATGATGGAAGAGGACGCTTCATTATTGTATCCTAAAATAGACATGGCAGGAAATCTGTCGGGAATAATCGGAAGTGAATTTCCAATATTCAATTATTTAATTTATCTGTTTTTTCTTATGACAGATTTCAATCACTGGGCCGGGCGATTGATAAATTTGCTGGTTTCAAGCATCGGAATTTTCTATTTCTATAAACTCATCAGAAAACTTTTTAATCCTGAAGTTGCATTCAGTGCAGGAATTGTTTTACTCTGTTCAATTTGGTTTGCATTTTCAAGAAAAATCATGCCGGATACATTCAGTGTGTCTCTTGTTTTAATCGGATTGTATTATTCTTGCCTTTACCTGAGTTCAGGTGCGATTAAGAATCTTTTTCTGTTTTTTTTATTTGCTTCCCTTGGAATACTGAGCAAACTGCCTGCGATATTTTTATTGTCATGGATCCCTGTTTTATTAATTTCAAAACAGTTGAATACCCGCAGAAGTGCCATCATTGCATTTACAGCAATTGCTTCAGCCATTCCCGCACTCATCTGGTATTTTCACTGGGTTCCGGAGCTTGTCAGCAAGCATCATTTTCAACTGTATTTTCCCAAAACTTTATCAGAAGGAATTTTGGAAATCTATCAATACTGGCCCGGATTCTTTGAAAAATTTTATTTCGCTTCACTTTCTTCTTATCTGGGTTTTGCCGCTTTTATCCTTGGAATGGTTTTGCTTTTCTTCAATAAGCGCAAAATCGAGCTGGCCGTATTCGGCATGCTGACTTTAGTATTTCTTGTGTTTACGGTTAAGACCGGCTCTATATTTCCAACGCACAATTATTACGTAATTCCTTATGCGCCTGTGATGGCTTTAGTAGCTGGGTTTGGTTTGCAAAAATTCAAGGGTAAGCTGAAGTTTATTTTCCTTGCGCTCATCGCTATTGAAGGTGTTGCAAACCAGCAGCATGATTTTTTTATCCGTGAATCACAGTTGCACAAGTTGTTTCTGGAGGAATTTCTTGATACACATGTTTCGAAAAATGACCTGATTGTAATCAACGGAGGGCAATCTCCTCAGGAAATATATTTTGCAAACCGAAAGGGCTGGACCTTATATAACGAAGATATTCGCAAGCCTTTTATCGACAGTCTGGCTGGCTTGGGGGCTGCTTGGCTTGTCATCAATAAAAACCGAATGGATGAGGTGCCTGAAATGTATTTGGAAGTGAAATCAGACAAACATTATTCGCTTTACAGCTTACAAAACTATGCTTCAATTTTTGATAAACCTTGATGTGTGTGTATTTCCTGCCTTGTCTATCATTCGTGTCAGGTAAATTCCAGACCGAAGCTCTTCAGTGTTTATGCTAATTCGATAGTCATTAAAATCAGAGGCTTCCTGCGAAATGATTTCTCCTTGCAATAAACTGTAAATCCGAATTTCAGAAAACATTAAAGAAGATTCAATGATCAGCTGATTGTGACATGGATTAGGGTAAAGACTGATATCTGAAAAATTATTCATTTCTATCCCCAGCGTGCTGTTGTTTTCTTCACAGCATACAATTTCCCTGAAACCTTTAGCATTGTCTGAAGTCGACACAACACTGACGGTGCTGCCGTCACTCACTTTTACCGAAATTATCGAAATGTTGTTCAGGGAGTCGAAACCGCGATAGATATACACTCCTGTAGAAGTGACACAGGATGATTCTGCAGTGATTCCCGGTGTGACCCCGTTTACAACTCCTATAGTGCTGTGTGTTCCGTTTATGACATCAATCTTTTCAAGTTTATATTGTCCTCCGCTTTCCCACAAGCCGACAATAGCGGAGTCCGGACAAGAATATTGAATCCCCGCAAGATTATCAGCAAAAGGATGATTATACATCTGCTGTCCGGAGTGTATATCATAGGCCAGCAACCTTTTGTTGCTTCCTGAAAAACCGATGAAACAATAAAGGCCTTGCCTTCTGTCCAGTGCAAAGCTTTCTCCGACATAGGCCGTAATGTTTACCGGTGAGGAAATGCTGATTGTAGCTCCTGTTGCAGGATCAAGTCTCACAATTTCATATACGCTTCCACTGATTTTAAATCCGTAAATTGCCGAGTCGTTGCAATTGTACTCCATTCCAACCACGTTTTCGTTAAACGCAATTCCGCTGATTACACTCCCGTTCACAGCGTCAATGGTATACAAATACTGCTGTGCTCCTGATAGTCCTGTAAAATAGTAACGGTTCAGGTCAGTATCATAGGCTGTTTTTCTGCCTGCGACAAAGGCAGTCATGCCGGGTATAACTTGCACATTTGTTTTAATTCCACTTGTTGGATCAATCCTTACATAATAATAATCATTGTTTTGATTGTCTTCCCAAACGGCATGTACTGGACTTTGAGCAAATATGAAGGCAGGAAAGAGAAAAAATATGCAGAAAACAAGTAGATTCCTCATACATCTAAGGTAAAACGGATGATTGACAAAAAAAGAAAAACGCAGAAAATATTTTCAGAATCTGATAATCCTGGCCGTATGCAATTCTGATAAACTTATAACCGACAGAGTATATACTCCTCTCGGTAAATCAGCATCAGGTATCTGAATCATGGTGTCGTAAATGCCCAATTCCATTTCTTTTGAAAAGATTTTTGATCCTTTCATATCTGTAATTTCTATCAGAATGTCCCCGCTTGCGATGTCATTCAAAGAGATATTCAAGTCCTGAGTTGGCCTGGAAGGATTGGGAAACACGGAAATCTTTTCATCGCATGAGGAACTGATAATGGCATTAACGGGTAACATCCTTCCCGGGCAAAGGTCACCATGCTGAACATAATAGGTTTGGCTTGTTTCAAGAATTTCAGTCTGAAAAATCTCTCCTGCATGCACAGCCTCTGAAGTTATATTTTCAAACCAGCGTATTGTTTCATCACCTCGTGCGCTCAGGAAGATTTTTCCAGGACCGCAGTGCAGGCCATGGCTGACAAATGGGTCCGCGGCATTCTTTCTTACTGAAATTGCCATAGATTGAGATTCTCCTTCGCATCCCAAGACTTCAGAGTACACATAATAATATCCATTTTTGTTAATTGAAAGTGAGTCTGCAACAGCACCTGCGATAGTTTGATTATTTCTGTGCCAAAGTATCGTAGATTCAGGGATCGGCCTTACTTTAAGCACAGCAGTCTTTCCTTCACAGATATAGTTATTACCTGTGACAGGTATCTTTATGCTAAGCATGTTGCTTCTTGAAGTTCCTGGAGAGCCTCCGAAACAACCGGTTCCCCAGTTGTTTCCGTCACTTAAGACTGCTGAATACGTTGTGAGTTCATTCGTAAACCCAAATCCGTCAGATTTTGTGGGCCATGGCTGATAGGGCTGATAATAGAATGACAGGAACAGGTTTTGAGCATGATCAAGCAGACGAATTTCTTCCCCTGCATTGTTCAGTTTAAAATCAAAGTTTCCAATTCTGTTTTCTACATCTGGATAATAACTGTCAAACAAAACGCTGTCCTGTACAAGAACCAGATAGTGGCCTGCCCGAATTACAGTTCCTGTCGGAAATTTAAACTCATGATTTTCATTTCCGTCTTTCAGTCGCCAACCTGAAAGATCAAGATTGAATGCACTGTAATTGTGTAACTCTATCCACTCACCACCGTCAAAATCCGGATGTGAATGGTAATTGAACTCAGACACTGTCAACTGAGGATCCTGCAGGAATCCGGTGAAGTTTGCTGTAAGCAAATCGTCTGTAAGAAAATTAACAATTGTACTCTGGCCAGAAGAGGCTGAAACATATCCTGAAGACCAATGACTGAAAGTAAATCCCGGATTAGGTATTGCCGTAATTCTTACAGGATTTCCATTGAAGTAAACTCCTGTCCATGGATATGAATCGGAAATGACTGTGCTGATCTCTATTCTGCCTGCATCCGGAGGGTTCACATTCATGGTGATGTTGACATTTCCGCCCAATCCAAACATGTCGTTTATCATTTGTCTGCTGATGGAAGGTCTTTGATTTGCGAAACTCAGCATGCTGTTAATCCTCGACTGCCATTGAACAGTATCGCTTCCCCATTTATTGAAGTGATAATGCATGTCAAATATCATGGAATCACGAAACTGCTTCATGACATTTTCTACATTTGATGGAAGGAATATAGTGTTCATTAAATCAGCATAACGGTTTATAAAATAATTTTTAAAGCGTTCATTTTCCAGTAATCGGTCAAACATTTCTGAAGAATGACTGAACTCAATCGGGTTTCTCGCCAGCTCAAGTCGGTTATCAGAGACCCGCCCTTTCAGCCCTAGTCCGAAATCAAGATCATGCATCAGATAGTTCCATTTTGAACCGGCTTTTTTCTTTTTCCAAAGTTTGATATTGTTGGTCCATTCCCCGATCCAGTCGCCGTTGTTGTAATAAGTTTCTGCGATAAAGTAATCCGTATAATTTTTCAGATTAAATTTTGAATCAGCAAAATCATAATAGGACTCCTGAGTTGGGTTATTTGTAGTAAGGTAATTGTATGTAATCCAAAAATCATCGTCACTTCCTTTTTCAACATGTATATTGTTGCCTTCTTCAACCAGATAATCATACTCTCCTGCATCAAGTTCATGATTTGCTTCTATCCAGATGTGGTTATGTTTTTCAGTGATGAGATATACACCCCAGTCGGCTCCGTTGAGGAATACTCTTGCAGGCTGTGAAGCTATATAACCACTATGAGTGCTTTTCATAATGCGTTCCATCAGGCCATCTCTGAAGTGCACTACATTCCAGTCAGTACCGGCGTTCCGGAGGATAATTTTTCTGTGTTCTTTAATGAATGATTTGTCCCTGATCAATGGATAGAAAAGCTCATCCATTCCATATCGGTCACCTAAGCTGATTTCAAAACTTTTCTGTGGTTTTGCCCTCGAGTAGTTTCCATAAATTTCAATATCCGCGTTGAAGTTGATTATTCTTTGCTTTGCTTTGTCGAATATGGCGATGTTGGCAGGTTTAGACCATGGTTGCCAGAAGTTCGCGCCGAAATACGGAGAGTTGGGAGCTGCATTTAATCCAAGTACATAAATTCCTTCATGTTCATCCCAAAGGTTCACTGAATCAGTTGCCAGGGTGATGACAGGCAGGCGGGATTCTTCATCAATTAGGAAAGTGTGAGACACGATTTTACCGGGAAGATAATTTGCAGCAAAGACTCGAGCTCTGACAATTGTGCTTTGATTCAGCTGTATCGGACCGGAATAAATGGCAGATGAAGAGTCCGGCACATCACCGTTTGTTGTATATCTGACTAAGCCACCTGGCATGCTTGTGTTGAGCTCAACAATCAGCTGGCCCTGATAGAATCCTTCATCTTCTGAAAACGCAGGCTGAGAAGTATAACCAAGAAAGCATCTTGCAGAGTTGTTTGCATACATCGGAGTTGGATTGTCATTGATGCACCAGTTTGGATTTGCGTCTGTAATCCTTGCATAACAATGATCTGACTCCAATGCCGGATAAGAAACCTGATCTGCAATGGTAGTGTCCGGTTTAAATAAATAAACAGTTTCACCTGTTCGGCTCAATTTGAAAGGAGCTGTGAAGAATTTTTCTGAGGGTTCTCTGAACCAGGATGGGACAGGTTCATGATTTATGCTTGAATCACTTACGCCAATAATTAAAAATGGTGTGGACGTTAAATCAGATGAATTTGCTTCCACATTATGCGTTTGCACGGAAAGTATATTTTTCCCTGATCTGATGGCGCTGAATAGCGTTTCGCGGTCAACATGAAAAGAATCAGGGCTCATTCCCTGGTACATCACAGCTTCATGTGCATATGTCGCGAAAACATTCCAGGGAGGATTATTGAAATTCATATTTGCTCTTGCAATCTCAACCCCATTCAGGTAAGCGATAAATCCATCGTCGTAGTCCATGAATAAAAAAGCCTCATGCACCTGAGTTGAATCCGAAATGAAAAATTCGCTTCTCATCATGACAGATTGTGATTGAGGAATTGTAGTTCCATCGTCATTGTCGCCAAATCCTATTCCCCCGGGTCCGGAAAGCCAACCTGAATCATCGAATTCAAGGTCACGCCAATTGTCATCAAGAGAGTTTGAACCTATCTGGTATTTCCATATCCCGTGTCCATTCACAGGCATTTCATAGTGATGAATCGGATCTCTCGCGTTTGAGCCGGATGCAAATACGAGTACTCTGCCTCCGGATGGAATTATATAATCAGGCAAGACATACGAGTTAACAAAAGAAAGATCATCGTTAATTCTGTAATTTTTGATATTGACGGGCTGATTTCCTGAATTGAACAATTCAATGAAGTCATCATAATCCCCAAAGGAATTATGTATCACTTCAATATTTGCCGGACAAATTTCATTAATGATCAGTTGCGCTGACAAACTAAAATGAAGCAACAAAGCAAATAAAATTGCTGATAGTGTGTGTTTCAAAACCTTAACTGGCCCGGCTTTCCGGGATTCGTGCTAATGAAATTCTATTTTACGAAAATTGTTGAATTCCGGCAAAAACAATTTTTCTTTTTTGGCCAAATCCATGCGTGGCTTGGTAAGAAAGTGCAGAACATAGAAAATAGCATGAAGGCACTAAATGGATTATAATTTATAGAGACTTATTAATTGGAAATTTCAGGTTTATTTAATTAAGTGAAAGCATTGAACTGACGCGGACTGAAATGAGATTTTGGAATAAAAAATCGAGGCAAATACTTAAAGCCTATTTTAGAATTTTAATCCAATCACCAGGACATCATCAACCTGTTCATTTTGACCTTTCCAGTCATTGAAAAAATTTGAAAGAAATTTCTTTTGTTCCTGCATGTTCATTCCGCTTATTGAGAGAAGAGTTTCCCTGAAGTTTTTTACCATTAGCTTTTTTCCTTTGTCGCCTCCAAACTGATCTGCAAAGCCGTCGCTGAAAATATAAACAGTATCTCCTTTCATGGTTTGAATCGAATGATTGTTGTATTTATCATGACTGATTTGCAAGCCGCCTACAGGATATTTATTGGGTGTAAAAATTTTAAACTCCTTGTCACGAAGAAGCCACATTGGCCTGTTCGCACCTGCGTAATGAAGAGTTCCTTCCGATTCTGTATAACAACAAACAGCAGCATCCATCCCGTCTGTTGATTCTTTGTTTCTCTGGTTAAGTATGCTTACAAGGGATTCATGCAATTCATCAAGTATTTCTCCGGGCATAGATAGTTTTTTTTCTGTGATGATCTGATTCAGCAGGGAATGCCCAAGCAGACTCAGAAATGCACCGGATACACCGTGTCCTGTACAGTCAGCCGCAACGATTATTTTCACAGCCCCTGCCTTAAAGAAGGAATAAAAATCTCCACTGACAATATCTTTCGGTATGTACAGTATAAATGAGTCTTCAAATTCACCATCAATAGTTTTGTCATCAGGCAATATTGCCTGCTGAATTCTTCTTGCATAATTTACATTGTCTGTTATCTCTTTGTTTTTTAGAACAAGTTCTTTGGTGCGCTCTTCCACTTGCCTGGATAATTCAGCTTCCCTGTTTCTCAGCTCAGTGATTATTGATTCATTTTGTTTTCTAAGTCGCAGAGTCAGTGATTTAATGATTTGCCTTGCTATTTCCGGTTGTTCTCTGAACAGTGAAAAAAAGTGCTCACGGCTTATTCTGACAAGTTTGGAGTCGCTCAAAGCAGAGACAGACATAGAACGTGGTGCTTCATCCAAAAGTGAAAATTCCCCGAAAAAATTGCCCGGATGTAACTCAGCTATCTTATGTTTTCCGTCGTGTACTTTAAGAATTCCCTCTGAAATTACATACATTGAATTCCCTTCGTCGCCTTTGTAAATAATTGTTTCTCCTTCGCGAAAATTATATTCTTTCAGGCCTGAAGTGAAAGCCGCAAGGATATTGTCAGGTATGTGAACGAATATGTCAACTCTGCGAAACAGGTCGTAGATCTGTGTAGAAGTCATTTTTATTTATTTAATCAGCTTATAGGCAGAATGCAATATGCGAAAACACACAATATAAGAAGTATTTCAACCGCCTTGATGAGTGAAAAAATTTAAACGTACATAGAATGCGTAGCTGCATTATATTTTTGCTAGTGACAAGTAACTTTTAAATTTTATATTATGATAATAGAAATTCCCGTAAATAATTCCATTACTGATTCCAGGTCGAAGCAGGCACCATCTCTTGTAAATCCTTCAATGGCGGTTTTTGGTCATCCCGGAGTTTATGTGAGCTCTAAAAAACTTTATTACTCTTATTATAATTCCATTCCAAGCGCATTAAACATTTGTCCTTTAGATTATACCAAAGTCGCCGGATTGATTGAGCAAAAGTACGCCCACCTTATTCTCGCAAAACATGAGTACAAGCGGAATACGCCTTACGGCAACTCACGTGAGTTTGTCAACACAATTTATATTCTGGGAGACGATATACTCGTAGACGTAGAAGACATGGGTTCATCAACTATACTTTGCAAGGATTTGTCCGCTGAGCTTGTCAAGCAACTTGAAAAGGACATGATGAGCTGCAAGATCAGGCGCAGCCGCAGCGGATTGATCCATATGGTTGTGCAGGGAGAGTTCGGCATGAATCTTCATCCGCTTAAGCTGGATAAGCCCAATCTTAGTATTGCTCTCAATTATAATGATGACTTTGAAGCTGTACACAATTTGATATTCAATTGTCTTTCCAAAGGCAATAAGAGCGGTGTGGTTCTTCTCCACGGCAAACCGGGTACAGGAAAATCCACATATCTGCGTATGCTGATAAGCAAGTTGAAGAAAAAGATAATCTTCATGCCTGTGCGTATCGCAGCAGGCATGGATACGCCTTCACTTATGTCTCTCCTCATCGATAATAAAGACAGTATACTTATCATAGAAGATGCAGAAGAGCTGATTGTTTCAAGAGAAAGATCAGGTGAATCAAATATTGCTATCCTCCTGAATCTTACTGACGGCATTCCCGGCGCGGCTTTGGGCATCCAGGTAATCTGCACATTCAATACTCAGCTGGATAACATAGACAAGGCATTGCTCAGGAAGGGTCGACTTATTGCCATGTATGAATTCGACAGGCTTACCGAGGACAAGACTTTGAAGCTTATGAATCATATCGGCCATACAGTAAATCTCAGGCAGCAAAAAATGACACTTGCTGAAATATATAATTATGAAGGGAAAGACTTTCTTCCTCCCGAAAAAGCTCAGGTTGGTTTTGTAAAATCTGATTCTGGAGAATAAAGGTGTTAATTTAGCAGGTGTATACAAATTTTAATTTAATCTGGGATTGACATTGAGCATCATTTCTTTCCAAATAGCAGACGGTTCCGCGTTTCTGAATGCGACTGATATAAATGCGTTGAATGCCCATTCGCTGGCTTTCAGGCAATGCTCCATCGCGCCATGCAACATGGATGGAACATCTCTTTCATTTTCCTGGTTGATGATTTCGCTGCTGAAATAGATATTTCCGCTGTGGGAGTCTATGTAAAATTGCCCATTCTTCATGTGATAATTCAGCATATTGATAAGGCTGAATACTGAAGGACGACTTAAAATGGGAATACTTACCGGGTTTATCACAGTACAGTAGAAGCCGGCCTTATCATCAGTGTAAACCCTCATTTCAAAAATAGCTGCATCAGTATGCACAGGTATGATATAAAATTTTTCATTTCTGGCGTTTGCTGATATGATATATTTAACATTACGCTGATCCAGAATATCCCTTACTGCATTCCTGAATCCTGAATAATAATTCAGGGGTTTTTTATTGCTTTTTGGAAAGAGTTTTGAAACATAATCGATAATCTTTTCAAGAATGCTGTCCAGTAATCCTAAAATAAAAAGGATAAAAATGATGATAGAGATTAATGCCATATTTTATATTGTTTTCAGGTGAATGACTCATAAAGTAGATTATTGTCTAATGGAGCTTGTAAAAAGTATTATTTGGAATTGGCAGATGGAAAAGTTAATGCATTATATAGAGTGAATTGAGGGGTACAAATTTACGAAAGCCCCTTTCGTCAATAAACTATTTTGTGAAGATTGTGCAAACCGGTAACGGTTAAAATAAATTCTGAAAATATTAAAATAGCGCTTGATAATTCCGGAAAAAAATATTAAGTAAAGGAATGGATATAATTTATTGCATGAGAATTTTTCTATCTTGAAGCATGAGTGCTATTGTAAAATACATCTCTACCGCGGCTGATTCAGTAGAACTTTTCTTTCATCCTGATAATAGATTGGTTTTTCAAGCTTCCTGGCTTAATAGACTGTATATTCTGATAAAAAAAAATCTCATTTGTAAGATTTACCGAAGTAGAGCGTTAAAAAAGTTCATTTTTAGCATTTATCCATAATGAAAATCAGTTTACAAGGAAATATTGTCAATTCATAAATGTAAGAATATGATGCAAATTCATTCAGTCTGACTCATTTGTTGATGCATATTGTTGGCAATGGTTTTTAATTTGCTTTTACACCATGAAGTACTTGATTAAAATGCAACTCTTCGCAATACACAAATGGACAAAGCTATATTTGTTTTTGTTAATGCAATTGCCATTTATTGCACAATCTCAAACTACCAGTTATTTAAGTAGTCCGACGGCATCCGGAAACCTCTCTACAATCGGAGCTAATGCCTGGAATAATACCTCAAACATATTTGCTAATGATGGTGTGTCTGCTTCTGTTTCAACCAGAGGTATAAGCCGTTATCTTACTTCTTCTGAATACGGATTTGACATTCCTTCGCCTGCCAATATTCAGGGAATAAGAGTGGAGGTCCTTAGAGGCTCCAGCGGAGTTTTAAATGTGGAGGTGCTTAATAATTGGAGCAGCGGGCTTACCAAAACTGTTTCTGCAGGAATCAATCGTTGCCTTGTAGTCATTGCTGCACTGGAGACCGGGACAGATTCGAGGGAAATTACTTCCATGACTTATGGTGGTCAGCCAATGACACAAGTAGCGAACATATTCGCTTTGTCAGGGTTTTATGCACGCATTCAAGTTTGGATATTGAACGAAGCCGGAATTGCAGCGGCGGGGTCTAATACAATTTCTCCTGTATTCACCGGTACTGTACATGCAGAGTATTGTGAAACATTCTCCTCAGCAGTCTTTAACAATGTCGATCAATACGATCCTGTTCCGGATATCGTGCAAAGTTCACTCACAAGTCCACCGTCAAATTCATACCAGGTGGGATCTGCGCTGAGCACGCTCACGGGCAGTATGTCTGTTGCGGCAGTTATTACCGGTAACAGACCGGCTCCGGCACCGGCTCCGGATGGTGCTGGTGGTTTTACTGTGAATTCATCCTTCACAGCTGGCACCAATATTTATTTTGCACATGCATCTTATCCAAATTCCGGAGCAAGCTTCATGACCAGCCACAAAGCGAGTGCGGCGATTGGCACAGAACAGCCAACCTTCACATTCGACGGAACTGCAAACCGTTTTGCTGCAGTAAGTCTCACTTTGAGAAGAGCTCGGAACATGGACAACGTGGTAAGTTTAATGAAAGGCGGAACACCGGTTGGAAGCAACCGTGCCAATAGCGGTGTGGAGTGGCCTACAGCAAATTCATACATCAGCTATGGAGGAAGCAGCGATTTATGGGGGACTACCTGGACGCTCTCAGATGTTTTAAGCACAGGATTTGGCTCTGCACTGTCGGCGATTGTACAGAATGGTACTGCAAACATTGATCACATAAGAATTACGGTCTGGGCTGTGAGCACACTGCCTATTCAGCTTATGAATTTCAATGCACAATGTGAAAATGGTAATGTCAGAATCATTTGGACAACGGCATCCGAAATAAATAACGATTATTTTACTGTGGAACGCTCATCGGATTACGAGAACTGGAGCATAGTACATCATGTTTCTGGCGCCGGAAATTCCAATACAGTAAATTCTTATTCGTGCCTCGACAGGGAGGCGGGAACAGCGAGATCATATTACAGGCTGAAGCAAACGGACTTTGACGGCACCTATTCATATTCTGATGTAGTTCACGCAGGAAACTGTTCAGGTGTTGGTTCTTTGGAAATATTCCCCATACCGGCTTCCACGCATTTCCAGGTGCGATCATCCGATGCTGTGAAACACATAAGAATAATTGATAATAAAGGACAGCATGTTCACTCCTCCCCCGGGTACGTTGAAAGGGTAGATATTGATAAACTTAAACCCGGACTATATTTTGTAGAAATCAATACATCATCTCATGTGTACTACGAAAAACTCCAGGTGAGACGCTGATTTCTGATTTTTTTCTGCTTATTAATTCACTGGGCCAGAAACTCAATTTTAGACCGGCTTCCTCATTATATCATACCTGTAATTATAAATTCCTGAATAATAAGTAACCTTGCCTCTGCATTAATTTCCAGTTCTAAAAACTCATTGATGATATTCAATATTCTTGTTTTATTCCTGTGAACTTCTTACAACAGAAGTAAAGGATTATGTATGGCTAGGTTAGCATTAGATGTTCATCTTTTTTCGCTCGTATATTTATTTTCTGAATTCCTCTGAAGTGTTTTAAATTGTAATAGGCACTAAAAAATTAATAAAACTCAAGCTCGGATCTGGCAATTTAAAATGATTTATAGTTATTTTAATTCATGCGTTCTTGAAATGAAGATGATGAATATTTATAAGAATTATTACACTTTTTAAAACGGAGCAGCTATAACCTTTCTTACGATTTCACATACAAAGATCTATTTCTGCATAGTTTATTTTTGGTCAACTGCAGAATTCAAAACTAGAATATTGTAAATATAACTTATGCGATCTAATCTTAAGTTCAGAAACTCAAGAAAGCTAAAACTGAAATTTACTCCTGCATTTAGGGTTGTTACTGGTGCATTTATCCTTGGTGTGCTTACATTCTCCGCATCATGGTTTGCATCCATGATCACACCCGAAGAAGCTATGTCGGCCAGCAACTACATATACAGAACCAAAGAATCAGGGTCTTTTGACAATCCTGCCATCTGGGAAAGCAGCAATGGCGCGGCCTGGATTGCCAGCAGCAATGTGCCCTCTGCATCAAACAGTACTATTATCATTTCAAGTGGGCACACAGTAACCATCAATTCAAACATCACTTTGGATGAGGTGATTGTTGACACGGATGCTACCTTGAATGTACAGGCTGGTACACTGACCATTGTGGATAATCCTTCCGGCAGCGACCTCATAGTGAAAGGAACGCTGAATATTTTTTCAACCCTTGACCTTAGATCACTGTCACGGCTCGAAGTATTTGGTGTGACAAATCTTAAAAATACAGGAGCAGTGGTGAATAATTCTGCCTCCATCTGGGTTTGGGGAAGATTTAAAAGGGAAGGCGGCAGCATGCCTGTTACTTCGGGTCTGTTTAATGTGAGAACAGGAGGTGTCTTTGAACACGCAATGGATGGCAGCTCGCTACCTCAGGCGGCCTGGCAAAACGGAGCTATCTGCGAAATAACCGGAGTTGTCTCTTCAATCCCGGGAAATATATCTCAGCAGTTCAAAAGTCTGGTCTGGAATTCTCCAGGGATGACCGGAGATATCAACTTAGGAAACAGCATGGGAACAGTGCAGGGTGATTTAATAATTAGAAACCTTGGTAATGCCAGCTTGTTCTTTGACCAGCAGGGAAATAACACCACTCAACAGATTAACGGTAACCTGAATGTTGAAGGAGGAAACTTGTTCATTTGTGTAAACGGAAGTGCCACCGTGAATGTTCAGGGTGATGTGAATGTGACCGGAGGAAGCCTGAATTTCAATAAAACCGGCGGTACGGCCTACGGAAATCAGTCAGGTACAATGAATGTTGACGGAAATGTAAATATCAGCGGGGGATCAATGGTTTTAAGTAACTATAACAGCAGTCAGTCTAATAAAGGAATAGGTATATTGAATATCAAAGGGAACTTGGTTATTTCAGGTTCTGGCTTATTGACAGAAGCATCCTCTGTTTCCCGCGGACAAGTTTTCTTTAACAAGCCTGCTGGAACATCACTGTTTATATCCAATGGAAATATCACAAACAGGGTTGATGTGACTGTGAATCCAAATGTGACGCTGGACATGGCTGATAACGTGTTTACAGGAAACGGAGATTTCACACTCAGTTCCACGGCCGGTCTGATCATCGGATCAAGCGACGGAATCACATTGAACCAACCAAAAGGAAATGTGCAGAATACAGGTGGCAGGAATTTTAATTCAAATGCTGACTATACATACAGAGGCACAGTCGCACAGGTAAGCGGAGACGGTCTTCCTTCACAAGTGAGGAATCTGACCATTCAGAACCCTTCGCACGTAACTCTTGAATATTCAACTTCAGTTAACTCCACACTGAATTTTATTTCCGGAAATTTCATCACTAATTCAAATGTCCTTACTGTAGGAATCAATACTTCGACAGTAGGCAGCATCAGCCGTACCAGCGGGCATGTGGTTGGAAACTTGAGAAGATGGGTGAGCAGTGCAATCTCTTCAACAAACATGAATTTCCCTGTCGGTACCATGGCATTTTATAATGCGGCTATCATTCGATACACTACCAATCCGAGTACTTACGGTACTATAACCGCCAGTTTCATTCCAACTAATCCGGGATCACTCGGGCTTCCCCTTATGGATGACGGTGACAATTGTGTCAATGTGGGTTACGGTTACTGGAGTCTCACATCCGGAAACGGTCTGAACAACGGAGTATACAGTTTAAACCTTCTTGCAAACGGTTTCCCGATGGTGTCTGATTTCACCGCGCTTCACATCTTGAGAAGAACCGGTGCCGATGCAGCCTGGACAAATCCAGGTACTCACCTAGCCGGCTCAGGAAGCAATGTTGCGCCTGTGGCAAATAGGACAGGCCTTGGTCCAAATGTCTTCGGTCATTTCGGAATCACTTCCGGTATTGTGAATGTACTTCCCATCACACTGAGTGAATTCAGGGTAAAGAGTCATCAGGGCAAAGTGCAGGCTACATGGGTAACTGCCACAGAAGTTAACAATGAATACTTCTCCCTTGAAAGATCAGAGGATAATCAGAATTATATAGAAATCGCAAGAGTGCAGGGAGCAGGTAATTCCACGGTGAAAAGAAATTATGCTGCAGAAGACGCCTATCCTCCGCAGGGACTTATCTATTATCGTCTCAGACAAACAGATTATGACGGAACAAGCACAGTATCTGAACCGCAGACAGTCAGGAATAATTCCAAACCAGCTGAACCGGTTGTCCTGCACAGTGTGAGTCCAAGCCCATTTAGCTCAGAGCTGACACTTCGTTATACTCTTGATCAGGATTGTGCTGTATCTGTCAGGATAATCTCTCATACAGGTAATATAGTGAAGTCAGTTACTGTACGTGCCTTTGAGGGAATAAATGAAGCGAATATCACGGATCTCTCATTTATTCCTCCGGGTCCTTATTTTATCCGCATTACTTCACCGAACGGCAGTGACTTTAAGAAGGCAATGAAGCGGTAAAAGCTATAAAATAAAAACATCTGAAGGAGGTTGTCGGAAGGCAGCCTTTTTCTTTTTATTTATTTTCTGATTCTATTTGAAACAATCAGTCATTTAAGAAAAATGACTTTCTCTTTTTTGTCATATTATTCAAAGATTGTTTTGCATTATTATCATGCATAAAAATAATCCTCTCGGTTTGTTTACTTTTATCCTCTCTGAAGTGAGAGAAATTTAATTCTTACGTTCAAAAGTGTTTTATATACCAAGGTTAACAGCATTCTGTGCATTGATTGTTGAACCATTATAACACCAGCATGAAAAAGTATTTATCAGCCTTATTAACGCTGACTTTAGTCAGCTCCATAGTTTCCTATGCCCAGTGTCCTGCCGGTCAGGTTGAAGTGAGCATTCAAATTAAAACGGATGCTTACGGAGGTGAAATTTACTGGCAGCTTTTGCCTTCAGGTAATGCATGCGGTTCCGGAACTGTTTTCGCCGGTGGAAATAATTTAGTTGGATGTAATGGCGGAGGACAGCAAAATTCTCCGTCAGGTGGGTATGCCAATAATGCAACCATTAATGCTGGCCCCTGGTGCCTGACTGAAGGAAGTAATTATGACATTCTGTACACTGATGATTATGCCGACGGAGGTGCACTGTTCACTGTGTTCATCAATGGTTTTCCTCTTTACAGCAATCTGACAGGATCCGGGAATGCACCCGGCAGCAGATTCACTTTCACTGCCAGAGCTCCTTTCGCATTTGACATGATCGGAGAAAAAATCAGTACGCCAGTGTATGTCACAAGCGGTAATGTAAATATCAGAGGTGAGTTTTTTAATACCGGAACTGATACCATTACTTCGCTTATACTTAACTATACGATTGATAATGGCAGTCCGGTTTCTTCTACTGTAAATTCAATTTCAGTATTCCCTTTTACACATATTTCTCTAACGCATCCGATTGCCTGGTCAGTGAGTGGTACCGGAGTTAGCGAAGTGAAGATGTGGGCCTCGAATCTCAATGGAAACATTGATATGGACTTATCAAATGACACTGCTGTAAAAACTATTCATACAGGCCCGGGCATTCCCAATATCATTGATGATTATATAGGCATCACTCCAATACAAACTGAAATAGCAAACATCATTCAGGGTGTGCAGGTTCCAAGGGATTTGGACTTTCATCCTATTCTTACACGCAACGAATTGTGGGTAATCCTGAAAAGTACAGAGAACATAGGAGGGAAGACGGTTAAAATTTCGGATGCAGGAAGACCTACGCAAACGGAGCTGGTTCAGATTGATGGAAATGCATGGCACTTCATGTCTTTACCAACAGGGATCGCTTTCAGTGATAATACAAATTTTGCCACCTCGCCCGGTGTGTATGATGCCAATCACAATGGTGGTGCGCCTTTCACAGGGCCTGCTCTTTGGTCGAGCGATCCTTTGATTTATGCGCAGCCAAGTGGAGGAAACGGCAGCCATCTCGACATGCTGCATGAAAGCCCTTATTCAATGGGCATTTGCCATGAGGTGGATAATGTTTTTTGGTTATATGACGGAAACTCAGGCGATGTGGTTCGATATGATTTCAAAGAGGATCATGGGCCTGGTAACTCCGATCACAGCGACGCGATTATCAGAAGGTACAGTGGCATGAACCTGGATCCAGATCCGACATATCATGTACCCAGCCACCTTGTACTACAGAAGGAAACTGGGATGTTGTATATCGTGGATACCGGAAATGACAGAGTAATAAAAATGGACATTAATACCGGTTCATTCGCCGCAACTCTTACACCATATGAAACCGTCGCAGAATATTCACGCTACACGAATTTTACCTGGAGTGTATTTGCGTCAAGCGGACTTGTCACCCCCAGCGGCGTGGATGTAATAGGTAACAGAGTGATCGTTTCTGATTACGCTACAGGTGATATTATTATTTATGATAACAGTTCTTCCCCCGGAGTTGAGCTCGGAAGAATTGTCACCGGTACTCCTGGCATCATGGGAGTTAAAATTGGACCTGACGGAAAAATATGGTACGTGAATGCAAGCACGAATCAGGTAATGAGACTCGACGGAATTTTTACCGATAGAGCCGATATTGATGATAAAACAACATTTGTTATCTATCCTAATCCTACTGATAAGTATATTAATATAAGGATGTCGGCTTATTCAAATGATGTCGTAAAAGTTTCAATTCTCAATGCCTTAGGTAAGATTGTAAAGCAGGATTTGATTCAAGGTGATGAAAGTCTGCTGCAATTTGATCTTAGCTTACTACCTGCCGGAATGTATACTTGCAGAGTTCAAACAGCAACTGGTAATAAATCCCGATTGCTTATCATAAAATAGCCTTTTTAAGTTAGTTGTTTTTTACCCACTGAAAGGCAAAGTTGGTAATTATAATATCTGGAAGAATGTTTGTGAAATGTTTAATTTTTTCAAAAATTGAATTAATTGTTTTAAAATCCCGATTTTGAATTGATAAATAAGCATAAATCCCTTAATTTGAGGTTCTTTGATCGATTTGAGTTGAAATTGACATTAATTAGAATATTTTTTAATTAAAAAGTATTTTGAATTGATTTAATAATAATTTTGATTCAAAATTAAGTTGAAGTTTTAGTTGCATATAGGATTTGATTTCCCTGCTTGTTTGGGTTATTAGAATTAAGAATTAAGTTCCGGTTTTTGGATTTCGATTACATTGTCTGATTGTTTTTAACAGGAATATTGTTTCCATTTTCTCAGACCTTTTAATGACGACTTAATTTCTGGTCTGAGTTTTCAATTTGTTCATTGAAATATCAACACACTGATATGATTCCAGAATTTTTATTGTCAAACCATTAAACAAAAACTACCATGAAAACTAATTTAAGTCCCCGGGCTTCAGATGTTCAGACCCGTAGTAAAAAGAACAATTCCAGTTCAACTGTTTTGCGATTTATTTATGGCTTTATTCTCTTTTATTTTTTCCTGTTTTCTTCAATGACTGAATTGCATGCCACACACTTTAGAGGAGGGAACCTTAACTGGCAGCAAGCTGGAGGTAATTCCATAACCTTTACCATGAATACAACCTGGAGGTATGGATTTTCCTGGTCCACACGAGCTATCGGTGGGACGAATAATATCGGTAATATCACATTTGGTGATGCCACCAGCGCTTCTGTGATTGCGACTGTCAATGCTGTGGATATAGCAAATGACATCATCTTTATGACTTGGACATTCACGAAGACTTATGCAGCTCCGGGAAATTATAATGTTTCAGCGCTCAATTCTTGTTGTCGCATCAGTACACTGCTTGATAACAACAACGACAAAGACTACAGATTGCAAACAACCGTAAATGTAGGAGGTCCTCCTTTTAACAACGCTCCGGTGTCAACGCTCCCCAGGATTGTGAATCTTCCGATCAATGCCATTGCCGCGACATTTACTGTTCCGGCTACAGACCCTGACAATGATCCTCTCACTTTTCGTTTGGCAACAACGACAGAATCCGGTATGCCAACCATTTCGCCAGCTGGATTCAGCCTGACATCAGCAGGAGTTGCTACTATGAATACAGTCGGCAGATCAATAGGTCAGTTGTTCAGTATGCAGATAATGGTGATGGACGGTAAAACAAGAATCCCTGTTGATTTTTTAATTCAAATGGTAGGACAGTCCCAGCCTCCTCAGTTTATATCGCCAACTCCTGCAAATAATTTTACATTTAATGTAACACCTCCCGGCGTACCTGTAAATTTTATTGTTTCTGCAGTGGATCCGGATGCAAATCAAACCACTACACTTAATTCCATTCCTTTGCCATTGGGCGCTAGCATGTCGCCATCTTTACCGGTGACTGGACCCATAGGCGGTCCAATTAGTTCAACTTTCAGTTGGACACCCACAGCTGCTCAGGTTGGAACCTATTTGCTCAATTTTGTAGCTCAGGATAATGTAGGCATTCAGTCATTCCGAACAGTACGAATTAATGTTCTTTGCCCTCTGTCGGTTTCTGAAAGCGTAACAAATGTTACTTGCTATGGGGATGCCAATGGGGCAATTGATATTACAGTTAATAATGCTTCTAACCAATCTAATTTAAGATTTCTATGGTCTGGGCCGGGAGGATTTTCTGCTACCACTGAAGATGTTTCCGCTTTGTCTTCGGGTAATTATAACGTTCGTGTAGATGATATTGCCAATGGTTGTTTTGTAATTAGAACAATTACAGTTTCATCTCCGGAAGAACTCATTGCTGTATGTAGTTCCAGTGATGTATCATGTTACGGTGCTTCTGATGGTAGTGCATCTGTATCAGTAACAGGTGGAGATGGTGCCTATTCATATTTATGGTCTGACGGTTCATTTGCATCATCACTATCAGGGCTAAGTGTAGGAACTTATACCGTGATGGTGAGTGATGGTGCAGGTTGTTCTGCAACATGTTATGCCAATGTCGAAGGTCCTGCCGAGCTTTTACTCGATTGTAAAATTATCAGGAATGTAACATGTAATGGGGGCAGTGACGGTGAAATTGAAGTGGCGATTTCCGGTGGTACCGGACCTTTCCAGGTGTTATGGTCCAACGGACAGCCGGGACAAAGCATATCTGGACTTAACGCAGGCACTTACTCGGTTTATGTGACTGATGCCAATGGTTGCACAGCTAGTTGCAGCATTACAATTACTGAACCGATGCCACTGTCAGCAACAACAAATGTGGTCAATGCAACATGTCCGACTTGTCCTAATGGTTCGGTTGAAATTACATCTGTGTCAGGCGGTACTGCACCATATGTTGTTTCACCGGCATACACTCAAACTGGTCTCTTGCCGGGATCCTACTGCTTTACAATTACAGACGCCAATTCTTGCTCAATAACCGTGTGTGAAAATGTAAGCTTCATTGCATGCGATCTTTCTGTTTCACTTGGATCCGACCGATATGTACTTTACGGTACAAGTACATATAACGGCTGCACATCAATTACACCAACGATTACTTATGGTCAATCACCTTTTACTTATTCCTGGTCTAGTGTGCCTGTTGGAGTCAGTTCTTCAGCATCTGTACTCAATGTTTGCAATACAAGTGAGACAACTATTACTTATAATGTAACTGTGACTGATTTTTATGGGTGTACAGCAAGTGCTTCTGTGAATGTTGAATATGTAAACATCAATTGTTCGAATAATTCCAATTCAGTTAAAGTAAAAGTTTGTCATCGCCCACCTGCAAACCCTCAAAATTGCCAGACTATTTGTGTTTCTGAAAACAGTCCTACCATGTCACAAATGTTGAATACAGGGTCGTATCTTGGAAAATGTCGCTCCAATTGCGCCCCTCCTAATCAATCCCGCATGATTGCACCTGGTTTGGATGAAACTGAAATTTTTGTCTATCCTAATCCATCCACTGACAGGATTCAATATGATTTCAAAAGCCCCGAAAGTGAAGTTCACAGGATACTGATCAAGGATTTGAAAGGATCTGTAATCATCGATCGCGAATTTGATTTCGGAAATCAATTCATCACGGAATTTGATGTCAGCTCCTTTGATGGTGGAATTTACTTCATCATGTCATATGAAAATGATGAACTGATTAGTGTTTCAAAATTCCTTAAGGCAAATTAAAATAAGTGCAAAGTTAAAATTGCAAAGCCGGACTAGTCTCCGGCTTTGCTTATTTATATCTCTTATCCTTTATTGGAGCCATCTCCGGAAGTTTCTTTTATTTTTTTAATTCTTTTATTTATTTTACCAAATAAATTAGTCTATTTCAGGGAATATCGCTAAATTAAGCCATGCACCTCAGTTTTGAGGTGTTTACCTTTATATGAAACTGCTATCATTATATAATAATTCAATTTTCCTGGTGTATTTCATGTGCATATATGGTGGATTATATGCACAGACAGGTATGCTTCTATCACCTGCGCTTGAGAAAGAAATGCATGAGTCCATATTGAAAGAAAGAGTGCTTCAGAACATACATGATCCAATTAGGAATTTAAGACTGAATTCAGTGGCATCTTCTAAAAGCGTTCCTCCTGCAAATGATAATTGCGCGAATGCTACAGTCCTTACTGTGAACAGTGCTTGTGTGAACGGCACCACTGATGCTGCTGGAACGCAATCGGGTGAGGCCTTGACACCATCTTGTGTCACATCTGCCTTCAATCAAACCGTTTGGTATAGGTTCACGGCCACAGCCTCAAGAATGTGGGTGCAAACAGAGGTAACCACTTTCAGCGGTAATGGTACTACCTGGGGGCCCGCTGCATGGGCTTCTGCTGTTTACAATTCTACTTCTTGTCTACCTTCAGCGTCATCGATTATCTCTTGCCAAAATTCCAACAGTGTAGGCAACGGTGATTACATCATGGAGAATATGCTCAACGGACTTACGCCCGGACAAACCTATCTTGTGCAGATAGGTTACCGCACCGGTCAGGGTGTAAACAGAATACCAGATTTTTGCATCCGCGTCGGTGATCAGTTCAGTCCTGTTTGCAATACCTGCTCATCGCCTTGCGGAGCCGCATGCGGGTTCACCAGCAATCCAACCGTTGCACAAGTAACTTCCACATGCCCCGCATTCCGACAATATCCTTATCTTGAAGGAGCTGTGCAGGATACCCAATGTTATACCTTCACTGCCAACAATAGTACTGTCTCCTTTAATGTCATTCTCAATTCCACCTGCAGCGGAGGCAATGTCACAAACTTCAGCTGGAACTTATTCCAGTCCTCCTCTTGTGGAAGTCCTATACAGTCGGGTAATCTGAGCAACCTTACTTTCAATGGACTGAATCCAGGAACTCAGTATACATATTGTTACAGTTTTACTGTTCCATCAGACTGCTATCATACTGCTCACTATCCTTACTTTGTAGGTGCGGTGCCTTTACCCGTAGAGCTGATTTCATTTGAGGGAGAAAGAATGGGAGAGAAAATAAATCTATTTTGGACTACAGCCAGTGAGGTGAACAATCATTTTTTCCTGATAGAAAAATCTGCAGATGGCATTGAATTCGAATATGCAGGAAAGATTAATGGTGCAGGAAATACAAGCACATTAAGTCAATACTCGTTTGTGGACATGACCCCTTTTATGGGAATCAATTACTACCGGCTTGTCCAGGTTGACTATGACGGTGCTGCTAATGTAAGCGAAACTATTGCTGTTAGGTTTGGCAATTCTTCCGGTTCAGCACTGGCTTTTCCTAATCCTTCAGAAGGTGCAGTAAAAATCCGTTTCCAGGCCGAGGTGAAAGGTGAATGTATGTTGAAGGTTTACAATGCAACAGGACTTCTTGTACATGAATCTGCACAAGCAGTAAAACGAGGCAGCAACACTGTCTCCATACATAATGAATTGCAGAATGGAACTTACTTTTTCCAGATCATCAATGGCACAGAACTTTATTCTGGAAAATTTATTCTAGAGTAGTTTCTTTACCTAATATAAAACCCGGTTTTGCCGGCTAAAAGCGGATTAATAACTGAGCACAATTGTTTGCACTGTATTATTAGCTGCTATCCAAGTTACTTTAAAGCCATAAGCGCATGCATACGGAGTTGGATTTCCGGTTTGATCCACACCCATAGTGAGGGTGTAATTTTTTGAGTTTACATTGTGCACAAGTTCGCCGGAAGTGAATCTCCACAGGCCGCAATATGTATTGGAAACCAGCGGGCTGTAGTATCGTGTTACAAATGAACTTCCGAAACGGTTTACACCCCAGCTGTCAATATTGCTTTGTCCATTGATTGTAGTGTCTCCTGAAGCGGTAAATTTGATATGACTGTAAGGAATAAATTGACTTGATCCCGCAGGAATATATTGCCATTCAGTAATACGGGCAGCATTCCACACAGCACTCCAGCTGTTGTCGAACCGCACGTCCATATTCAATGCTCTTGCCTGATACCTTAAAGTAGATGTACCGGTGAGAAAGCCAAGCCAGTTGTTTCCGTTCAGGTTCTTCAGTGTTTTGACTCCGTTAAACATGATGGATTTACTGTCAAAGAGCCTTGTCACTTTGAAGTTAACATACGTGAGAGTCAAAACAGCGCCCGAATCACTCCACCTTGCTCCTTCTGTCAATTGAACTTTGATTTGTCCTGATCTTGTCCTGGACGGACTGAAGCATGGAGTTGTCCCGTCGAAATTGTAATACAGGATTTTTTGGGAGATTTCACTTGAGTCAATTGTCACTCCGCATAGGGGGCTCGAAAGTATGGATGCCTCGCTGCGAACTTTGCCAAATGCCGGAATTTCTGAAAGGGAGTTGTTGATATCATTGTCAGCCTGATCCGATTCCGATTTATAAAAGTTGGCATCTGAATTGAACTGACTTGTTTGTTCGTCAAGCTTTTGAGGTTCTTCTTTTTCCTTTTTACAAGAGATAAAAACAGTTGCTGCAAAAAACAGGATTGCCAGGATAATCTTATTGTTGAATTTCATTTGATTGATTTGTATCGGTTTGATAACGATTTTGGCGATGTGATATTGATTGTGTAAAATTACCTCAGACAAATTTCATGATTTTTGTGAAATCATATTCAGCACTCTGACATTTTTGTCCACGAATTCATACGGAATTGAAATTCCTGAATACAATTAAGCTGAAAAAAAGCCTTAGCTGAACATTCTGACCACCAGATAGCAAAGCATTGCCATCACACAGGAGGCGGGTATGGTAAGGATCCATGCCGCCATGATGTTTCCAGCCACACCCCATTTTACTGCTGAAAATCTGCGGCTCATACCAACACCCATGATAGCTCCGGTGATGGTATGGGTAGTACTGGCAGGGATTCCTGCGATTGCTGTTCCGAACAAGGTAAAAGCACCCGCCGTTTCTGCACTGAAACCTCCCACTGGCTTCAGGTGCGTGAGTCTCATGCCCATAGTTTTGATTACCCTCCAGCCACCGATCATTGTTCCAAGTGAAATCATTAGATAACATGAAACTTTCACCCATTCGGGTACCTCTCCCATGTGGTCTATGTTTCCCGTGGCAAATAAAAGTACCATGATAATACCCATTGTTTTTTGAGCGTCATTTGATCCGTGTCCAATGCTGAAAGCGGCTGATGAAGCAAGCTGCAATGCCCTGAAGGCTACATCAACTCTGCGTGGGTTCATTTTTCTGCATACCCAATAGGTGATTATAATCAGCAAATACCCCGTAACAAGTCCGATAATGGGTGCCAGGAATATGAAGAGACAAGTTTTAAGAAGTTTTTCTCCGTGAAAAACTAATTCGCCGTTGTCATATACCCCGTATTGAATTAGGGCCGGACCGATGATTCCTCCTATAAGGGAGTGAGATACGCTGATCGGGAGTCCGAACAGTGTGCATACCAATACCCAGGTACCTGCTCCAAGCAATCCGCCTAACACTATATATTCATTCACCAGGTCGGGGCGAATTATCTTTCCGATCGTATTAGCTACCTCAGTGCCGAAGAACCAAATTGCTGAATAATTGAAAAAGGCAGCCCAAAGTACGGCCTGAAAAGGTGTGAGAACCCGCGTGGATACCACTGTTGCGATGCTGTTGGCGGCATCGTTCATTCCGTTCAAAAAATCATACAATAGAGCAATGCCTATGATGATGATGACGAATAAAGTCATGGATCAATTGGATTTGAGGATGATTGTTTCCAAAACATTCGCCACATCTTCACATTTATCGGTGGCGGTTTCCAGTGCAGAAAGCACTTCTTTCATCTTGAATAAATTAATGGCATCTTTTTCTTCCTCGAAAAGCTTTGCAATAGTCATATCGAATATATCATCAGCATGATTCTCAATGCTGTTGATTTTGATGCATGCTTCCTGTATACGATTAGCATTTTTCATGCTTCTCAGATTGCTCATGGCTGAGTGAATTTCATGAGCAGCCTGGTTGTTCAATTCTGCAAGTTTGCTGATGGCTTCGTTGTATTCATGGATTTTATACAACTCTATTCTTTTTGCTGAGCCATGAATATAATCAACGATATCATCAATTGCAGTAGTGAGTCGGTGAATGTCCTCCCTGTCGAAAGGTGTGATGAAAGTTTTATTTAGTTCGCTGAAAATATCATGTGTAGTGGAATCGCCCACATGTTCAAGGCGTTCGATTTCTTTTATTAGTTCACGTCTTCTGTTAACATCAGAAGAGTTAACCATTTCAACAAGCACTTTGCTTATTTGAAGCAGATTTCCGGAAGCAGATTCAAAAAGAGGGAAGAATTTTTTATCTTGAGGAACTAAAAAACTGAGGAAGTTAGCCATAACGATTTTGTTTGATGGCTAAAGTAATGCTTTTTTAAGATTTTAAAATATTCGTTTTTGAGATAAGTAAATGGTCCAATAGCAGATTCAGCTTGTTTGGGTAGTTACATTATTGGGTCCTGATGTTCGGCAGCTTTATGCGGAATTCAGTTCCTACACCAGGCTCACTTTCTATTTAAATTTTTCCTTGCAGTTTTTCAATCGTTTCCTTTACAATGTACAGCCCCAAGCCGGATCCGATGGAATCCTTTGCTACCCTAAAAAACATGTCGAAAATCTTATCCTGGTTTTCTCTGCTAATACCGATTCCATAATCTTTCACCACAATGTCTGCTTCAGTGTCTGAAAGATCGATTTTAACATCGACAAGCGCTACGTTAGATTCTTTCTTTTGATACCTGATCGCATTCGATATCAGATTGTTTAATACCACATTAATTCTGGTTCGGTCTGAATGGAATGTTCCGCTTTCATTCAGCTGCTCGTTGATCATGACCTGACGTGTCCCGTCTCCCATGTATTTCAGGTTACCTTTCACTTCATTAAGCAGATCCCGGAAATTGATTTCCTCACATTTGGCATCTGTTCTTGAATTTCTCGAGTAATCCAGGATGTCAGCAATGAAGCGGTCAAGCCTGTTCACGGAATTTTCAAGGAGATTTATATTTTCCAGAATTGTTTCATCTTCTGTGTCATCCTTCATTATTTCAAGAACACCAGCCATGGAAGAAAGCGGAGCTCGGAGGTCATGCGAAACACTGTATACAAACTTGTCCAGCTCCTTGTTTACTCGAGTCAGGTTTGTATTGTTCTCTACCAGTGTGCGCTCATACATTTTCAGCTCTGTTACATCCTGTATAATACCTGATATAATATCGTCACCGTAAAGACTGTCGTTGCTCACTTTCTTACCTTGTATCAACAGATGCTTGCTGTTATTATCTGTGATTTTCACTTCACACTCAATTGAGAATTGTTCTCCTTTCACCATGCAATTTTCTCGGAGTTCCTTCAATTGTCTGGCGTTCTCTTCTCCTATCATCTTAAATAGAAATGAGTCTGTTGGAATAATTGATTCTGGTGCGATTCCGAATATGCGATACACTTCGTCACTCCAAATCTGGAATTTTCCTGTTTGGCTCCACCACCAGTTTCCCAGCTTGGCAATTTGCTGAGATTCGTTTAAGCGTTCATCACTCTGTTTAAGGTTGTCCCTCATGGATAGCAGAGATTTACCAAGCACGTCATGTTCACTTAGTGGTTTAAACTCAGTGTTGAATTTCCGGTCTCCTACTGATTTGGCAAACTTGGCGGATGCAAGCAGGTTATCAACGTGATCGTTTACATATCGGATCATTTGTCCGATCTCATCATTTCCGGCTTTGTAATTGACCTTCCTGATGATGCCATTTCCAAGATCCGCGATGATTTTTTTGATATTATTTATCGGATTGGTAATCACCCAAACCATGTATGTGGCCAGAAAAGTGGCAAGCAAAATGATAATCAGCATTTGTCCGAGTATCATATTTGACAATCTTGTGCTTGATGCCACAAGCTGATAGTGCTTATGGTTTCTGATTTTCTGTATGTCGGATTCTAAACCCGTCAGTGTTGCAAGAATGTAATCCGACATGATCAGAATTTCGTTTTCCAGAGTTTCTTGTGCTGTCATGAATTTCTCCGGATCAGAGTAGTCCTCAATGGAGGCCAGTGAAATGATAATTGAGTTCTCAAGCTCCTGCAGATGTTGGTATTCAACAATGCTTTCCTGAACTTTTTCTTTTATCTGTGCATTGGGAAACTCATTGAACTTAGCTGAAATTTTCTCTCTTAGTACAGGGAATTCAATTTTATGTATTTTGATGAGTTCAATTTTATCTTCCTTATTTGTTTTGAGGTAAACCCAGTTTGTTGCATACATTTTGGATTTCATGATCATTTCCCGCCAATTAGAAATTCTGTCAAGTGCGGGTTCGATACTGTTACTTATTTCATCCGACATTCTTTTATTATCCTTTAGGGTGGAAATGGTGATGAAACCGTTTATAGAAAACAGCATTGCCAAAAGAATAAAACTTAGATAAATTCTGTGCTCAATACTCATTTTCTTGATTACTTCAAAATTTTTAATTCATCTATAAATTCAGGTTTGAAGAATCTATATCATTAGATGATTCAACAATAATTCTATTTAAAACTTAATTACGACTAAAGGATAAAAAAGATGGAAAGACTTAACGTGTTTCTTACAAAGCCTCTATTCCAATTTTTAGGTTTGGATATATGATTTCCTTCAATTTCTTTGATCAGACTGAAAAAAACATAAAGCAGGATAAATATAAATAGTTTAAAATGAGCAATTTGAGGCTTTGTGCATATTTCAAAAAACTCACCATTATCTGACTAAATAATATATTCTTACAAGTGCGTCTAAGCTTTTTAGGAATATTGTGAGTTGGTCTGCCTAATTCAAATAATAAGTACAAATAGCTTTTACCGGATGATCCCCAAGTAATTTTCAATGCTGAATTCTGTCGGATATTCTACTTTAGTTCATGAGGAATGAACTCAAAGCAAAATTTTTTGATTTGAACCGAAAAAATTGTATTTTCACTCGTAATAATTGTTTTATTTCTACTAATAAAAATAACGATGTCAATTAACGACGATTTTAATAACAAGGCAGAAGCGGAAATGAAGATGCATGATGCCAAAATGATGGAACAGGCCATGATCAGAAAACTAGCTGGCTCACCAATGGAAGAACGAATCAGTTTCGCGCTTAAACGCAATGAAGATGATCCTGAGAAAGCCCTGATTTATCTGAAAGATAATCACATGTTAGCTGCCGGCGAACATGTGGAACTCGCGGATATTGAAAAAGTGCTTGAGAGTGGTGTGTGATTATATATTTTGAAATAAACCATGGAAACTGTAATAATAAACAGTCTCCATGGTTTTGAAAGGAATTTTATCTTACTGCCGGATCAATTTTAGCATTTCTGATTTTTGAATAGTAGTAACTTTGATGAAATAAATACCTGAGGAAAAGTTCGCTGTATTCAGTATGTAAGAGTTTCCGGCAATACTTTTTACCTCAGAGTTTTCCAGCAACCTTCCGCTTGAATCATAAACAGTTATTTCTGGAAACTCATGGCTCAGGCCATTGAGGATAATTGTCGTGTATGTTTCAGCAGGGTTTGGACTCAAGCTGATTGACTGATTAGTGGCGACGTTCTTTTTGATTCTGTATTGATAATTGGGATAACAATGATCACTCATTGATTCCACTGTTGCTGAAATATATGCAGGACATCCATTTGCATCATCCACACGGATAATGTAATGGCCGGCAATAAGATTGTCAGCGTGCGGGCCAATTCCTCCGTAAGGATACCATGTATATGAATACGGTCCGATGCCTCCAGTTGCTGAAATGTTTATTTCACCGTTTTCTTCATAAGGACAATTTGTGTGAATAATTGCATTTACACTAAGTTGCACATCGTTTCCCTGAATAATTGATTCTTTTGAAGACGTACATCCTCTGGAATCTGATATTAAAACCGGATAAAATCCTGCAGGCTTGTTGCTGAGTGTGCTTCCTGTTGTCTGCTCATTAACCCAGTAATAAGTATATGGTGCTGTACCTCCGGAAGCAACTGCAGTAATCGAGCCGTTGCTGTCATGACAGCTCGCATTTGTAACATGAAAACTCTGGCTTAATGGCAATGGTTCGTTTACAGTTACACTGGCTGTTGCTGAACAATCATTCATGTCTGTGACTCTCACAGTATATGTTCCCCTTGACAGATTGCTTATCATCCTGGTTCTTTGTCCGCCCGGACTCCACTGATAATGGTAAGTCTGGTTGGGACTTTCAATCGTTGCTTCAGCCACGCCATCTGATAAGCCGTGGCAGGAAATGTCTGTGGATGTGGCATTAATGTTTAAGCTTGAATTGGATGAGATAACAAAACTTGTGCTGGCGCTGCATCCAAGCTGATCCTGAATTGTAACAGAATATTCTCCATGACACAATCCGCTCAGATTCTGCGCATCACTATTGTCAGACCATTGTATGAAGTATGGTGATGTCCCTCCATTTATTATCAGCGAAGCTCTGCCATCACATGCGCCCAGACAGGATTCATTGGTCGAATTAACGGCAATTGACATATTGGTAATGTTGCATTCAAGAAATCCATTGTTGATTTGCCCATCAACAAAGTTTTCATTGATGGCAGACAACACGGCATTCAATTGTGATAAGGTGTAAGCTGAAGAGCAGCCTCCGATAGCTTTATTTGCCTCGGATAAAATTTGCTTCACTGTTTTGCCGCTGAAGAGCCCGGATTTAACAACAAGATTTTCCAACCTGGAATTGGATGCAGAAAAGTCTGCATCAAAATTGTCAAAGCCTACGCTCAGAGTCAAAGCCACAATTTGTCCGGCAAGAACATTTTTATATCCGGATCCGGGGTCTGATAAAATTCCAGATGGCAGTACGGAAGGTGTTGTGCCTGATGGCAAGAACTGACGAATTTGATCAGCAGATGAGAGGTATAATTTATTCGTACAGCCGATTGTGAGTCCGTCTGGAAAGGCCGAATTGAAATTTCGCTGAAGGTATTGACCTGGATTGTTTCCATTTGGTTTAGAACCCCATCCTCCCTGAGTTTGAGTGCGAAAACGGCAATCTCCTTCACCGCAAGGGATCGACCTCAAATCAATACTCGTCCTTGCACTCAGTCCTCTCGTGTCAGTTACGGTAACTGTATATAAACCCGAAGAGAGGTTTTCGATGGATGCAGTAGTCGATCCGTTAGACCAGTTTAACTGGTATGGCGCCGTGCCCCCCATTATTTCAGCACTGATTATTGCGTCTGATGAACCTGGCTTTGATAAATGCCTGTCAATATTTATCCTGATGTTTAATTTGCCTTCTTTTGAAGGATGACTTGGTTCGTGCTTTTTAGGGTTTCTTGCCGCAGTATTGCCAGTAAATACAAGTATGAATATTACACTCAGTGCCCAAATCATACAATAGCTTAAATTTTTCCTGTGTTTTTTAATTTTCATTTTTTTAGGGATATGCAAGGTCAATATGGCTTTGTATCAATTCCGGAATTCGAAAATTTCGTATCGAATCTTACACTTCTTGGTGAATGGCTCTGATAAATTGGTTAATGAAAGCTTTTAATGGGCATTCAAATTTTTATAATCACAAAAAAAGGGGCATTGCCCCCTTTTGTAAGTTAAATGTTCTTGATTTTACTCTTTATTGAATCGAATTGTCTCCACTTTGTTGTTGAACTGGAGTTTAATAAAATAAACTCCCTTGCTCAAATTTTCAATGTTGATGGATAAAGAGCTGCTTTCTGATTCGGTCCACGACATTTTTCGCAACAATTTCCCTGACAAATCTGAAATTTCGAGTTCCATAGCCGAGCCTTTAAACGCTGCGTTTGATAAGTTGATTACAGTATTTGCCGGATTGGGATATAATCTTGTGTTCTCATTTATTTGGGATTTCCGGTTAAGATTTTCTGCTTGTCCGCAATATGGCTCCTGCAGTCCGATATAAATCTGCGTAGAAGCAGAGCATCCTGCATTATCCTGTACCCTGACTGTATACATTCCTTCTGATAGGTTGCTTGCGCTGGATGTATTGCTCACATTCGGTGTCCAGGTATAAGTGTACGGTGATGTACCTCCTGATGCGCTCACATAGGCGGAACCGTCCCTTGAGCCCGGACATGTTTCATCTGCATCCGACAGCACGCTTATTTGAATGTTTGAACCATCATTCACTTGAGTGCTTGCTGTTGCTGTGCAATTGTTTGCATCAGTTACTGTTACTGTATAGCTGCCTGCCAACAATCCTGTGAGTTGCGTACTGGTGCTTCCGCCCGGATTCCAGGAATAGCTAAAGCTGCCCGCTCCTCCACTTGCAGATACGCTCGCAGTGCCGTTCTGAGAACCAAGGCAGGTAATGTCTGTACTGCTTGCACTTACTATCATTCGATTTGCCGCTGCGATATTTACTGAACTCATTCCGGCACATCCAAGGTTGTCCTCTACATGTACAGTATAAGTACCCGGACATAGTCCTGTCAGATTTTGAGATGTACTGTTATTTGACCAAAGTATGCTGTAAGGTGCGATTCCGCCACCGTAACTTACCGATGCTGTTCCGTCACAAGCCTGAAAGCACTTCTCATTTGTTTTGATTGCGTTTACATTAAGATTATAACTCGAATTCTGACAGTTCAGGAATCCTGTATTAATCGTCCCGTCAACAAAACTTTCATTGATAGATGAGATTACACTATTCAGTTGTGAAAGCGAATAAGATGTTGCACATCCGCCTAAAGCTTTGTTTGCTTCGTTGAGGGCCTGCTGTACTGTCCATCCGGCAAATGTTCCGGAAGCAATTGTCAGGTCTTTCAGGTTTCCTGCAGGAGTTGCGAAGGAAGCATCATACATGTCGAATGTTACGCTGAGGGTCAGTGCTACAACCTGTCCCGCCAGAACATTGTTGTATCCAGATCCTGGATTTGTCATGTTTCCAGAAGGCAAAGCTGAAGGAGTTGAGCCAGAAGGAAGAAAGTTTCGTACTGCTAATGCAGATGTCAGAGTAAGGGTATTTGTACAGCCTACTACCAGGCCATTGGGAAATGCATTTGAAAAATTGTTCTGTACATACACGCCAGGGTTATTGCCGCTAGGATTGCTTCCCCATCCTCCTTGAGTCTGCGTACGGTATTGGCATTGACTGGTGCCACAATTGAATTGAGCAATTTGCGAGGTGGCACTTAAAGATTTTCCGGAAGCATCTTTAACGATTACTGAATAATTTCCCGGTGCAAGTCCGTTAATGAAAGACTCAGTGGATCCGGTAGACCAATAAACTGAGTAAGGTGCTTTTCCGCCTTCAATAAGCACAGTCATTGCGCCATCTGTGGCTCGTGTAGATGAAAGGGCTCTGTCTACGTTGATCCTGATCTGAAACGGAACATCAACAGGTTGAGTCGCTTTGTTGGATTTTTTAATAGTAGTTGCATGCGATTCAGTGAAGCTTACAGTGAATCCGAACATGGCAGTAAAAAGTAATATTAGTGCATAAGTGTTGTAACTTCTCGTCATATTGTTTTTGTTTAGGTTTGGGCAATATGAATTTTACAGCCACTAACTATCAATTTTAATTGGTGAACAGTTTAAAATTCAGCGTCATCGAATTGAATTTTCCTTTGTATTGTATTTGAAATGGCATGTGAGATATTAAGATTCAACTTTCGCAATGATCTAAAATCGAATGGTATGCTTCCATTACTGCCTTCAATCAGATTTCATTCAAACAGACAAAAAAGTGGTAGTATTTACACCCTTGTAGTAAGGTCAAACTTTGAAAGGGGGGGACTGAAATTGAATTTAATCGTGCTTTTTGGGGTAATTTCAATGATTACTATTATTAAATCTTGTTGTAATTTTTATTTATTTTTTCTTTCTTTAATCCAATCAAAAATTCATATAGTCATGAGAGTTAATTTCTACACCTGGCTTATTTGCCTTCTGATTCTTTCTTTTGAAGGAGCGGTCGCACAAACCACCAACTGTGTGCCACCGGCCACACTTACATCTTCAGTTTCAGGATCCACAACCGCGGTACTGAATTGGACTCCGGCAGCCGGAGCAACATATTACAATGTTCAGTACCGACCCTTGTCTTCAAATCCTGTACAATGGTTATCGATGGTTTCTCAGTCGAATACTATTACTCTTGCAAATTTATTATGCAACACTACCTATGAGTGGAGAGTACAGTCTGTATGTGGTAACGTTTCAATCGGGCTCAGTGCATTTTCAAACATTGCAACATTTACAACCGGTCCTTGCACTCAGACATGTCCTACCCCGGCTGGACTGAGCACGAGTTCAATCACCGCAAATAGCGCACAGACTTCATGGAGTTCAGTTACTGGCGCAGTCGCTTATACCGTGCGTTATCGCTCTGCAAATGCTCCGAATGCGGCATGGATCACTCTGACTGTCCAATCCAATTCTGCAGCCTTGAATAATTTACTTTGCAATACACAATACGAGTGGCAGGTTCAGGCTTTGTGTTCACCTGCAGGAACCGTGCACAGCGCAAGCCCATTCTCTTCAAGCGTATCTTTCAATACGCTTGCTTGCCCGACACTTTGTCCTGCGCCTTCAAACCTTACGGCTACTGTGAGTGCAAGCGGTTCTGTTGCATTGCATTGGAATGCAGTGAGCGGTGCAGTGATGTATCATATTCAGTGGAGGCCTGTGTCTTCTCTCCCAGGTCAATGGCAAGGCGCCACTTCACAGACGAATTCTTTCACTATTGCAAACCTTCCATGTAATACAACTTTTGAATGGCAGGTACAGGCTCTCTGCGGAACTTCCAGTAACCAGGCAAGTGTGTTTGTGAGTGGTCCTCAATTCACAACACCTCCATGCCCGATACAGTGTCCTACTCCTGCAGGCCTTGCCAGCGCCAATATCTTGCAGCAGTCTGCGGATCTTTCCTGGACTGCATCTGCTGGCGCCGTGGCTTATGTAGTTCGCTACCGTCCTGCAAATTCTCCCAATTCCGCCTGGCAATTAATGACAGTTCAGACCAACTCGGCTTCTCTTCACAATCTTCTATGCAATACGCAGTACGAATGGCAGGTGCAGGCAGTATGTTCTCCTTCGGGAACAATCAATTCGACAAGCCCGTTTTCTTCCAGCGGATTCTTTACTACACTGGCATGTCCAACCACATGTGTTCCGCCTACAGCCTTAACTTCAAATGTAAACTCAAACGGTACCGCCACACTTGCATGGACAGCCGCACCTGGCGCGATAGCGTATGTGGTTCAGTACAGACCGATAAGCAGTGCAAATACCCTGTGGACCTCAGTGAATACACAGGCAACCACTCTGACGATTTCACATTTGCATTGCGGTGTAACATATGAATGGAGAGTGCAGTCAATTTGTGGAAACCACACTACTGCTGTAAGTGTTTTTTCTCCTACAGAGCATTTCATAACACCTCCTTGTCCAGTCATCTGTCCGGCTCCAACAAATCTTGTTTCTTCTGCTATAGGAATGAATTCGGCACAAGTGTCCTGGGATGCTGTTTCCGGTGCTGTTTTTTATGTGGTGCGCTTCCGCCCTGTGACATCACCGACAGTCACACACGCTTGGAGAACTGTTACGGTACAGACCAACTCTGCCAACCTGGGCAATTTGTTCTGCAATACAATGTATGAATGGACCGTTCAGGCAATTTGCGGACCGTCAAATGCAGGAACAATAAATGCCGGTGGTCCATTCGCGCCGGTAGAACAGTTTACTACACTATCATGTCCGCAAACTAATTGTCCTGCTCCGTCAGGACTTGCATCTGCAAATGTAACTTCTTCAGGTGCCGACCTTAGCTGGACTTCTACCGGTGCTTACAGGTATCATGTACGTTATAGGATTGCAAATACAAACCTTTGGATGAATGCTTCTTCAGCAACTAATTCCGTTACTCTTAGCGGTTTGCATCCTAATATGACTTACGAGTGGCAGGTGAGAGGCATTTGCGCACATAGTTCAGCTTTTGCAGTAATGAGTCCTTGGTCAAATGCTGATTCTTTTACAACACTCATGTTGTCGCCTGTAAGACCTTCAGGTCAACCTGGTGGTCAGGACTGATAAATTTATTAATTTGAACAAATCACATTACGGGTCTGCAAATAAATGCAGGCCCGTTTTTTATTTTTGAACTGATTTAATCAGGATGCTCAAGACTCTGGACATTTTTTTCTTTGTGTTTCATACCGGACTGATTTTATTCAATATCACCGGGTACTTTTTTAAAAAGTTCAGAAAATGGAATTTGCTTACGCTTATACTTACAGGACTCTCTTGGTTTGTGCTCGGAATCTGGTATGGAATAGGTTATTGCCCATGCACAGACTGGCACTGGCAGGTAAGGCGCGAACTTGGATATACAGAGTTTTACAACTCTTACATTCAGTTTTTGGTGGTAAAACTGACGGGTATTCAGATTTCGCCTCAAATCACTGATCTGGTCGTGGTACTGGTTTTTGTATTCTCTTTAGTTCTAAGCATTGCTTGGAATTTCAGGGACTTTAAGAAGAAAAATCGGATAGTTTAAAAAGGGGACAGGATTTATATAATTTTGCGCACATGGATTTTGAACAAAACATTTCTGACCTCTTCACAGCAGCATCACTAGTAAGTCTTCTTACTCTGACTGTGCTTGAAATCGTACTCGGCATCGACAACATTATTTTCATTTCTATTGTTGCTGGAAAGCTACCGGATCCTGGAGAACAAAGAAAAGCCAGAGTTATTGGACTATCGCTTGCTCTCATCATGAGAGTTCTGCTGCTTTTCAGCATTACCTGGATTATCGGATTTACAAAACCACTTTTCGGAATAGGAGGGATAGAATTCACCGGGAAGGATCTGATATTGTTTGCAGGTGGTTTGTTTTTGCTCGTTAAGGCCACCCTTGAGATTCATCATAAGGTGGAAGGTGTTGAAGAAGAAAGAAGAGTGAACGTAAAAGAAGCTGTGCTCAAGGTAGTCATCACGCAAATCGTATTGTTAGATGTTGTCTTTGCATTCGATTCAATTTTAACAGCAGTGGGGCTGGTGTCCAATATTCTAATAATGATACTCGCTGTAGTGATTTCCATGATTATAATGCTCGTCTTCGCTGAAGCTGTGAGCAATTTTATAAATAAGCATCCAACCATTCAGGTTTTAGCATTGTCATTTCTCCTGATGATAGGAATGGTATTGATACTGGATGCATTCCATGTAGAAGTTCCGAAAGCATATATTTATACATCGATGGCTTTCTCGATGCTTGTGGAAGCACTGAACATGCGCATGCGTTCCAGAAAAGCTAAGCGGTCGGAATTGAAATCCTAAGTTGATTTTCAGATCCCGAATCTGAATATAGTGTAATTATCACATTTTTTTATTATATTACTGGTAGTAAATGATCAGTGATACTGATGATGTATTGTTTGAATTGTTAGAATTTAATCATTGATTTTCACATGTGATTTTCCACTTAACACCAATACCTAAAATTGAATTTATGAGAATAAAATTACTCCTGCTCGCAGCTATGACTGTCTTGCATCTGAATGCTTTGGGCCAATATGAAACGGTTGTGTTTAACTACGATAAATCTTATTTCAATGAAGGAAGGCTGCTTCCTGCTGAGCAAAAATTCATGGTTACTGGAGAAATTCCTAGGGATGTTCAAATTGTGGAACTAAAGATTTTTCAAACAGATGACATCAATTCCCGTCCTGTTCACTCTGCTCTCTGGAAGAGGCATCCCTCCAATACAAGGAATACATTTACCATTCCTGTGAACTACTCGCTGAGAGGGAATGAGAAATACACCTTCCTGATTAATTACTATAAGCCAGCTTCTGCAAAGGCTCAGGAAAGTCTGCTTAGTCAGCTCAGCGAGACAATCAATGCATATGTAGACCAGTCATTCATCATTGAAAAAACAGAAATGACCATGCGGAAGCATCCGCGTATGATGGCCTCAGATCTTAACAGCATAATTAACGAAGGCCTGTATTTTTACAGGAACAGAATCAATTTCGAATACCATGGCTTGTCCGACATAGTGCTGGATAAGCTTTATCAAATTCGCACCCTTAATCTGAAAAAAGCACGTTTCAATGTTTTTTCAAAAAAAGATTCTGATCCGGAAAATCTTAAACTGCGTTATGCAAGAGAACAGCTGGAAGTGCTGAAGGAATTAATCCACAAGGAAATTTCCCAGTACGCCAACATGAATTTGCTTGTAGTCGCAGACAGCAGAAAAGTTTCTGATTATGCTACTGAGAAAACCAGGAATGTACTTTCTGTAAACTTGGGATATGCCGGAGTCTACAATGAAGGCAATGTGGATGATTTCTCATCTGCCGGTGGGCTTTTCGCGGGTGTTTCATTGCCCCTCGGAAAGGCAGCTTTCACTTCGCCCTTTTGGTCAAAGACTAGTATTTCTGTCGGTGTGTTCATTGATAATCTTGAGTTTTCAAAGAATGATATTGCAACTGGACCGATTGTAGACAGGCCTTTGTATTTCGGTTTGGGTTATAAAGCGCTTCCTTTCATTCGCCTGAATGCGGGTATGGCTGTCTTGCAAAGTCCTTCTGCCGGAAGTTCATTCTCTGACTTTGACAAAGTTTACTTACGCCCTTTCGTCGGATTGAGTTTGGAATTTGATCTTTGGATAGGACTAAATAAATAATCATGAACAGGCTTTTTCTGCTTTTACTGATTATTCTCGTATCGCTTGAACTGAGCGCTCAGCACGACCTGTATAAATGGAAAGTGCAAGCGTATACGTCAGCAGCACATTACCTGAATGAAAACTATGATAGTGGAGAATATACTTACTCGGGTGAGAATAATCTTTACCGCCTCGAGTTGGTAAAAAACACACCTATGGGATTTGCGTTTTCAGTCAGTTCGACATTTGGTAAAATACGCGGACTTGATTTTTTCAAAAGAGAATTCTTTACTGAAACAAAAATGGCCTCCTTACGTGTTTATTATCATACCGACAATGACTTTATCCTGAAGTCATCATCAGTTATTTCACCTTATCTCTTCGCAGGACTGGGTCTTTCTGAAAATGAAACCCCTTACAGAATATTCCGAATTACTTCCGGCACTTCTCTTGCTGTTCCCTTCGGTGCAGGATTAAAAATCCGTTTGAATGACCGGCTGAATCTGAACTTGCATTCAGAAGTAGTGTACAATACTGAATCTCATCTGCGCAATCCGATTCCGCTTTTTGACAGTCCTACAAAAGCGTATGCTCATATAGGCCTAAGCCTGGGATACAATTTTGGGTTCAGAAAATCCACTTTCACTGCACCGCGGTTGTTTGTCGGCGAGCATCAGACTAAAAAGCCTGAGATGAGACTGAAAGAAAAGGATCCTGTTAAAATAGAAGTCATACCGAAGAAGATAACTGGAAAAGATGTGATAAAAGAGGAGCTTGTATTTAAAGATTCACTTAAAATCGCATTGCCGGATTCTGTTCAGAAACAGAAATCATGGATGGTGAAAAAAGAGTTGAAAATTGTACAAGACAGTGTTGATGCGGATACTTTGAGTATTGAAAAATTAATTGTTCAGAGAGATACTTTAGAACTTGAACAAGGAATGCAAATCAAAGAAGATTCACTGGATCGTACGGTTGAACGAAAAAGAATAAAACCTGCTAAGGACTCAGTGGTGTTCAGCGACTCTGTTTTTCAGAAAGGAGCATTAATTCATATGCAGGAAGCGGCAGATCACTCAGATACTCTTTCAATTGAAAGTGAAAGAAAATTTCAGCAAAGTGAGATAAAACAGAAGAGAGATACAGTAATGTTGCGGGAAACTGTTTCTGACAGGCAGCCTCAAATAATTATTGTTGAAGATAAGAGGGAAGAGGGTCGACAGGATTTTGATGAAAGCAGAGTCAGGAGGGAACCGGATTCAAGAGGAACAGTGAATGAAAGATATAAACACGAATCAACCTCAGTTCCTCGTGAAATTTCTGGTGGTTACATCATCGCAGTTCGTCCGGATGAAATCAGCGGTGCAAGTGATACAATTCCCTGGAATGAGTTAAAAGCATATATGCAGGATCTTCAGGAGCAAAATGAAGCGTTGAAGCAAATGCTGGAAAGTCAGTTGGAACTAGAAGATACTCTTGAACAGGAAGAAACACCATCCGTTTACTATTCTCCGGATGATCAGACTGATGTGATTCAGCGGCAATTGAAGGAACAGTCACTTAAAACTGACAGCTTATTCAGGAAATTGTCGGATATACATCTTGAACTCGACAGCATGAGAAAATCGGCGTCCATTGTAAAAGATGCTCCGCCAACCACAGGAATTGATGCACTCCAGGACAGCATAGAAGCCCTTAAGGGAGTGATCCGGAAAAGCACCTTGAAGGAAAGGGATAAAGTCCGCATGACTTCAGCAAAGGTGTTTTTCAAAACCAGCTCCACCGCTGTTCCTGTGGAAAGTGTCAATGACCTGAATGAGATTGCCAGAACTCTGAATGCTGATAAAAATTTGCTTGTAAAAGTCAGCGGACATTCCGACAGAAGCGGGAATGCAGCGTTCAATCTTCAGCTCAGTAAGAGAAGAGCAGAATCAGTAGCATTGTACCTACGTAAGCGCGGAGTGAAACAATCAAGAATAATTACTGAGTACTTTGGAGAAAAATTCTCAAAGGACCCTGCAGATCCTCTCGACAGAAGAGTGGAGGTGTTGGTCATTGAGATCGACAACTAATCAACCTCAATGACCGGAACTGGTGAAATGGCTGCCAGTTCCTCGCGTATAGATCTGCTTAGCAGATGTGAGCTTCCGATATTGCCAAGTCCTAGATCAAGCGAATGGGACGCAAGAATGATCAGGTCAGGATTGCATTTGTTCAGGATGTAGTCCAGCGTTAATGGGGTCAGGCTTTCCTTTAAATCTACCTTCCCGATAATCTTATTTTTTACTGCATAAGTTTCTTCACGAGGGTCAAGCACGATGATTTCAATGCTTTTATTTTTTAAAAGCTGCTGAATCACTCTGCTGCCGCGTTCTCCCGCTCCTGCTACAAGTATTTTCATATGAATGGAATTTAAATCAGGTTTAACAAGGTGAATACATAAAATACCGCTGCAAGCACTATTGAACTGAAGAATGTCACCACTAAGCCATAACGCATCATTTCCTGTGAAGAAACAATACCGCTTGCACCAATCAGCGCCATTCTTCCCGAGGCAGACGGAAGTGAGTATCCGAAGGTGGTGGCTAATGTAACAGGCAAGACAAGCTGTACGGCATCAATGCCTGGGTTTGAAGCGGCCACACTGATGAATACCGGAACCAGAACCGCAGCGATGGTTGTATTGTTAAGGACATTAGTCAGCAAGGATGAAATCAGCACCAGCAGAAGCAGTGTCATCCAGAACGGAGGTTCAGTGACAAGTGGTGAAACTATCACTGCAAACCATTCAGTCACACCGGTCCTGTTCAATGCTTCTCCCAAAGAGAGGCCCGCCCCTATGATGAAAAATATTCCCCAGCTCACATCCTTGATATCATCCCAGGAAATTAACTGTCGTCCGGCAAGGTATAAGACCGCTCCCACTGCAATCACAGCGCTTGACATCAATGTAGCCGGAAGATTCAGTGAAGTTTCAATGTATGATCCTGCGATCCATAGTATAGCTGCAAAGCTCATTGTAAGCAGGACTTCCACTTCTCTGGATTTCATTTTGCCCATTCCTTCCAGACTTTTTTTTACCTGATCAATGTTCAGCTCTTCGATATTAACCGGAAGCATCCTGATGAGAATGAAAAATGTCAGAGGAAAAATGAGCAAGAAAGGCGGTAAGCCGTATTGCAGCCAGTCGATGAATGTCCAGGGTCGGATGTTTGCCAGGAATCCGGAAGCGACTGCATTGGATGCAGAACCCATGATGGTAACCATACCGCCAAGACTTGCGCTGTAAGCTATCCCAAGCACAAGCAATACAAGAATCTTTCTTGCTTCCTTCTGATCTTTCACTTCACGTGAAATAGTAAGCGCAACAGGTATCAGAACTGCGGCAGTTGCTGTGTTTTCAACCCACATGGAAAGGAATGCGGATATACCCATGATTCCCCAAAGTAGTTTTTTAATATTTCCTTTGGTGGACACTATGGTGTAGAGCGCAAGTCTTTTGGTAAGACCGTATTTATTCAGTGCTTCAGCGAGAAAAAGGCTGGCAAGTATCAGGAATACAACCGGTCTGGAAAAAGTCTCAAAGCCCTCTCCCGCGCTCGCGACATTCAGCAGTACAAGCATCAAGGGAACCATCAGCGCCGCAAGCGGAAGTGAAACCGGTTGCAATGCAAGTATGCTTGCGGTAAAAACAAAGCCTGCAATTGCTCTTTGCCCTTCTGAACTTAATCCCTCCGGCATCGGAATGAGAAGTGTGAGCGATGTGAGAGCGAATATGATCAGGAACTTGCCGGCACTTGTTTGGAAAAATGCGAGGCTTCTTGGTAACAATACCCTGAGCGGTTCGGGAAATTTTTCCTCGACCGGCTCCGCTGATTGAATCTCGCTTCGTGAAAGATTTTTCCTGAACGAAGGTATCATAAGCGACATTCCGGAGCGGATCAGGTTTTCAAGAAATCTGACATAACTGTATGAACTGACCCCTTGATCGGGATTGATTTTTCGTTCTGTCAGTTTCTCCACATTCTTCCGGCATGTCTCGCATGTGCTGATGTGCTCACGTTCCTCGGCTACGGATTCTCCCAGGTGCAGCTTTTTAAAATAAAGCTCCGGATTGATGTGTCTTCCTTCCATATTTATTTTTGTCCGTGATTCATTATTAAAACTTCATGCTCCGTTAGCAAATGATTTGGCAGAGAAATGCTGGCATTGCCCGTGTCCAGTATGAATTTGTATGTTCCGATTCTGATTAACACTCCTTCATGAGTTCCGACTTTTAATCTAATGCCAGGAGCGAAACTTTCTCTGGCATGAAATCCTGCCATGATGTTTCTTGCAAGCTCACGACTGCCAAGGCCGAAACCAATGCTGAGTGCAATGGCAAGCCCTGCTACCAGCACAATCACAACAGATGAAAGCAACAAGGTTTCAACGCCAAGCTCCTGCATGGCAATTATGATCGTAAATATTATAAGAACATACTTTACCGCCTGGCCCAGAATTGATTTTCTGACCACACCGGATTTTTCTCCCATGGCTGCGACAGTGTCGCCGATGATGTTTGCAAGGAATCCTCCTGCAAGTATGATGAGAAGAGCACCGATGATATGAGGTACATATCCGATCACAGTTTTAAACAGTCCGGCTACGATGTTTAAGCCCATACTTTCGACAGCGACCAGAATGAACAGTATCAACACCACCCAATAAAAGAGACGGCCTGCAAGTTTTGACAGAGGCTTTTTAATTCCCCAGGAATGAAGTACTTTTTGTGCGCCAGACTTTTCAGTGAGGAGGTCAAGTCCTGCTTTTTTTAATAGAAAAGATACCAGCCATCTGAAAAGCCAGGCAATTATCCAGCCGATGAAAAGAATCAGAATTATTCCCAGTGCAGATGGAATCCACATGGAAATATCCTGCATCACCTTGTTGAATACAGAAGCGAGATAGTCTTTTTCAAATTGTATCATTGGTAAATTAGTTTTTTGTTTTCGTAGAGTTTGAACGGATGCCTTGTTCCTACTGATCAATAAATTTATAAAATAATTGCAATTTATTCCGTGGAATAATAATGTTCAGACAACCATGATTTGATTATATGTTTGAATCGATTAATACTTCAGAATTCAAGTTGTCCTGAGTGTTTCAATTATTAATTCAATAAGGAATGCCACAGGTTTAATTTAATTTTATTTTATCTTTAACCACAATGAATGCAGATGTTATCATCACACTTGCTGTAATTCTCCTGGCAGTCATTCTCTTTTTCACTGAGGTAATTGCCGTTGAGCTGACTGCTATGATTGTAATGGGTCTGCTCATTGTTTCCGGTGTGATTACACCTGAGGAAGGAGTTTCCGGTTTCAGTAATCCTGCTACAGTTACTGTTGGAGCCATGTTTGTACTCAGTGCGGGTTTGTTTCGAACGGGGGCCCTCAATTTCGTTGGATTGATGCTATTCCGCGCTCACGGAAAGAGCGACTGGCTGTTTCTTATCCTTCTGACTTTCATGGCCGGAGCGATGTCTGCATTTATCAATGACACTGCAGTTGTAGCTCTTTTGATGCCAGTAGTGCTCAAGGTCGCGCGGCAAACTAAAATCAGTCCAAGCAAATTACTAATGCCTCTTTCTTTTTCTGCTCTGTTTGGAGGTGTCTGCACTTTAATCGGAACATCCACCAACCTGCTTGTTTCCTCTATTGCAGCAACGCGTGGCCAGGAAGAGTTTTCGATGTTTGAAATGGCTCCATTCGGACTGGTTGTATTTGTGTCAGGTACCATCTATATGATCATCGCAGCGAAAAAGTGGATACCAGACCGCGGACAGGACAAAGATCTCACCGAAGAATTCGGAATGGGAGAATATCTTACTGAAATTGTTCTGCTGGAAGATTCCGTGTCAATCGGTTCAACAATTGGCAATGCTCCCCTGGTACGTGAATTGGATATTGACATCATTGAAATCAGGAAAAAAGATTCTAATCTGGTGCTTCGTTTTCCCGGCTCAGACACCGTGCTTGAAGAAGGTGATGTACTCAGAATCAGAGGCGACGCCGGAAAAATTCAGGAGTTGCAGGAAAGACAAGGAATCAGGCTCAAATCTGACATCCAGCTGCACGACAAGGATATGCAGCAGGGGAAAAATAAACTTGTGGAAGCAGTGATTTCTCCCAGCTCGGATCTTGTTGGAACAACCATCAAGAAAATCGATTTCAGAAACTCATACGGGTCAACCGTTCTTGCTATCAAGCAAAGAGAGGAAATACTTCATGAAAAGCTTGGCCATGTAAAATTGAATGCAGGAGATGCGTTATTGATCAGTTGCTCAGAATCCACATTAAGACGCCTTAAGGAAAGTCAGGATTTTGTGATCATATCTGATCCTGGTTTACCCTCATTCAGAAAGAATAAAATTCTGATAGCCTTCATAATCGTATTCAGTGTTGTACTGATGGCTGCATCAGGAATTCTTTCAATCCTTCCAGGCTCAATACTTGGATGCATTATGCTCATTATCACCAAATGCATAAAGATTGAAGAATGCTATAAAGCAGTGGAATGGAAAGTGATTTTCCTTCTCGCAGGTGTTCTTTCAATGGGTGTGGCGCTGGAAAGGTCTGGAGCTGCAACTTTAATTTCGGACTTAATGATCAGCACAGTCGGACAATTGGGAAATCGAGCGTTGGTTTCTGCGTTTTTTCTTCTCACCCTGATCTTTACAAACTTCATGTCGAACAATGCAACAGCGGCGCTGCTGGCTCCTATCGCCATCATCACGGCTGAAGCATTGGGTCTTAGTGCACGGCCTTTTCTAATGGCCGTCACATTCGCAGCATCGTTGAGCCTGATTACCCCTGTGGGTTATCAAACCAACACAATGATTTATGTGCCGGGAAGATATCGCTTCACTGATTTCACAAGGATAGGACTTCCACTTGATATCATATTCTGGATTTTAGCCACAATTTTGATCCCGATCATGTATCCCTTCTAGACTTTGACTAGTAACAAATTTTTATTCTGAACATCCGGATTTTAAACTTTTCGAATTGAATCACTTCAACCTTTTGGTGTATTTTGTATTGAATGAGTCCTCAAATCCTCTGTTCCCGGTAAATTTTCATTATATTTAATCAGTTGTCTGGTCTGGGTGGAAAGAGTTTATTAAGCCGCTTGCGTGTATTGATGCGGCTTTCCGGTTAATCATTTAATAAGTTTTGTTGACTTGCATTTGAAGTAATGAATAAAATATTTTTTGTCTTTGTGTATCTGATATTAAAGTCCGTGTTGTTATTCGGACAACTGCCTCATTCAGGAAGGGGATTGTATGTAGATAAATTTTTCAGATCAACAAACAGCCCATCAGGATCCCTGATTGTCGACCAGAATCTATCTGTTCTCAGCGTCACTCAAAAAGAAAATGATTTATTACAGTATGCGAAAGACAATCATTTTACATACCTGATCTTGTATGACCTTCACCGTGTGCTGGGAAATCCGTTATTTGAAAGTTATCTGTGCAACTTCATTCAGAAAGCCAGGACAGAATATTGCATAGAATACTTCGGTGCTGCAAGTTCCTGCGCCAGCATATACAATTCTGTAGTAGAAGGAGGTTCGGAGCCAATGGATTTGTCTGGCAGGAACTCTTCATCCCTTTCATACTCCCCTGAACTTGATTCTTTATTTCAACTTCTGTCTGAAGACTACCAGCCCGGAGACTCCATGTTTTATTTCTCTGAAGCGATAAAATTAAATTTACGTGCGGCTGAGTTTAATACTGCCTGCAACTACAAAATTGATGTACTCGTCACAGAGTATGAGTTTTGGAATTCAGGGGCAGACAATTGTACAGGAGATGCAGCCACCAGAGACCAGAAATATGAGCGATTTCAAACAATGATTACAAGCATGGATGCCATCAGAGATAATTATAATAATCAGATTACCGGTCATTCAATTTTTGTGGAAGCATATCTCGGGTTTCTGAATCAAAATACAATTTACCAACATCAATCAATCGCTGACTGGCTCGACGGTTCGTACAATGGCAAACGAAGGGTTGACCGTTTCAGTCTTCATTATTATGCCAGTGATCCCGCAAAAATGTATAGCAGAACCAGTTCGGGATGGAATTTTCAAGGGTATTATAATACCAGATTTCTGGATTTTTGTCAGCCTGGAACAAATGAAAAGACCAATATATTGCCTCTCATGAGCGCCGAGAATACAGCATGGGGAGCAGGAAATAATTTTCTTGGATCCTGGTTCAATAAAAATGTCGCTAATAATATTTTCACAGCAGAAAAGTTTTGGTATAACGACTGGTATGACGATGCTGTAAATTATAGTCCGAATTTAGTAGGCCATACCCAGCATGGAAATGCTGTTTCTCCAGGAGCGGTCTTATGGTTTACATCCAGTCAGCTGAACGGACATGTAAACAACCCTGTGCTCTTTACTTCGAATTCTCCGGTATGCGTTCCTTCCGGACAGAATGGAAATTTATCATTCAATTATCAGGGTCCTGCGGAGAGAGGCAGCACCTTCAAATTTTATATTACTGATGCAGGCAGCTCTGTTGTTCGTTGCGGATCAACGGCCTCATTCCCCTGGCCTGCTTATGATCCGGTTTCTCAATCTTCCATAAATCTGAATGCCGCGCTTGGATCATGCTCGCTTCCTGTAGGAGAATATGATGCTCATCTTGAATTAAGATTTGCTTCTGCATGCTCTGCATGTGTTTTTCCCTGTTCTGTGTATACTGCTCCGCCTCAAAGAGTAAGTGTGGTGAATTCAGGAAGAATTATTGCGTTGACTCCAACTGTCACATGCATGGGTAATCCAGTTTATCTCAAGGCCAGTCAGGCTTCCAATGGCTCAGGAAACTATCAGTGGTATGACGGATCAAGTCCAATCAGTGGAGCGACTTCCGCAGACTTTGCTCCTCCTGCAGTAGCAGGGATGAAAAATTACAGTTGCAAGATTACAGGCAGTCCGGGCTCATGCTCTGCAAACCTCACTAATGCGATACCTGTGACGATCAATGCTTATCCCTCCGCCTCTATAACTTCGATTAATTTAAACGGATGTTCTATCACCCTCAGGCCAAATCCTGCAGGCGCTGCATACAAGTGGCATGATGGAAGCACTTCTTCAACCTATACTACAAGTTTTGGAGGCTTGTGTTCCGTCACTGCAACTGTCAATGGATGTTCTTCAACGGCTACCTACAATTATCAGAAAGCTGTGTTGGATTTAGTTAGCAAAACAAATACTTGTCAGGGAACTTCCGGAGGTTCTTTGTCACTGAGAATGTATGCAGGGGCTTCACCATACGTACTTAATTGGTCTGGGCCGGTATCTGGGAGTATGAACGGACTCTATCCGGGGATCCATACAATTCAGAATCTGCCGGCAGGCTCATATTCGGTTTCCATCACCGATGCCAATTCATGTACGGTAATTCTTAACGTTCCTCCGCAAATTGAAACTTTTTCAAATATATCTGTGGTCAATGCTACAAATCCCGCCACTTGCACATGGTCGAGCGATGGTGAAGCAGAAATATTATCTGTAAGTGGAGGCGCTGGCCCACCATATTCATTCCGGTGGCATTTGAATAATTCAACTTCTTCTCAGCAGAGTGGATTATCTCCCGGGAGTTATTTGATTGATATCAGGGACAGTGCCTTGTGTCTCACTGTTCACTCGTTGAATGTCGGGGTGGCAAATGCCACATTAACACCATCAGTATCTATTTCAGCAAGCCCGGGTGATTCTCTGTGCCAAGGCGAAACCGTGGTCTTGACTGCAAGTCCTGTAAACGGAGGAGTAAATCCGCTTTACGATTGGCGGCTGAATAATCAAAGTATAGCTTCAGGCGTAGATAATATTTCAATGAATAATTTGAATGATGGAGATCAGATATCATGTGTGATGACTTCATCTTTCCCCTGCCCCTCAATCAATCCGGTTAGCAGTTCTTTCATTCCTTTTACAGTGACAACTCCGCAAACTTGGTATGCAGATGCCGACGGTGACGGATTTGGTGATGCAGGATCTGCTTTATTATCCTGTGAAGCACCGGCCGGATTCGTGTTGTCCAATACTGATTGCAATGATTCAAACCCGCAAGTTTATCCCGGTGCATTCGAAGCCTGTAATGGAATTGACGATAATTGCAATGGAACCATTGATGAGTCGACCTGTGTAGCAAGGCTTTTTTTATCATTGTGGATTCAGGGTTTTTATGAGGGCGGTTCATTGTCTGCAGTATTGTATGAAAATAATCTTTCTGCGAATGCCGACGATTGTGACACAGTGTGCCTAAGCCTTTTCGATTTGGCCACATCGATAGAGTTTCAAATGAAATGCGGAATAATCAAAACTAATGGACTCCTGACATTGGACTTTGATTCTGTATCTCTTGGGAAAGCATATTACCTAAAAATTATTCATAGAAATTCTCTCGAAACATGGTCTTCAGTGCCTGTGCTTTTTTCAGCTGAATCTTATTACAGCTTAAAGCATTCTTCCGGTAGCGCATTTGGAAATAATCTCGCAGAAGTAATGCCTGGAATATGGGCAATTTATTCGGGAGATATCAGCGGACTGATTGCTGGTGAGCAGGATGGCAGGATTGATCAATATGATATTGATTTTTTTGAATCCGTCATGTTGAATCAATCTTCCGGCTACCTAATTTCTGACCTGACGGGTGATGGACTTGCCGAATCAGCAGATTTTAGTCTACTTGAGAAAAATGCTGTTTTGAATATCATCATCTCAAGACCGTGATGTTGTATAAAAAAAGGCCATTGAATTCAATGGCCCTTCAAAATGGAAATGAAATTGATTATTTCAGAAACACTCTTCTGATCGTATTAGATTGATCAGTGATTACCTGAACGAGTACACAGCCTCCGGCAATATTTACCAATTGGTGTTTTGACGCAATTCCATTAATGCCTTCCCATCGTGCAATTTCACGTGCAGTGATATCTCGTACAACCACCGTTGCATTATTCACAGGTAAAGAATACCTAATTCTGATTTCATTATTTAATACGTGAATCATCGTTTCTCTTGTATCTGCTTCATCCAATGCTGAAATCACCACAGTGATGGATTGTGTAGATGTGTGTTCGCACCCGTCACTTGTGCTTACAGTCAATGAAATCTGATATGTCCCGGGAACAGAATAAGTATGTGCCGGGTTTTGCATGTTCGAAGTGTTTCCATCTCCGAAATCCCAAGTCCATGATATAGCATTGGCGCTTGAGTTATCATTAAACTGAAGAGATAATCCGCTCGGGGTATAAGTAAACGCGCTGGTAGGATTGAGACCTACATTCACATTCACTGGTACCGGTACACTCTTGCAAGGCAATTCTGATACCTCCCAATCATACAGGTAGTAATAAAAAGCTGTAGGATTTGTGGTTGAGTTAGAAGATGTAATGCTGATCATTCCTCCGATACTGTATGGATAAGACGCTCCGGCTGTATTCCTGTAAAGGTTTGATCCTGCCGCAACGCCAAGCTGGTAATTTCCAGGTGTCGGAATTTCTATGTTGAGCTGCACACGGCTTTGTCCGGCAGGAATAAAGACAGGTATTGTTTGAAGTAAAGTTCCTGTACCGGAATACAATCGTACATTTCTGTTCCCTGCACCGGATGCATCTGTCCAAATGGATATTATGCGCACGGGCGAACTTGTATTGAACATCAATCTTCCTTCGAAACTTGAAGAATGATATCCTCCAGCCCCGATGCTGTTATCTGCAGGCCCTACATTCACAGGTGTTGCTGGTGTAAGCTGCCTTACGAGATACGTGTTGGATGCAGACAAAGCCGGAGTTGTAAATACAGGATCGACTGACAGAACCGCAGTACCTGTAGAGTCAAGCCACTCAATGGTATTACTGCCGGAGGGAACAGCAGTGAGCGTAATGCTGTCTCCCGGACATATTGTATTTCCGTTTCCGCTGAATGCAGGCGCTGCAGGATAATTGACCGTGATGTACGAGATTCGTGCCAGTGTATCAGCTCCAAGTGTATTGCTAACGATCAATGTTACCGTATAGGTTCCGGAAGCCTGATAGGTATGTTGCGGATGTTGCAGGCTTGATGTATTACCGTCACCGAAATCCCATGTCCAAAATTGAGGAATATCTGTGGAAAGATCATTGAATCTCACAGTACCGTAACATGTGGAGGTGACATCACTGTTGAAATTCGCTACAGGCGGTGCAGTAGGTGAGAGACAAATTGTCGGAAGTGAAAAGTCTTCAGTCTCGTCACCCGTTGATCCTGCAGATCCCTGCAATGCATTCGCACCCATTCCACGACGTGCAAATGCTTCCCAGATGATACATCTGTAAAGTCCATTATATAAGTTCATGTCTGCCTGTAAAATGGCATCTCTCGCGTCAAGGAATCCAGGGGCACAAGGCTGAAGCTTCATTCCTTCTATCACAAGCTGAAGTGCAATGTTGTTTCCTCCTGTTCCGCTGTACCAGTTATTATCGAAACCGTACTGGTCAATCAATCCCCAGGTCATGTCCCAAAGTGCGGAACACCAGATTTCGCCAATGTCATGGACTTGTCCACTGAGTGCAAGATCACCGTATGTCTGGGCATTGATGCTCATGTTCGTGGAATACGGAAACCTGCGAATGCCGGAGCCGGAAGGCAATTGTCCGAGAGCAAATGTGCCGATGCCGCGTGAGTCAGTTCCCACATCTCCCGGTTCAATAGTGAAGAGCAGACTCAGATAATCGCTCCATCCTTCACCGCCGCGTTCTCCGCTGCCAAGACAATTGGAGTTTGATGGACCTCCTGTAAGACGGTTTGATACTCCGTGGCCATATTCATGAATGATGATACCGTTATCCAGTGAGCCGTCTCGGTCAACACTGCCTGATGATGGTGGATTGAGAGATCCGTTCACAGTGGATCCACCATTGATGGTGCCTGTGATAAGATTACCGTCGGCGAGTGAAATCATCACAGACGGAATAGTTACACTCGATCCGTTTCCATTGTCACCCATTGCAAATGGAGCTCCGCTTGTATTGTTCATCATTATTACTCCAACTGCTCCGGCATTTTGAGCTGCAAGAACCTTGTCGACAAAATTGCAGCTGCCTCTTGTGATGAGTGCAATCTTTCCGGGTAATGCGGCTGCATTTTGAATGGGATCGCATGCGTCATTAGTATTTCCGTTGCCGTCATCAACTGGAATAATATCAGCAGTGATGGTAGAAGTCACTGCAGGACCAAATCCCGCAGCTACAGCTGCATAAGATCCCGCAATCGAAGGCGGACTGTTTATTGTCATGAAGGACTGTGTAGCTCCCCTCCATAAATACATTTGCATCCTGCCATTGCTTCCATCCGGTGGGGTGGCAAAGTTTGCGTTGTTGGTTCCTCCGCCGTCCTGTGCCTCTGCTTCTACGTAATCATTTCCTAAACCTCCTCTTCCGTAGTTGTTAGCCTGAAAATTTCCTCCCTGCTCATCAAACCCATAATGGTATAGTATGTCATGAATGATATTGTTCATGTAAAACAGGTTTGTTGTAGATGCTTCCAAATAAGTGCCGGGCTGTTGAGTGAAATTTACCGGGAAGTCAAATGTCAGGGATGCTGTACCGTCAGGTGATAGTCCTGGTGTATTGTTGTTCGCGATATCATCATATGCAAAAACATTGTTCCCTCTGGTAATGGTATATTCTGCACCTGCATTGCCATCGGTATCATGCCAGCCGTAAGGAGAAGCAGTGATGTCTGACGGATCACTAAGCAAAGAAGATGGACCGGAATTCGGATTCTCCAAAGGAAGCGGATATACTCTGTAGCTGGGAATAAGAGAGGAGGATGACTGTGTCGAAGACACCGAACTTACCTCTGTTCCGTGTGATGAACAATTTTCATGTGCCCCGAAGTCACATGAAACATTCCAGTCGTTTTTCTGAAGAAATTCACCTGTAACTGCATCAATCCTTATATTCCACCAGTTAGGTTTATTTATTAATTGAATAATTACATTCCAGCAAAGACGCAGGCCGTTTCCGGAAGGAAGGTAATACTGTTCAACTGTGATTTCGTTTCTGGATATTCCTGCGGAACTGAATTTGTATTTTTTTGATCCTGATTCAGATTCAATCAACGTGAGTGCTTCATCCAAATTAAGTTCAAGATGTTCTGCTGCTTTCTGAACTGCGACTTCTGGAGTGATCGCGGGTGATAGGGTGTTCACAGAATTTTCTGCATTTGGGAAAAACTTTTTTCCTATCGACAATACTTTGTTGTTTCTGATTGCAACTGCGCTCACATAGTTGAAGATCCTTACATCATTCACTGTCTGATTCAAATAAACATAAGTGAAGCCGTTTCGTGAGGATGTGTACTGATCGCTGACCTGCCAGTTTTGAAGGTCATTCTTATTCATTCCCCATGTATCAGCATGTTCGTTAATATAAGTCTGAATAATTTCACGATATGTGTTCTGGGTCATTTCATTTTGTGCATTGGTTTGACCGCTTGCTTTAAACAAAACGCTTAATAGAATCAAGATTGTGATGATTCCTGTTCTCATGGTTTAAATTTTAGGGTAGGTTTTAAATTGATGTATAGAGCTAAGTCCATAGCACTGCCTTTAAGGCGGGACGCCAAATTAAAAAAAAATAAGAATGTCTCTCGTTTTTATGGGTGAATCAGGAATAATTACAAGAATTCCTGATTCATGTCAGTCCCCATACTCAGTTTCCCGGAAGTAACATGCCGGCACCCGGTCCGACAGGCAACGCGAAGAGTATCCAGCAAACGAACAGAATTATCCAGCCAATGAGGAAGAAGAATGAATATGGAATCATTGTAGCGATGAGTGTGCCAATTCCGGCTTCTTTGTCATACCTCTGGACAAATGCGATAATGAGTGCGAAATATGACATCATTGGCGAGATAATGTTAGTTACGCTGTCACCAATGCGGTATGCCACCTGAACGTATTCAGGAGAGTAGCCCAAAAGCATGAACATCGGGATGAACACCGGAGCCATAATTGCCCACTTCGCGCTTGCACTGCCCATGAATAAATTGATTATTGCAGATACTACAACAAAACTGATCATCAATGGGATAGGACCAAATCCGCTCGAACGCAAAGTTTCCGCCCCCTTGACAGCTGTGATGATTCCGATATTAGTCCAATTAAAGTAAGCGACAAATTGCGCTGCGAAAAAGACCAGCACTATATACGAACCAAGTGTTTGCATGGATTTAGCCATGCCGCTCATCACATCAGAATCATTTTTTATTGTCTTGGCGCCGATGCCGTAAGCGATACCTGCAGCTGCAGATGTGATGAAAATAAATGCTACAATTCCTTTCAGGAAGGGAGACTTTAGCAAGCTACCTGTTTCAATATCCCGGAGAAATCCATCAGCAGGAACTGTTCCCCACAAAGTAAGTGCTCCAATTACAAGTGAAATAACCGTTGCATAGATCAAGCCTTTCTTTTCTTCCTTACTGATCGGTTTTATCTCTTCAGCTTTTTCAGTCCCTTTGTATTCTCCGAGCCTGGGCACAACAATTTTTTCTGTAACCCAGGTGCCAAGTCCGGCAATCAGGAATGTGGAAACAAACATGAAATAATAATTGCAGGCAGGATTAACCTGGTATCCGGGTTGAATAATTCTGGCAGCTTCTTCTGAGATTCCGGCCAGCAATGGATCAATGGTTCCCAAAAGCAGATTCGCACTATATCCCCCGGAAACTCCTGCGAATGCCGCAGCCAGACCGGCTATAGGATGTCTTCCAATTGCAAGGAATATGATAGCGGAGAGTGGTACAAGCAAAACGTATCCAACTTCGCTTGCAGTATTGGAAAGTACGCCCGAAAAAACAATCACAAAAGTGAGCATTTTACGCGGCGCTTTAATCACAAGTAAACGCAGGCTGGTTCCGATAAGTCCGCTGCCTTCCGCAATCCCTATACCCAGCAATGCCACTAGCACCGTGCCCAATGGAGCAAAGTCGGTGAAGTTTTTTATCATCATCACCATAATCTTGTGGAGGCCTTCGACGGATAATAAATTGACAGGCTTTACAACGTCTCCTGTTCCGGGATGGATTACACTGATTCCGGCCAGACTGAAAAGCCAGGAACCGAGTATTACCAGGAAGGCCAGGATCGCGAAAAGTGTAGCAGGGTGAGGGAGTGCATTTCCCACTCTTTCAATGAAAGTGAGAATTCTTGCAGAAAATGATTTGGAGGCTTTTGAGGCAGGACTGTTCATCTAAATTTGATTGTCCGGCAAGATAAAAAATTTGAGTAGAACCACACCTACTCGCAAATTCCAGGACTCAATGAAAAAACTTGATGTGAATCAAAATAGAGATTGCCGGGATCATTATTTATTATCTCAATGTGATTGAATTAGTCAGAGAAATTGACTGATCTAAGGATCCTGGAATACCTGGTCCGCCCGGAGCCGAATTTCTGATATAAGCTTGTATTTGACAGAAGTGTTTGATTACTGATTGTTTGCAGACATTCAAGGGATGATTTTCACCAAACTAAAATCTGATGATTCCATCTTAAAGTGGCTAATGCCATAATTCAAGATTTAATTGTTTTTTCTGAATCGTTCTTGTTAAAAAATTGGACCAATTGTTATTGACACTAATAAAAACATTCATTACTGAGAACAAATCATTGATACCAGAAATTAAAAAATTAGTATCAGTAATTTAATTTTACTGGTGCCGGTACTATTACTCAACCAACATACGTTCAGAATAACCCTTCCCGTTTATGTAAATCATCACAATGTAAACACCCGGGTGAAGGGAAATGATTTCCGATGGAATCACCTTTTTCGCATCCACAAAGCTTTTCCTGAATGAAAGCATTTCGTCTCCTTTATCAGAATATACGACAATGAACATTTCATTTTCCTTGCAATTGGTTGCAGCAATAGTGTTCAATTCCTGTCCTGCTTCCGTTACTGTTTCAATATTGGAGTTTTCCATAATAATAATTTGCGGGCAGAAGAAGATACACTTAATCAAATTAATAGTTATGGCAATTATTACTGGAATCTTACATAAATGTGGTGCCGGTAAATGTTTAAATAAAATTTGAAAGTACAGTGTATTAATATTGATTTGAATTTATAAATCTATATCATTTAAGTCAGGACTGCCTTCATGCCCTCAAATGACAATGATATAAGAATCCTTATTCTCGAAGAACTTGTATCTGAAATGATGATTCTACAGAGTATATTGTCTGATGCGGGTATTCAGTTTTCATCAAAAAATGTCAAAACTGAAAAGGAGTTCATCAGGATTGTAAACAGATTCAAGCCTGATGTAATCATTTCCGGTAAACATTTTTCAAAATTGTCCTTTCAGGATTGCCTCACTTTTACCAGAGAACAAAATTTGTATTGACCGGTGATTATGATTGCTTCGAAACTGGATAAAGCTACGGTTAGTGCTTATCTGGAATCCGGCATTGATGAAGTGCAATCTAATTTCGAATTGCTTCAGCTTCCTGGTGCAATTCTCAAATCAATCGAAAGAAAGAGAGTCGAAAGTAAAAAGCTCTGGCAGAAGAAATGGCCCGTACTCAGGAGGACAAAACCCAGTCAATATTAGAGAACAGTCTTGAATATACTTTTGAACTGGGTCTGCACGGTGAATTGATTCGTCTGAATGCTGCTGCAAGGGATACTCTTCAGATTCGTCCGGATAACTTATTAAAAAAAGCACGCTTGTCTGACTTGGTTCTTATTCAGGACAGCAAATCTTTACGTGATTGTTTGCAGACAAGCTGGAGAGGGCATAAGAAAAACATCACCTTCAGAGTCGAAAGTTCCAGAGGTAACGTATGATGGCTTAGTTCTATATCTATTCCTTTGCTGAATGAGGAAAAGTACGTTGTATCTGTCCTGCTTATCGGCAACGACATGACGGAGGTGATCGAGACGGAGAAAAAACTCGAGAAAACCAGGTCAAGTTTCTCCGAAATCATGAATGCCATCAATGACAGCATCTGGTCCATTGATACTAACATGCAGCTTGAACATTTTAATGAAGCTTTTGAACGTTTACATAAAGAAATATTCGGAGTCCGCACAAAATCCGGAATGACAATTTACAAAATGATCCCTCCGGATAAATTTCCAGAGGACTACGAGATTGTCAGGATGAATTATCTTTCAGCTCTCTATGGAATCGCTTCCAATGTGGAAAGAGAATTTATTGTTAACGGATGTGAACGATATTTTTATTCCACATTCGCACCTGTGTTGCTTGATGTACAAGTGAGAGGAGTGGTAGTTGTAAGGGAATGAAATCACCGAGCTAAAGATGGCTCAAAAAGAACTTATGACCAGTGAAATTGAATTCAGGACTTTGGCAGAAAGTTCACCGGTGGGAATTTTCAGGACAGACTGTGATGGAGCTTGCATTTATGTTAATAAAAAATGGTGTGAACTTTCAGGCATGAGTCGACAGGAAGCTATTGGCAACGGTTGGGTGAAAGCCATACACCCTGATGATAAAGAGAAGACTTTTAAAGAATGGTCTTCTTCAGTTGCCAAAGGAGTTGATTTTTAAATTGAATTACCGCGTTGAAAGAAATGATAATGACATCAAATGGCTTACCGGAAATGCTACAAGTATAAAAGACCCGCTTAGCAATCAAATCATCGGTTATATTGGCAAGGTATCTGATATTTCCTATATGTACCATGACTAGTAGACGCTTTATTTCTAATATTGAATCGGCTTCAGTTTTTAATTATTCTCACACTATTGGAAATTGAATTATTCTGTGATACCTGCAGGTAGTAAATGCCGGGATTCAGATCATCCAGATTGCTTATCAGCATTGAATTGTTTCCTTGCCTGATTTCCGCATTTTCACTTCTCACTTCCGTCCCGCTGCTGTTCATTATCGAAAACTTCATTGGCATGGATTCCGGCGCACTTAAGTTTACGAATATTTTATCCCTGAACGGATTTGATGAAACTTTATGTATGACCAATTCACCTTTGAGCTTATCTATTTTTATATTTACAGGTGGATATGTTCGAGTATTGCCATCATGATCTACTTGAACAAGCTGATAGTAGTTTTGTCCACTATAAGGGAAGTTGTCGATGCATACATATTCTTGCCTTTGAGAACTGCTTCCTGAGCCATTAATCGTAGCTACTGGATTAAAACTTCTTCCGTCACTGCTTCTCTCAACTATAAAGTAAGCATTGTTGTGCTCGCTGGCAGTGACCCAGTTCAATCTGACTTTGCCATCATTTTCTGGCCTTGCTGTGAAAGATATAAGTTCTACAGGCAAAGTCGTTGCTGTGCTGAAGAAGGTGATAAAATATATACTGAATTGCCTGGCTGCCGATGAACTTTTGTTGATTCCTCCGGTTCTGTATCTCAAACTGTTTACGTTTGAAAAATTCAATTGGAACATCACCGATTTTACAGATGAATCTATGCCGGAGTAATTTGTATTGGGCCCTAATGCATTTACATAGCCTGCTCCGGGTACAATGCTTAAGCTGGTGGACGAGTTCACAGAATAGCTGGTCGGAGTGTGTGCCTCTACCATTTCTTGTAAGTTGCTTGTGCCATCAACGTCGATGGCCGTTGCGGAAATTTGAGACAATGTAGTGTCTGTGCCTGTCCCTGCCTTTTTAAATCTTATTAGCCATTCCACATAAGACGTTTTCGGACTGCCGCTTGTTCCTGATGCTATGTTGATTTCAGGCTGGAAGGCAGGGTTGTACCCGGTTGTGCTTGATGGTATGTCAACCGTTGCGACAGAAGCACCATTTGAAATCGCATTGATTTTTGCCAATGCGTCCACGCCGGATGTTACATTAGAGAACCTGTACTCTGCATTCAGAGCTCCGGCAGTACCGCTTTCCAATACCGGGTTGCTGAACTGAAGTGAAGTTGCTCCGCTTGCATTGATTTCTCGGGCAGATAAAAGCAATGTAGAACAAATTAAAATCTGAAATGCAAAACGCAGGATTGACGACAAGGCGCGATTCTCTGCACTTGTTTTATCTTTCGTTTTGTTAGTGACGGGTTTCATGTTTTTCCGTTTATTATAAAAATGTCAGATGTAAAACTACAACTGAGGCTGACTGCAGTGAGGTATTAAACGGATTGATTCTTACAGCTTTTATAAAGTGTAAGTCTCAGGTCGTTTTTCAGTTTAGCTTTCTGATTCTATGATTGATTTTGATGTTTAATTCTGTACTCAATCTGCATTTGTCAATTTCTATTATGAGAAAAATAAACGGCCATCTTACAGTATGATTTCAAGTTGTAAGTGAACAGCTTGCGAAATAAACATTGATTTTTTAACAGAATGTGTAATCATTTATTTTGAGAGGCTGATTGAAACAGATTTCATACATAAATATTACAGTCGATATTTTTAAGTGAGACAGTTATGGGTAACTCACATTCGCTTCTGACGTTCCACCCATAAAACCGAAATTTATTATGAGAAGAAAAATTTACCTGTCAGCAATTTCCATTATCATTTGCACGATTAAAATGAATGCTGCTGTGATTACAGTAAATCCAGCCGGAGGTGCGAATTACACTAGTCTTTCATCTGCAATCAGCGCTGCACTGAGCGGTGATACCATCATGCTTTCTGGTACAATCACCGGAGAAGGTGTGGCAGGTGAAGGCATAATTATCAATAAGAACATTTCAATATTCGGAGTGAGTCCATCCACTTCTATTATCCAGGCAGCAGCTTCGCAAAATACAGCGAACCGCAGGGTAATTACAGTATACGCCAACAGAACAGTCCTGTTGAAGAACCTTACTATACGTCACGGTAAAACCGCGACTTCGGGTTATCCTCAGCAATGGGGCGGAGGCATTCTTAACTATGGTATTCTTACAGTAGATAATTGTATCATCAGAAATAACAATGCGAATTCTTCCGGTGGAGGAATTTACAATGACAGCTACTATCAGGTTGGAGCTAATGGAAATCTCACCGTAACGAATTCAACTGTTTGCAATAATGTAGGAGCAGATTACGGAAGTGGAATCTGTAGTGGATATTTTACTACCGTCATGAAGCTTACCAATGTCACTGTTTTCGGGAATACCGGTTCTTCAGCAATAGCGCTTGACCGATCTGCCAACACTTATATCACGAACTGTACCGTAGCAAACAATGGTTCTTCTGGTATTTGGACTTATGCGGGAGGTAACACACTATATATGAAAAATACTATCGTAGCTGATAATGCTTCAACAGATTTCGTCCTGCTTAGTGGAGCTGCAGTAGTCGAGAGTCATAACATTGTTGAAAGCAGCTCCGGTTATACATTTACCGGTTCTGGAACCATAACCGGTCAGCAAACTTATCTCGATCTTGATAATGTTTTGCTCGATAACGGAAGCTTGTTCGAAACACCTACACTTGCATTGTACGCGAGTAGCGTGGCAATTGATGCAGGTACCTCCTCCGGTATGAACGGAGTAGTTCCGATTCCATGCAAGGACCAGCGAGGTTATATGTCTGCCACAACACGAGACATTGGCGCATTTGAATACGATGCGGCTCTAAATGTTCCCGGTAGCATTACGGTATCTGCTCATCCATCTCCAGTTGTCGCATGCTCAGGTTCCCCTGCAGTGTTTAGCATATCATCTAATGCTGAGTCGTTTCAATGGAGGAAAAACGGAAACCCCATTCGTGGAGCTACATCTTCTGTTTTGACAATAAATTCACCTGGAGTTACAGATGCAGCAACATACGACTGTGTATTGTCCAAGTCATGCGCAGTCATGCTAAGCAACACTGCTACTCTTACATTGGACAACGCCCCTCCGGCATTCGACGTGGCTACTCTGCCTGATATAGTAGTTTCATGCGGATCTGCTGTGTCGGCTCCTACTGCGACGGATAACTGCTCAGGATCAATTACCGGAATCACAAGTGATCCGACTAACTTCAGTACTCCTGGTATATATGCAATCAACTGGACTTATTCAGATGCAAATGGAAACAACAGCTATCAAACACAAAATGTATTCGTTGAGGACACCATCGCGCCAGTTCCACAATTGTCTTCTCTCCCGCAAATTACGGCAGATTGTTATGTCACTCTGAATGCACCATTGGCCAATGACAATTGCGCAGGTACTTTGTCTGCCATCACAAACGATCCTGTGACATACATGGTTCCTGGAACGTATCAGGTAAACTGGATTTATTCTGATGGAAACGGAAATTCTTTCACGCAGGTTCAGGCTGTGCTGATCACAGACGCAATCGCCCCAGTGCCTGATGTCAATTCATTGCCTCTGATTTCTTCATCTTGCAGCGTGTCACTTGTGCCGCCAACCGCTACCGACAATTGTTCAGGCCTTGTGATGGCCAGCACCTCTGATCCAACTACTTTTTCAGTTCCGGGTAACTATACTGTGACCTGGACTTACAATGATGGAAATGGAAATACCAGTACTCAAACACAACAGGTTGAAGTGACTGACAATATTGCACCGGTAGCTGATGTGGCAAGCCTTCCACAAATCACTGCTGACTGCAGTGTGCAGGTGGCAGCTCCCTCCGCTACAGATAATTGCGCAGGCTCTGTAATCGCGACTACATCTGATCCTCAGTATTACAATTCTCCTGGATCATATATAATAAATTGGGTGTATGATGACGGGCACGGAAATCAGTCTGGTCAGTCACAAAATATTGTGATAACAGATAACCAGGCTCCTGTACCTGTTGTTAGTTCACTTCCTGATATACATGCTTCATGCGGCTACATGGCGCTTGCTCCTCAGTCAATGGACAATTGCGCTGGTACAGTGAATGCACACACTGCTGATCCTGTTGTTTTTGGTACAACCGGAACTTATCAGATAGAATGGATATATTCTGACGGTAACGGAAACTCCGTTAGTCAGACTCAAAATGTAATCATCACTGATCAAATAGCCCCTGTACCTGACCTCCATACCTTGCCGGCCGTAAGCGCAATTTGCAACGTGACTTTGACGCCTCCTGGTGCGAGTGATAATTGCAACGGCAACATCATTGCTACAAGCTCAGATCCAATATCATACACTGAACCTGGACAATATAATGTCACATGGATTTACGAAGATGCTTCAGGTAACTCTGTAAGTCAAAACCAGACTGTAATAATTACCGGTCTTGATCTGTCAGTATCTCAAAATGGAAACACGCTGGTGTCTGGCGCGACTTCTGTCTCTTACCAGTGGCTCAACTGTAGTGCAGGTTTCTCTCTCGTTCCCGGACAGAATACAGCTACATTTTCGCCTGCAGTCAGTGGCGACTATGCTGTACGAATCAGCAATGGAATTTGTGCCGATACTTCTGCATGTTACTCTGTGATTGTCACAAGTAGTGAATATGGGTATTTGAACAATTCGACTTCTTTTGCATTTTATCCGAATCCATCATCAGGAATTGTTAATGCTGATTTAACAGCGTTCAACAAGATTTTAAAGCTATCTTTATTAAATCACCTGGGTGAAGAAGTGAAAGAGTGGAATCACTTGAAAGGTGGCAGACATTCCCTGGATCTCGGAGAACTGGCTTCAGGACTTTATCACGTCAGAATTATCACTGAGGAAAAGGTTTTGTCAGACAGAATAATTATTCAATAATCTTATCAGGAAGATTGAACGGCTGTCTCAAATGAGGCAGTCGTTTTTTGTTTATACTTCCTCTGCTCTTTTACTTTCCCTTTTAAAAATTAAGGGTTAGAGAACTTTACAGGAATGTTGTATCTTACCAGAACGGGTTTCCCTGCAGTTTTCCCAGGAGTCCATGCAGGCATATTTTTCACCAATCGTAAGGCCTCATCGTCGCAGCCGTGTCCTAATCCTCTGACTACGTAAGGGAATTGCACTTTACCCTGGCTGTCAATTACAAAGTTGATATAAACCCTGCCGTTAATTTTCTTCTGCTTTGCGCTTTCAGGCATTTTCAGGTTGTCTTTCAGATAACGGTAAAGTGCTTCGTCTCCTCCTTTGAACTGAGGCATCACATCGGCTTTCACCTTGGAAATCTCAGGACCGTTGCTTTTATCATTATTGAAGTTTGAGGCGAATAGTTTTCTGTAATCATCTTTTTTCACTGTGTCTTCCCCGATAAGCATATTTCCGTTGCACTGACTGTCGAGAAGTTTGAAGGTAGCGGTATCGCCTAACGCCAGCATTGCGCTCCAGTCACGACAAGCACCTTCCGCATTTTGAAGCTGCCAGTTGACGATTCCTCTTTTCATGTAGGCGTCTTTTGACAAGTCGTTCCTCTTCAGCACTTCATTCAGGACACTGCCCGCTTCTTCATATTTTCCCTGCCTGATTAACTGCAAACCTTCATCTTCATTAAAGACACTTTGATTCATGACTTTTTTAATCAATGAATCTTGTATACTCTTTTGACAATGAACCTGAACTGATGATAGGAACAATATTGTTGAAATTAATGAAACTTTGATTTGATACATTTGAAACATAAGGAAGGCTATAATTACGATTCGATGGAAACAGTTTTAACACCGCGCAAGATAAATATAGTTTTAACTACATGCATCTTCTCCATGTGATCGACATAAGTGGCTGATGGGGCCTTATTTCAGCCATCCTCAAGCCAATTTTATCCTTACAACTAGCCTTTCATCTCAGTTATGATCAACTTTTCACCATCCTAAACATGTGTTTGGCCAAATTCCTTTTTTACAAGATCTTAATGATTCCGGAAAGCATGTCGTTTAGAAATGATCCTCTTTTCGACAAAATGCAGGTCTAACCCTAGTTTTTTATCGAAAATATGAGCTTGGGCAGGGTTAAAATTACTTTTCAGAGTATCCAACCGGTTCAGGAAAGTCAATACCAGTCAAATGTTGCAACATGGTTTAAGTGTAAAATCTGAAGGATCTTACCAAATCTGATTAGGAGGATTTGCTTTTTTCTTTATCTTTATCATCCTGTAAAATACAGAAGAATGATGCGGTTCCCGGTTTCGGGAAATTATTACAAAGAGATATAAGAAATTTTTCGTCGGACTCAGCTAATCAATCAAGGTAAGCTCAAGCAAGATTGTGTTTGCATACGGAAATTTATAAATCAGAAAAGAATTAAAAACAACATAACAACAACCAGAATGAAAATGAAAACTTTACTCAGGAAATATCGCAAGAGTCTTTTGATGTGTCTGCTAGGACTCATCGGCACTTTTAGTTATGCTCAGATTCCGACATACCAAATGTATGTGACTAATCAGGTTCAAGTATCACCAACTGTTTATGAGTTTGATGTATATCTTTTACGAACTGGTTCACTAACACTTGAACTAGCCAACGTTTCTTTTGGATTGGGTTACGACACATCTGTGACGAATGGTGGGGTTATTACCAATTCCATTATTGCCGGAACTTCTGATTTGAATGCTGCTCAAGCTCCAACCTCATCACCTACAGGTTCAGTTGTATATGACATAGGCGGTGTTAAGTACCGACATTTCAATTGTGCTGCAAGGGCGAACCCTGGTTCTGGATTTGGTTCTATAATCAGCAACGTGGACGGGGGGTGCTCCTCCAAGGGATCTAGAATTGCCAGATTTAGAATGTCTAATACTGTACCTTTTACAACAAATTCTACAATGAAGCATATATTTAGTACTGCCGCAGGAAGCGGTAGAACTAACACAATAGTTTCAGCATATGTAAATGGTATAGCTACAAATATTACCGCAGGAGCAACAAGCCACTTTTCTTTTGGCTCTCCTGCAGGTGTTGGATGCGATCAAAATCCTACACTTAATCCCGCAGCAACTTGCGCAATGAGCGCAACAGTCGTTCCTTCATCTGTTACATGTAATGGGGGTAATGATGGTTCGGCATCAGTGACGCTTTCAGGAGCAGGCGCAACTTCTTCAGGGACTTATTCTCTGAACAGCGGACCTGCTACTCCTTTTAGCAGCAATCCTTTTACTATCAGCGGCCTCACTGCTGGAAATTATTCAGTAGTAGTCACTTCATCAACACCATGTACTGCCACTCAAACATTCACAATTTCTCAACCTGGACCAAGTACATCAAGCGAAAATCAAACTGCATGTGATTCTTATACATGGCCAGTGAACGGTCAGACTTATTCCGTGAGTGGCACATATACTCATAATGGAACTCTAGGCGGCTGTCCACATACATTCACTCTAAACCTTACAATCAATAACAGTACTTCATCTACTGAGTCAGCTACAGCTTGTGATTCTTATACATGGGCGGTGAACGGGCAGACTTATACCGTAGGAGGAACTTACACTCACGTAGGAACAAATGCTGCAGGCTGCCCTCACACATCTACCCTGAACCTGACAATTAACCAGAGCACTTCATCCTCAGAGTCAGCTACAGCCTGTGATTCTTATACATGGGCAGTGAACGGGCAAACCTATACAGTTGGCGGAACTTATACACATGTTGACAATTCAGGTACCTGCCCACACACTTACACACTCAATCTGACAATAAACCAAAGTACTTCTTCTTCAGAGTCAGCTACAGCTTGTGATTCGTACACATGGG